>JADMIO011602856.1_pt1 | contig 60403 bp, 59 predicted proteins | sample 8958161 | NCBI WGS metagenome assembly JADMIO01 (sample SAMN16585339, study PRJNA669376) | soil metagenome | isolation source: Crop rotation soil | place: USA: Cullars Rotation, Alabama | collected 2011
CGCGACAACTTGTCCACGTGGAATTCTAAGCTTAGGATCCCAATGTGCTGGAAAGTCGGATTCGCCGATGATCGGCTGTTCCTCATGCCGACGAACGACGTCTACGGTGTCGTCCCGGGTGCACGCGTGTTACCGGTCGAGAAGGCCCCGGAGCCCGCGAGCCCCGCGCGACCCCCGCGTCCGCGGCGTCGCGCGTCGGATCAGGCCCGCCATGTACCCGTCGGACCTGGACTCCTCGGGCGCGTCCTCGACAGTACCGGCAAACCGCTCGACGGCTTGGGCGCGCTCGAAGTAGAGCGCACCGTATCGCTCCACAACCGCCCTCTGAACCCGCTCGAGCGCGCACCCATCACACAGGTGCTGGACGTCGGCATCCGCGCGATCAACGCACTTACGACCGTCGGTCGCGGTCAACGCATGGGTCTCTTCTCCGGTAGCGGCGTGGGGAAAAGCGTGCTGCTCGGGATGATGGCGCGCTACACCGCGGCCGAGATCATCGTTGTCGGACTGATTGGCGAGCGCGGCCGCGAGGTGAAGGAATTCATCGAGAACATCCTGGGGCGCGCCGGCCGCGCACGTTCGGTCGTGGTTGCCGCTCCGGCCGACGTGAGTCCGCTGCTGCGTTTACAGGGTGCTGCGTACGCCACCGCGATCGCCGAATATTTTCGGGACCAGGGCAAACATGTTCTGCTCATCATGGATTCGCTCACGCGATACGCCATGGCACAGCGCGAGATTGCGCTCGCGATCGGCGAGCCGCCCGTCACCAAAGGTTATCCGCCTTCCGTCTTCGCAAAGCTGCCTCAGCTCGTGGAACGCGCGGGCAACGGACCGCATGGCGGCGGGTCGATCACGGCGTTCTATACAGTTCTGGTCGAAGGCGATGACCAGCAGGACCCTGTCGGCGATGCCGCGCGCGCGATACTGGACGGCCATATCGTGCTCTCCCGCACGCTTGCCGACCAGGGCCACTACCCAGCGATCGATATCGAAGCTTCGGTGAGCCGCGCGCTCACGAGCTTGATCGGTCCCGACGAGTTCGCCGGCGTGCGCCGCTTCAAGACGTATTACTCGCGCTACCAGCGCAATCGCGACCTCATCAGCGTGGGTGCGTATGCGCCGGGCAGCGACACGATGCTCGATCGCGCGATCGCTCTGCACCCCGCAATGGAAGCGTTCCTGCAGCAGAACATCGCCGAAAAAGCGCTATACCCGGAATCGTTCGCCCGGCTGCAAGCGCTCGTCGGTCCTTCAGAAGAACAGTAGCTCAATAGAAAAACGGAATGAAAGACACATTCAGGCTCAGAGTCGTGCAGGAAGTCGCGCAACAGGAAAGCGATACGGCGGCAAGTCGGCTGGGTGCGCTCAATTCAGAAGTCGCGAAAGCCGAGTCGAAGCTCAACATGCTGCTCGGTTATCGCGAGGAATACCGTCAGCGCTTTCGCAACTCGGTCAACACCGACGTGCACAGCGCCGGCTGGAAGAATTTCCAGCAGTTTCTCGAGAAGCTGGACGAGGCGATCGAGCAGCAGCGCGCCGTAGTGCTCGCGTGCCACCAGGCCGTGCACCGCGGACAGCGCGAGTGGCAGGCCAAGCAGAAGCAGGTGAAAGCGTACGACACGCTCGAGCAGCGGCACGACAAAGCCCAGGCCGAGCGCCTGAAACGCCTCGACCAGCGTCTCATGGACGAGCTGGCGTCCCGGTCGCACACCTCCAGAACCTGATAAGGCCCAACATGGACAGTATTCCCGCAACGCCCCTCAACGTCGCCGCCGTTCGCGGCGGACACGGCGCACGCCAGGCCGCTGACCCCAAAGACGGCGACAACGGGTCGTTCGAAGAGGCCTTGGGAAACGAGTTGGCCGCGATCAATCCCCATCCGAAATCCGCAACTGGCGAGCTTGTCAGCGCGAGTGACGCTCCAGCAGATTCGGACAAGACCGCGGCTTCCGAAGAAACGGACGTACTCAAAGCGATACTCGACGCGACGGCTGCCGCTTCGCCGGTGGGCGTACCGGTAACAGCCATTCCGATCGAGCAACGGACAGGCGTGAAACACACCGATACGACGCTTCCGCGCGTCGCGGCGTCACGCGACGTCAGAGCGGCCGTGACGGCGCGATCCGCGGAAGCGGCAGGCGAAGCGGCAATGACCGCGCCCGCTGCCGAATCAGCGGGCGAAACCGCAGTCGCGCAGTCGAAGGACGAAGCGGCGCCACGCGCAGCGATCCCAAGCGACTTCAAGGTCCCGACGGGCGAAGAAAACGCTCCGCAGGCGAAGGTGGCCGTCGCCATGGCGCTACCCGCGCCGGTGTCGCCGGTTTCCCCGTCAGGCAGTCGCATCATCGCGACGGAAGCGCCGCAGCCCAGGACCTCGACATCCGCTCCCAAGCCTTCGCCAGCCATATCGGAAAGCTCTCCTGCTGAGGCCGCGGAAACGCGGGAAGGAGCGGCGGCAAAGCCAGGACACGAGCTCTTTCTCGCGCGGAGCGAGACGACTCCGGAACGCACTCACAGCGAGGCGGTGCCTGCGCCCGTCATGGAAAAGTTGCCGACTGCTGATTCAGCACCCAGCGCTACGACGGTCACGCAATCGCTCGAGGCGCTCTCGTCGGCTGCGCTCGCCTCCAAATGGACTGCCGGCCCGCAGTCGAATAGCGCGAGCGGTGCACATGCGTCCGCGTCTGCACGCATCGATACGCCGATCGGCACGGACGGGTGGGGCAACGCGTTCAGCCAAAAGGTGGTGTGGCTCGTGGACCGTCAACAGCAAAGCGCGGAGCTTCACGTGAACCCGCCCCATCTCGGGCCGGTGGACGTCGTGCTGAATCTGACGGACGACGGCGCCCGAGTTGCGTTCTGCTCCCCCCACGCAGCCGTTCGTGACGCGATCGAGGCCTCGCTCGCGGACCTCCGCAATGCGCTTGCGGAACGAGGCCTGTCGCTCGGACAGGCGCTGGTGAGCGCCGATCCCGGGACGGCCCGCGAGCAGCTGCAGGGCGACAACTCGCGCACCCAGCAACGTTCTTCCGTAGACGTGGGCGATAGCGGAGTTGTCACTGAAACGCAGCTCCTGAGGCCCGTCCGGCGAGGGCTCGTCGACATCTTTGCGTGACCGCCAAGCGCCATCTCCTCCAAAGGAAAAGATACGGTGCTTTAGGTGGTTTTATCCCGGAATGCTGATCGCCGCTGCGTCGCGATAATGCTGTCAACGCACCGGAGCACGCATGGCGACGCAGAAGCAACCGAAATCATCCAAAAAGCCGGATGCGGCCGAAGCACACGAGCCGCCGCAGCAAGAGCAGAAGAAGGAAACGCCGCCAAAAAAGCGCGGCAAGCTGGTCCTGATACTGAGCGTTGTCATCGTACTCGCCGCGGGAGGTGGACTCGGTTTCTATTTCATGCAGTCGGCTCATTCGGACAGCGGGCCCATCGCACCGAAACCACCCATTTTCGTGCCGCTCGAGACATTCACTGTGAACCTCCTTTCGGATCCGGCCCAGATGCAGTTCATGCAGGCCGGCATTACGCTGAAGCTCACGGAAAAATCCTGGGCCGAGCTCGTGAAGGATCGCCTGCCTGAGGTGAGAAATCGCGTGCTCATGGTGCTCTCGGCGAAACGCGGAAGCGAGCTCCTGTCCGCTACAGGCAAGCAGAAGCTTGCGGCCGAGCTGAGCGATGCGATCCGCACCGTGATCGCACCGCCTGCGGCCGCACCGGCGCGAGCTGCATCGGACGATGTGGCCGCAAAGGACGGCGGCACCAAGCCGTCCGAGCAGTCTGCAAAGGGCTCAGAGCCCGGCGCCAGTCCGGCAGCTGACCCATCGCGCGAAGACACGGCCCCGAAGCCCACACTCGAAGTGCTTTTCACCTCGTTCATCATCCAGTAGCCATGGCGAAAGACATCCTTTCCCAGGACGAGGTCGACGCGCTACTGAACGGCGTCACGGGACAGACAGACGAGCCTGCCGAGCCCGAGGATACCAGCGGGGTTCGACCGTACAACCTCGCTACTCAGGAACGCATCGTCCGGGGGCGGATGCCCACGCTCGAAATCATCAACGAGCGTTTCGCGAGATTGCTGCGGATCGGTCTTTTCAATTTTGTCAGGCGCACTGCCGAGATTTCGGTGGGACCGGTGCGCGTGGTGAAGTACAGCGAGTTCGTGCGTAATCTCGTGGTACCCACGAACTTGAATCTCGTGCAGGTGAAGCCGCTGCGCGGAACAGCCCTCTTCATCTTCAATCCGGATCTCGTCTATCTCGTCATCGACAACCTCTTCGGCGGCAACGGACAGTTCCACACCCGCGTCGAAGGTCGCGATTTCACTCTGACGGAGCAGCGCATGATCCAGCGCATGCTCGCCGTCGTCTTCGAAGAGCTCGAGAAAGCGTGGGCGCCGGTGCATCCGCTGAAGCTCGAATACGTGCGTTCGGAGATGAACACGCAATTCGCCAACATCGCGACACCGAACGAGATCGTGGTCGTGACGACATACAACATCGAGCTCGGCGCAGCCGGCGGCGAGTTTCACGTCTGCATGCCCTACGCAATGCTCGAGCCGATACGGGACGTGCTCTGCAGCGCGCTTCAGGGCGAGCAGATGGACGTCGACAAACGGTGGGTGAAGCTGCTGTCGAAACAGGTGCAATCCGCGGACGTGGAGCTCGTCGTGAACCTCGGACACGCGGAGCTCACGGTGCAACAGCTGCTCAACATGCAGCTCGGAGACGTCATCTCTCTCAACGTTGCGCGGCCTCTGCTGGCCGAAGTCGACAGCGTGCCGGTCATGGAATGCAAGTGTGGCGTCTTCAACGGCCAGTACGCGCTGCAGGTGGAGCGGCTGTTGCCGTCCGGCCAGGACAACTGAATACAAGCTGGAGAACATAATGAACGACAAGGTTGAAACGGAAGCCGCGGACGACTGGGCTGCGGCATTGGCCGAGCAGGCAGGCAGCACGGGGGCAGCGGCCGATCAGCCGAACGTCGAGGCTGCAACACCCGCCGTGCGCGCGCCGGCCGCGACGTTCGAACAGTTCTCGCCCGGCCCGAAAGCGCCAGGAACGAACGACATCGATCTCATCCTGGATATCCCCGTTCAGCTTACGGTCGAGCTCGGACGAACCAAGATCGCCATCAAGAACCTGTTGCAGCTCGCGCAGGGCTCCGTCGTCGAGTTGGACGGGCTTGCGGGGGAGCCGATGGACGTGTTCGTCAACGGCTGCCTCATCGCGCAGGGAGAGGTCGTCGTCGTAAACGACAAGTTCGGCATACGACTGACCGACATCATCACGCCTGCAGAGCGCATACGGAAGCTCAAACGATGAGCGCTGCGAACCTCGTTCAGTTTGCCGTGGGCCTCGCGATGGTGCTGGGTCTCATCGTGGCTGCGGGCTGGTTTGCAAAACGGTTCTCGATCGGCCCGGCCACATCGGGTCTTGTGAAGGTCGTCGCCGGTGCGGCAGTCGGGCAGCGCGAGCGCGTGGTCATCGTGGAAGTCGGTGAGGTCTGGATGGTGCTAGGCGTTGCACCTGGGCGCGTGAACGCGCTGCACACGATGCCTCGCGGCCCTGCGAGCGCACAGCCGATCCTTGCAGCCGCGGGAGGCGCACCGGGAGGCTTTGCAGGTTGGCTCAAGCAGACAATGGAGAAGCGCCGTGCAGGGTAGAGGAACACTGTGGGTGGCAGCGCTCGCGCTGCTTGGATTCGCGCTACCGGCGCTCGCACAAACGCCAGGCCTGCCGGCTTTCACCAGCACGCCCGCCGGCGGCGGAGCGCAGACGTATTCGCTCAGCCTCCAGACGCTGCTGCTGCTCACGTCCCTCACGTTCCTGCCGGCGGCGCTACTCATGATGACGGGCTTCACGCGTATCGTGATCGTGCTCTCGCTCATGCGTCAGGCGCTCGGCACCCCTTCGGCGCCGCCCAATCAGGTGGTGATCGGCCTTTCGCTCTTCCTCACATTGTTCGTGATGTCGCCCGTGCTGGACAAGATCTACACGGACGCCTACAAGCCGCTCTCGGAAAACCGGATCACGATGGAGGACGCGCTCGACCGCGGCGCAGTGCCGCTGAAAACGTTCATGCTGCGGCAGACTCGAGAAACGGATCTGGGTCTGTTCGTAAAGCTCTCGAGTCAGCCGGCTCCGGCGAAAGCTGAAGACGTTTCGATGAAAGTGCTCATACCGGCGTACGTCACGAGCGAGCTCAAGACGGCTTTCCAGATCGGGTTCGCCGTATTCATCCCGTTCCTGATCATCGATATGCTCGTCGCGAGCGTGCTCATGTCGATGGGCATGATGATGGTCTCGCCGGTGATGATCGCGCTGCCGTTCAAGATCATGCTCTTCGTGCTCGTCGACGGCTGGAATCTCCTGCTCGGCTCGCTCGCGCAGAGCTTCGGCGTGTAACTCAGCTGCACGCGGACTCCCACATGAATTCCACCGCAGTCATCGCGATGGTCCGCGAAGCCCTCGAGCTCACGTTGATCATCTCGGCTCCACTCCTCCTAACGGCACTGTGCGCCGGGCTCGTCGTCAGCATCTTTCAGGCAGCGACGCAGATCAACGAGATGACACTTTCCTTCATCCCGAAGCTGATCGCGGTGTTCGCCGCCATCGTCATTGCCGGGCCGTGGATGTTGCAGCTTCTCATCGATTACACACAGCGTCTCTTCACGAACATTCCGGGGATGGTCGGGTGATCTCCGTCACCTCCACGCAGCTCGATGCGTGGCTCGTCGCGTTCATCTGGCCATTCACCCGAATTCTCGGCCTGATTGCCGCCGCTCCGGTGATCGGCCAGCCACAGTTCCCGGCGCGCGCGAAAGTCGCACTCGCGATACTCATCAGCATCGTGATCACACCCGCACTGCCGCCACTGCCTAAAATCGAGCCGGCGTCGTGGTACGGGCTGTTCCTGCTCGCGCGCGAGCTTGCGATCGGGCTCGCTCTCGGGTTCCTGATGCGGCTGGTCTTCACCGCGATCGAGTTCGCCGCGGAGCTGATCGGGCTGCAGATGGGGCTCGGCTTCGCGCAGTTCTACGATACGCTCAACGCCAGCTCGACACCGGTGCTCGCCACGTTTTTCGGGTTCGCGGCCACTCTCATGTTCCTGGCGATCGACGGACACCTGCTGCTCTTGAGCGTGCTCACCGAAAGCTTCACGACGATCCCTATCGGCGGCACCACGACGGCCGCGTTCTGGCAAACCCTTGCCTCCAAAGGCGGCTACCTGCTCTTCGCGGCGCTGTCGCTTTCCCTGCCGATCATCGCAGCATTGCTCATCACGAACCTCGCACTCGGCGTGTTGAGCAGGGCGGCGCCTCAGCTCAATATCTTCGCAATCGGTTTCCCTGTCACTCTGCTGGTCGGCCTCGCAGCAGCGCTCTTCTCGGTGAGTTACCTGCTGCCGGTCTTCGCTCAGCTCGTCCGTGACACCGTAGACATGATGCTCCAGTTGCGGGCGTGAGCCGATCGGAGCAGCGGCCGCTCGTCTCGGTGCAAATCGACGCTCGCCGCAGGCATACTACGGGGCATGAAGATCGCTAGCTGGAACGTGAATGGCATCCGTGCGCGCGAAGCGCAGCTTTGCGAATGGCTCGAGCGCGACAAACCCGACGTCGTCTGTCTTCAGGAATTAAAGGCCGAGCCTGCGCAGATTCCCGAGCGGTGCAAGATCGAGGACTACCATACCTACTGGCACGGCAGTCGCGGCTATTCGGGTGTGTCGCTGCACGTGAGAAAAGGGTTGTTCGAAGGCGATCCGGAGTTCGGCCACCCGGAGTTCGACATGGAGACCCGTATCGTTCAGGCGAGTGCAGGCAATCTCGTGCTTGCTTCCGTTTACGTGCCGAACGGTGGCAAGGACTATGCGGCCAAGTTGAAGTTCCTCGGTCAACTCGCCGCGTGGGCGAAGGAGCTGCAATCGCGCGGTCGGGAGCTCGTCCTGTGCGGGGACATCAACATTGCTCGCACGGATATCGATGTGCATCCGCGCGAGCGCAAACCGGAAGTCATCGGTCAACGAGCTGAAGAACGCGACCTTTTCAACGCGCTCCTCGGAGATTACCTCGTCGACGTCGGCCGTTCGTTCGAGCCGGAGAATGATCGTCTGTTCACGTGGTGGCCGCCCTGGAGAAACATGCGGGCTCGTAACATCGGATGGCGCATTGACTACATTCTCGCCTCGAAAGCGATTGCCGGACGCGCGACGGCGTGCTCGGTGCTCGCGGATGTCGGCACGAGCGATCACGCGCCGGTGATGATGACGGTCTAGAAGCTACGACGCGCGCTTTGCGCGCAAGTGCCCGTCTATGCGCCTCCCGGCGCCACGTTCTTAATGAAGAAGCCTACGACGCGCGCTTCATGCGCAATTGGCCGTCTATGCGCCTCGCGGCGCCACGTTATCGATCGAGAAGCTGACGACACGCGTTTCGCGCCCAACTGCGCGCTGGTCGACTTGGGGCGCTACGCCAGGTCAGGGCTGACGCAGCTCTATGATGGCGTGCGCGACGCGCTGCGCAAGCAGCACGTGCGAGTCGATGCCTTCGGTTTGCTCGAGCACCGCATAGCCGGCTGAGCCGCGCTCCCGCGCGAGTTTCGCCGCAGTGCGCCGCAGAATCGCATCGGATTCCCCTTCGCCGCCGTTCGTGAAGCGCTTCATCGTCATCGCAATCCGGTAGCGTTGCGGGCCGAGCGCCTCGACCTCGACCTTCCAATTCGGAGCGAGCGGATCGATCACGAAGAAAGCGGCCCCCGCCGCAGCTATCCACTCCGCGGGAATCGTGATCGATGGACTTAGGTTGAAGGTGCTCGCCGGGATGAGCGTACTTTTGCGGTTTTCGCCCTCGATGCTGCTGCAGGCACCTGCGAGAAACGCGACCGTAATCAGGACACAGCTGAGGCGGATGCGCATCACAACAGATCGAAAAGATTGAGCTTAGTCAGAGCGAGATAGGACTTCTGCGCCGCCTCGAGAGTGACCTGCTTGCGCGTCGCATCGCTCAGGGCCTCCGCGTAGTCGAGGTCGACAAGTCGCGAATGCTCTTCCTCGAGGCGCACCGAGAGATCCTGATTCGTGTCCTGCATCGCCTGGATCTCGGTCAGGCGGCTTCCGGTCGCGGAGCGCGCCGTAAGTATGTGGTCGAGCGCGCTGTCGAGGCTCGCGCCCATCGCGTTCAGGTTGTTCTGGTAAACCGCCTGGCTCGAAGTCGTTGCCGATATGCCCGTGTTGAGCGTGCTGATCAACTGGTGCACCGTTGCGAACACATCCTGCATCGGGGAGCTCTTCACGGTGAAGCTGTCCCCCGAACCCGGGGTGCCTGTCACGTTCAGCTCCGCGCCCGCGTCCCACGCCACAGCGCTCGGGTCGCCTGGTTCGCGCTGCAACTTGATGGCGACCCCAGGCTGGTACGTTCGCGCGTAGGGTCCCGGCGCAGGCGCGAGTCCGGTCAACATCGATATGCCCGCAACGTTGTCGACGATGTCGTAGGTCGTCGCCGGCGGCACCACCGTGTTGTCCAGGTGGAATACCACGCTGTAGTCGCGGCTGTTGGCCGGGTTGTTCCACGCAGTCGCATTGCTCACGGTCCCCGCATTCGCGACCGCAGTGCCCGCGTTCGTCGCCGTTGCAGTGGTCACGAATGTGCCATTGCCGGCCCGTATCCTCTGGAAGATGCTCGCGCCACTGTCGGCAGAGGCGATACGGCGCTGAGGCGCGATCTGGAGCAGTCGCTGCCCTTCGTCGCCCGCGTAGTTCACCACGCCCGGCGAGGCCTCGGAGAATGGCTTCGTCGTTCCCTTGTAGCCGGAGAACATGTAATCGCCTTCTCCGTCCGTGCGGTTCGCGATGCCGAGGAGCTCGTCGTAAAGAGCCTGCGCCTGCGCTGCGAGGCTGGCGCGGTCCTCGTTCTTGAGCACCGGGTTGCCCGCGTTGATCGCAACCGTTTTCACATCCTGCAGAACGCGCGTAGCATCCGCGAGCGCCTGCTCTTCCATACCGAGCGACGCATTCGCATTGGACGCGTTCAGACCGTACTGCGTATCAAGGCCCTTCGCCTGATCGACACCAATGACTGCCGAGGCCGCCACGGGATCGTCGGACGGCTTCGTAATACGTTTGCCCGCGGAAATCTTCTGCTGCAGCTCGATCTGGTCACTCAGCTGGCGCTGTATACCCTGCATGCCCAGCTCGTAAAACATCATTGTGCTCAGACGCATGGCTGAATTCCCTAGAGGTCGAGAATGGCCTCGAAGAGTGTGGAAGCAATCTGAATCACTTTCGCGGAGGCCTGGTACGCTTGCTGATACCTGAGCAGGTTGGCCGCTTCTTCGTCGAGGTTCACGCCCGAGAGGCTCTGCTCCCTCTCACGCGCTCGCACGGCGATCGTATCCTGCGCGTCACTTGCGATCTGCATCTGGCGTGCATTGTTGCCCACGGAGCTCGTAAGCTGCGCGTACGCAGCCTGGTAGGAAGCGGTGCCGCCGGAAAGCGTGCTTTTTACTTGCAAGTCGGCGAGTAGTGCGGCGTTGCGGTTGTCCGCGGTGCCGCCGGTGTTCGGAACGATCGTGAATACATCGCCCGTGGCGGGCGCGCCGCTGATCTGCACCGTCCATCCGTTGTAGGTGATGTCGGCCCCTGGCGTGAAGACGACCCCCGTCGGCGCTCCGGTTCCTACGCCCGTAACGTCGAAAGTCGTTGGACTCGTGAACTTGATCGTTACCGGCTGCTGGATATTGGGATCCAGCGGCGTATTCACGACTCCGGGAGTGATCACCCCCGAGCCGATGTTCGTAGCCGAAGATCCTCCACGCATCGGAGCGGCTGCCGCGATCAGTGCAGGATCTGAAATCGCTACCTCGAAATCGCGAGCGCCGTAGCGCGTAGGCTCGATGAGAAAGCTATCGCCGGCCGCCGGCGCACCGCTCGCGAGCTGTATCGTGACGCCGTCTACCGTCTGAGGAAGCGCCGCATACACTGTAGTGACATTGTCGCGTAGACGTGTGAGTTGGTAGTTCGCTCCCGTATAAACGAGCCGATAATCGCTGGCGGTAAGGACCGTGGCGTCCGCGATCGTGGCGGTGACGGCCCCTGTGCCGGCATTTGTCGGCCGCGGGACGACCGTCGGTTTTGCCGGCACGAAAAAGTCGCCGCCCAAGCCACCCAGCAGGTCCTGACCGAGTCTGTGCTGTGCGTTGAATGTCTGTGCCAGACCTGCGGCGATGCGTCCGAGCTCGTTCTCGGTGTCGGTGAGCGGGCCCGCGCGAAACGCAAGCGCGGCACCGAGACTGCCCTGGGTCAACACCGCGTTGGGTAACGCCACAGTGCTATTGCCCACCACGAGCGCGACTTGAAGTCGCTCGGGCGCCTCAGCCTCGGGAACGGCCTTGAGGTTGAAAGCCTGCTGGCCTACGACGAGTGCCTGTCCACTGCCGATCGAAACGTTGACGCTGCCATCCGCTTGTTGCACGACGGATGTGCCGATCAACTTATTCAGCTCCGAGATGAGCTGGTCCCGCTTGTCGACGAGATCGTTGGGCGGCTGGCTCGGATTCGCTTGCGCAAGGCTGATGCGCCCGTTGAGCGACGCGATTTCCTGCGCGTACCCGTTCACGCTCGTAACGGTGCTCTGGATTTGCCCGTTGATGGTGTGGCTGCTGTCTTCGAGTTGGTCCTGAAGTGCCTGGAAACGCAGCGCCAGTGTAGATCCGGCACTCAGCATGGTCTGGCGAGAGGCTACCGAGCCTGGGTTCGAGGCGACTTCGTGAACACCTTGGAAGAAGCTCTGCAGGGCAGGTGCGAGGCCGGCACTCGAATCGCCGAGCAGATTGTCGATCTTTTCCAGCTGAGTGTTATAAGTCGTGTAGTAGCTTTGCTGCGCTTCCGCGCCGATCGTCTCACGTTGCAGGAATTCGCTGTACGCGCGGCGGACGGTGTCGACCTCCACGCCTCCCCCGAAGAAGGCTGCGCCGGTAACGGCCCCCGGGGCGTTCGACTGCTGCACCTCCTGGCGATGAAAGCCGGGCGTATTCGCATTCGAGATATTGTGGCCGGTCGTGACGAGGCCCGCCTGAGCGGCAGCGAGCCCTGATGAACCGATTGACAGGATTCCGATACCCATGAGTTAAGGCGCTCCTCGGATCGTTAACGGCTGCACAGTCGACCGCTTGAAGATCAGGCGGCGGACAACCCCTGCCGCATGGCGCTGCTCATGATGACCCGCGTGAGCTTCGAGGCGTACGCAGGATCGGTGGCATAGCCGGCTTTCTGCAGGCCCTGCGCGAAAGCAGCCGGGTCGGCACCTGCCTGCAGCGCCTGCGCATAGCGAGGGTTGTTCTTCAGGACATTCGCGTAATCGCGAAACGCTTCGGCGTAGGAGTTATACGAACGAAACTTCTCGACAGCTCGTTGCTTCGTGCCCTGCGCATACTCGGTCGTTCCTGCGCTGCTCGTCTGTCCGCTCCACGCTCGCCCCGCTTTGATACCGAAAAGGTTGTGAGTCGGGCGGCCGTCAGAGGTCCGGATCTCCCGCGTGCCCCACCCCGACTCGAGCGCCGCCTGTCCGAGAATGAACTGGGGTGGAATCCCCGTCGCCCGCGAAGCTTCCACAGCGTGCGGCCACATCTTGTCGACGAACCGCCGTGCGCGCGCATTCCGACGCACGATTGGAGGCGCCGGATCCGTTTCGGTCGCGGCGGCCTTGTCAGCCGTCGTCTGTGACGTCTCCGGCGCCACGGGATCGGCAGAGGGTGTCGTCGTCTTCGTCAGCTGCCGCGCCATAATGTCGGCGAGACCGATGCCCTTCGATGCCATGCTCTGGGCGAGTTGCTGATCAAGCATGCTCGTGTACATACGAGTCTGATCGCTGTCGAACGGACCGTCCTGCGGCGCCGCGTCGCGCATGCTTTTCATGAGCATGCTCACGAACATCACTTCGAACTGTTTGGACGCGTCGCGCACCGCTTTTTCGGGCGCAGTGCCCGCATCGACGCGCAGCCGCTCCAGTGTGCGGGGATCCAGTGCGAGGGAACCAGGGTTGTACGTCATATCAGATGATCTCGAGATCCGCTCTCAACGCTCCGGCGGACTTCATCGCCTGCAGAATCGCTAACAGGTCCTGGGGTGTCGCACCGATCGCGTTCAGCGCCTTCACGACGTCGTTCAGATTGGCGCCCTGCACCAGGGCAAGCGCACGTTTGTCCTGGTGGATCTCGATCTGTGCGCGCTCCCCTACGACCGTCGTCCCGCGGGAAGACAGCGGCGAAGGCTGGCTCACCACAGGTTCGCTCGTGATCGCGACGGAAAGATTTCCGTGCGCGACGGCACAAGTGTCGATCGTCACCGCGCGATTCATGACGACGGAGCCCGTGCGGCCGTTCACGATGACCTTTGCCGGCGCGAGGCCTGGCGTCACGTCGATGCTTTCGACGCGCGACAGGAACGAAACGCGCTGCGCGGCTTGCTCAGGCGCGGCTACACGGACCGTGCGGCCGTCGACAGCCACCGCCGTTTCCTCGCCGAAAGCCTCGTTGATCGCATTGACGATGCGCTCGATCGTCGTGAAGTCGGTCGAGTTCACCGCGAGGTAAACATAGCCGTCGCGAGCGAGCGTCGTGGGCACGGCTCGCTCCACTGTCGCTCCACCGGAGATCCGGCCGACGCTCAAGTGATTGACCGTCAAGCTCGATGCGCCACCGGGTGAAGAAGCGCCAATGCCGCCTACGAGAACGCTGCCCTGAGCGAGCGCGTACACCTGGCCGTCAGCCCCTTTCAAGGGCGTCATCAGGAGCATGCCACCGCGCAGAGACTTCGCGTTTCCGAGGGAGGACACCGTCACGTCGATAGCTTGTCCGGGGCGCGAAAACGGGGCAAGCGTAGCCGTGACCATGACGGCGGCGACGTTCTTCAACTGGAGACTCGTGCCCGGCGGAAGCGTGATGCCGAGGTTCGACAGCATCGTCGTGAGACTTTGGATCGTGAACGGCGTCTGAGTCGTCTGGTCGCCGGTCCCATCGAGTCCCACGACGAGTCCGTAACCGAGCAGCGCATTCGAGCGTACACCCTGGACGGTCGCGAGATCCTTGATGCGTTCTGCGTGTGAGGGCAGCGGGTTTACGCCCACGAGCACGACGGTGCTCAGCGTGAGCGCGGCGCGTGCTACGAAGCGGGCTAGGCGCTTGCGGGATGTGCACATCGATCGTGTCTCCTAGAACGGAAGCACGTTCAGGAAAAAGCGCGTCAACCAGCCGGTTTGCTGGTTTTCGGCCACCGCTCCGCTGCCGCGATATTCGATGCGGGCGTCCGCGACGAGCGTCGATTGGACGGTATTGGATGCCGTGAGATTCACCGGGTTCACGACTCCGGACAGGCGAATGAATTCTGAACCCTGATTGATTCCGACCTGCTTTTCGCCGCTCACGAGCAGATTGCCGTTCGCCAGAACCTGCGTAACGGTCACAGTGATCGTGCCGATGAATTCGTTGTTGCTCGCGCTCTCGCCTTTGCCGTCGAACGAAAAATCGGAAGTCGCAGCGAGATTGGATCCGAGGAACGCCTTGCCGGGCAGATGCTTGAGCGCGCTCACGGCGAAACTGTTGTTGCTTGCACGTTCGGTGTTCGTGTTGGACTTCTTGCTGGCGTCGGTTTTTTCCGAGATGACGATCGTCAGCGTGTCGCCGATATTGCGCGCCCGCCGGTCTTCGAAGATCATGCCTCGCGAAAAACCAGCGGAATAGATCGAGCCGTCCAGAGGGGCTAGCGGTTGCTCTGCGATGGGACGCGCGCTGAGCGGCTGATGCACGCTCGTCGGCGTCGTTACGCCGATGCATCCCGAAACCGTGAACGCCCAGCACGCGAGCAAGAGAGCCGTTTTCTTCGTAATCATCGATCGCCTCGTTGGATCAGAGTTGCGCAAGCTTCTGCAACATCTGGTCGGAGCTTTGTATCGCCTTTGAATTGATTTCGTACGCGCGCTGCGTCTGGATCATGCTGACGAGCTCCTCGACGACGTTCACGTTCGAGGTCTCGACGTAGCCTTGCGACAGGAGACCGATGCCGTTCGTGCCGGGCACGTTGGTCTGCGGCGTGCCGGACGCTGCCGTTTCGATATAGAGGTTCTCGCCGACGCTCTGCAAGCCTGCGGGGTTCATGAACCCGCTGAGTTGCAACGCACCGATCTGTGTCGCGCCGTTCGTTCCGGCGCGCACGACCGATACGATTCCGTCTCGGCTGATCGTGATTGATGTCGTATTCGCCGGAATCGTGATCGCCGGCTGTATGGGAAAGCCGCTTGCCGTAACGAGCTGCCCCTGGCTGTTCACTTGGAACGCTCCATCACGCGTATATGCCGCTGAGCCGTCCGGAAGCTGCACCTGGAAAAAACCGTTGCCCTGGATCGCCACGTCGAGCGGATTGGACGTGGACTGCAGATTACCTTGCGTGTAAATGCGCTCCGTCGCGACGGGCCGCACACCCGTGCCGAGCTGGAGACCCGAAGGAAGCTGCGTCTGTCCTGAGGACTGTGCTCCGGGCTGCCGCACGGTCTGATAGAGCAAGTCCTCGAACACCGCACGGCTGCGCTTGAAAGCATTCGTGCTGACGTTCGCGAGGTTGTTCGCGATGACGTCCATGTTGGTCTGCTGCGCGTCGAGACCGGTTTTGGAAATCCACAGGGAGCGGATCATTGCGGAGGTTCTCCGTTTCTAAGGCTATCGGTTCGTTGAGAGGAGCTGCGTCGACTGGCGGTCGTTACTCTCGGCGTTCTGGAGGATCTTCAGCTGCATGTCGAACTGTCTCGAAATCGAGATCATCGTCACCATCGCTTCGACCACGTTCACGTTGCTGCCTTCCAGTGCGCCACCCTGCAGCTTCACTTTTTCATCCACTTCGGCAGGCGCTCCTCCGCGAAGGCGGAAAAGACCATCGTCGCCGCGCACGAGCTGGGCTTCGGGCGGATTCACGAGCTTGATGCGGCCGATGGGGGTGACCTGCGCCGCCTGATTTCCGTTCGGCACGGTGGAGATCGTTCCATCCGCGGCTACGGTAATCCGCGTGTCGTTCGGAACCGCGATCGGGCCGCCGTCGCCCATGATCGTGAGCCCGTTGCGCGTCTGCAGAACTCCGTTTACGTTGACTTGCAGACTGCCGGCGCGCGTGTACGCTTCGGAGCCGTCTGGCGTCTGCACGGCGATCCACCCTGCACCTTCGATCGCAACGTCGAGGTCACGTCCTGTTTGCTGTATGGCACCGGGTCGAAAATCTGCCGTGGGTGTCGAGTCGACCACGAAGGCGCGCGTGGGATCGCCATCTCCGAATACCTCGGCCGCACGGAAAGAGCTGACCTGAGCGCGATAGCCGGTCGTCGAAGCGTTCGCGAGGTTGTTCGCGACGGTGCTCTGCTGACCGAGCATCTGTTTCGCGCCGCTCATCGCGACGTAAATCATGCGGTCCATGCACCCTCCGTCTGTCCTGCCGTTTCAGGCGAAGCCACGATCAGCGCAGATTCACAAGTGTCTGCAGCGTCTGGTCCTGCGTCTTGATCGTTTGCGCATTCGCCTGATAGATGCGTTGTGCGGTGATCATGTTGACGAGCTCTTGCGTGAGATCCACGTTCGAGTCCTCGACCGCGGAGGACTTGATGGACCCGAAGCTGCCCGACCGGGGTGTACCGAGGACGGGCACACCCGAGTCGCTGCTTTCCTGCCACAGGTTGTTACCCATCGGGCGCAGACCTTCCTGGTTCGCAAAATTCGCCAGCACGATCTGACCCAGCGTGTTGGCTTGGCCGTTCGAGTAGCGTCCCAGGATCGTCCCGTCCTCCGCCACGTCGACGCCCGTCAGCCGCCCCGAAGTGAAGCCGTCCTGAGCAAGCGAGCTCACGGCAAACTCGGAACCGAATTGGGTCGAGCCCGTGAAATTGAGATCGGTGAGGAGCGGCGTAACGGCGCCGCCCGTCAACGTCAGTGCAACCCCCGCGAGCGGCATTGCCGGCGGAGCAGTCAGCACGCCGCTGGTGTTGAACTTGATCGTGACGGGATTGCCGGCACCAGCGCCGAGGTTCACATCGGTTACGGGGCCACCATCGACCGTGGCATGCACATCCCAGTCACCCGCACCCGCTGCCTTTACGAAGTAGAACGTGAGCGCGTGCGGGTTGCCCAGCGAGTCGTACACAGCAGTCGAGGTCGAGCTGGTGTATGTGGAGGCATTCGTCGGATCGAATGCGGCAGCAATCGGCTTCGCTCTGGAATCCAGGTTCAACGTAACGTCGATTTTCGTCGTCGCGCTCGGGCTGATGTCGCTCGTCGACAAGCGGAGCGGTACGGGCGCGGACTGGACGATCTTGTTATTTACATCGACGGGGTAGCCCGTGAGTTTGAGATTATCGGCATTGACGATGTACCCAAACGAGTCGAGGTGAAGCTGACCGTTTCTCGAGTACGCCACCGATCCGTTGTTGTCCAACCGCAGGAACCCGCGCCCGTTCACGGCAAGGTCGAGCGGATTGTTCGTCACTGTGATGTTGCCTTGCGTGAACTGCTGCTGAACCGAGGCTATCGCAGTTCCGATGCCGATGTTGCTTGCTCCCGCGCCGGACAGCGCGCTTGCATACACATCGGCAAAAATGGCCCGCGATGATTTGAACCCGACAGTACTGGCGTTCGCTACGTTGTTGCCGATGATGTCGATGTCCTTCGCCGCTGCGTTAAGTCCGCTCAGTCCTGATGAGAAACCCATGGTTCCAGCTCCTTAAAGTATGCGTTTGACGTCCGACATGCCGATGTCGCCGCCGCCCTGCAGATTCAGTCTGACGCCGTTCGTGAGCGATACGCCGTCCACACGGCCCACCATCATCGGATCGACGGGAATCGTCGCGTTACCACGTGCCGCGGTGACCTGGAACGTGAACGTGCCGCTCGTCACGGTGGTTCCTGCATCCGTCTTGCCATCCCATTCGAAAGCCGACACACCTGTCTTAGCCGCTCCGAGATCGAGCGTGCGTAAAAGCGCACCAGAGCTGTCGGAAATCTGAACGAATACGCGGTCAGCATCCTGCTTCAATTCGAACGCGCCCATTCCCTTGCCATCCGCGAGGCCGAGAGTCGATCCCGACGCGTACACATCCCGGCCGATGATCGCAGACGATTGCAGCGATTGCGCGGCGAGCATGGATGACGAGAGCGTTGCGAGTGTGGTGTTCAGCTTGTCTATGCCGCCGACCGTGCTGATCTGCGCGAGCTGTGTCGTCACTTGCGCGTTGTCCATCGGATTCAACGGGTCCTGATTCTTCATCTGCGTCACGAGCAGCTTGAGAAAGCGGTCCTGCACCTCAGAGCCGCTCGTCTGTGTGGCTTTGGACCCCGCGAGAGTAGAAGCGAGAGCATCCGTCGCGCTGGTATTCGGCGCGGCCGTGTTCGACGTGTTTGCCGCGTCCGGCGTGTTGCTCGATCTGAGAGTTTTGAGAGCCGAAAGCGCGCTCAGGCCTGCGCCTATAGCTGAAAGTACTGGAAGCATCGTTTCTCCAGGTTGAGTATCGCTACTGCCCGATCTGCAAGGTTTTCAGAAGCAGCGTCTTCGCTGTATTCATGAGCTCAGCGTTCGTCTGATAGGAGCGCGAGGCCGAGATCATGTTGACCATCTCTTCCACGACGTTGACGTTCGGCATGTTCACGTAGCCTCGCTCATCCGCGAGCGGGTGACGCGGATCGTGCACGCGGCGCGGTGGCGAGGCGTCCTGCACGACACCTGTGACGCGTACGCCGACTGCGTTCGCCTGCTGCAGGGGCTGCGCGCTGAAGACGACCTGCTTCGCACGATACGGCTCGCCCGTCGAGCTGGTCGCGCTGTCCGCGTTGGCGAGATTGCTTGCCGTCGTGTTGAGGCGTTGAGACTGCGCCGTGAGGGCGCTTCCAGCGACATCGAACACACTGAAGAGAGACATGGCCGTTAACCTTGTATCGCCGCCAGCATCGCCTTGATCTGGCTGGTGACGAACGTAAGTTGTGCTTCATATCGCACGGAGTTTTCCGCGAACTGGGAGCGCTCGACGTCGAGGTCGACCGTGTTGCCGTCGACGCTGCGCTGAACGACGCTGCGGTAAAGAAGGTCGGCGCCGAATGGAGTCGAATCGGGGCCGACGCCGCGAGCAGGCAGTGGCTGCCCTTTCGCCATCGCAGCCTCGGCCGTTTTCAGCACTGATGCGAAATCGAGATCGCGCGCGTGATAGCCCGGCGTATCAGCGTTGGCGATATTCGAGGCAATCAGCTGCTGCCGGTAAGAGTGAAGCTTGAGAGCCGTTTGCGAAAACTGAAACAGCTCATCCAGCTTGGTCATGGTCGCGCTCCTCGATGGCGTAGTCGAATGGTATGAGTGGTCGCGTAAAGCCGATCAAAGGAGAAGGGACCGAAAAGCCGCTCAATTTCGGCCACGTCAAGTCGGCGACACAGGGCAAAATCGCTCCATCAATCCTGGACGAGAGCGCTTACGAACGTTATGCGAGGCCTCATGCACCGACTGCTTTTGCTTGTCCTCGCAAGCCTTTTGCTGGCGCCTGTTGCGACGAACGCACAGAGCCAGCAGACGCAGTCGCCTGCTGCAGTCCATCGCGCCGTTGAAGACTTCCTGCGTGCGCAGATCAGCAGCTATGGCGGCCGCGCGACGTTCACCGTCGGCACTGTGGACCCTCGTCTGTCACTGCCGGCTTGCACGAGCATGGAAGTGTTCGTGCCTCCCGGCGGGCGGCTCTGGGGCAACAGCTCGGTGACGGTGCGCTGCGCCGCGCCTGCGCAATGGACGCTCTACGTCAGTGTGGCCCTGCGGGTTAGCGGTGCTTACGTGGCTGCGACAAGAACACTTTCAGCCGGACAGACGCTGGCCTCGTCCGATGTAACGGTTATCGAGGGAGATCTCACCCAGTTCGCGGCGCCCCTCGTGACGGACCTTTCGGACGCGCTCGGAAAAACCCTCAGCGCACCTGTAGCTGCCGGCCAGCCGCTCAGGGCTGATTCGCTACGGGTCACCCCCGTGATTCTCCAGGGACAGACGGTGAAGCTGGTGTCACAAGGCCCTGGTTTCCGGGTCAGCGCCGAAGGGAAGGCGGTCGCGAATGCGGCCGCCGGACAGGTCGCGCACGTGCGCACCGCCTCGGGGCAGACAGTGAGCGGGATTGCCCGGCCAGACGGATCGGTGGAGATAAACTTCTAGGAATATCAGTCGCTTAGATCAAAAGCTCAAGCGATGCTGCGGCGTTGACGATAATTGACGCATCGGCACTGAGGTGCAGGATTAAAGTCCGCACCCGGCAAAGCCGTAATATGCAGCAGAACCCGTATACGGGGAGCTAAAGTTATGAAGATCGATTCGACACTGAAAACCGTAGCGCCGAGTGCAGTACACGAACAGCGCGTCCAAAATGATAAGCCCGTGGCGCCCGCGCCCGGTAAACCCCGCGGCGAAGTCGAGCTCTCTCCGCTTTCGACCCAGCTTCAAGGGATCGAAGCAAGCCTGGGCGCGAGCCAGCCAGTCGACAGTGCGCGTGTCGCCGAAGTGAAAAAGGCCATGGCAGAAGGCCGTTTCCAGATGAACCCCGACGTTATCGCCGACCGGCTCATCGAGGCGACCCGCGAAGCCCTGCGCGCAAGCAAGTCGTGACATCGTCGTTTCCCGCCGGCGCGCTGACGGCAGCCATTCGATCCGAGCGTGCCGGTGTGCAAGCGCTACTTGAGGCGCTTACGGAAGAACGGCAACTGCTCACGGACGGCAATACGGATCTACTGACCGAAACGGGATCTCGCAAACGCGAGCTCCTGCTCGACATTGGGCGTCTCGGCGACCAACGCAATCGGCTGCTTCGGCAGTACGGTATCAATCCGGACAGTCGCGGCATCCGAGCCCTGCTGGACGGTCCCGCGGCGACGGACGAGCTTCGCGCTGAGTGGCAGCTGCTCGTTCAAACGGCCCGACAAGCTCGCCAGCTGAACGACGCCAACGGCTTCATCATCGCCGATAGCATGCGCGCGAACCAGCAGGCCCTTTCAGTCCTCCTTTCAGCCGGTTCCACGGGCACATACGGACCAGGCGGACGTACTATGAATCCGCTCTCGTCGCGCACCCTCGGCTCAGCCTGATCCCTGCGGGCCCGTCGCGCCGCACACCTCTTGCACATCGTGACACGCATGCGGTTGCGTGTCGCCCGGCTCGTGAAATAGCATTGCGGATTGTCGTGGCGCGCTCGTCCCCTTGCGCCTTTCCGCTGCTCAATCTAACCGGGATTTCAGATGGCCAACACCTACAACATTCTCATCATGGGCGCGTCGTACGGCTCGCTCCTCGCGAGCAAGCTGCTGATGCCGGGGCATACGGTCAAGCTCGTATGTCTTCCTGCGGAGGCAGAGCTCATCAATCAGGAAGGCGCAATCGTGCGGATGCCCGTGAAAGGGCGGCAGGCCCTCGTCGAAATCAATACAAAGAAGCTGAAGGGAAAACTGTCGGCTGAAGGACCTGCAACCATCAATCCCAAGGATTACGATCTCATCGCGCTTGCAATGCAGGAACCGCAGTACCGTTCACCCGGCGTACGGGAGCTCCTCGATGCGGTCGCGAAAGCGCGCGTGCCTTGCATGTCCATCATGAACATGCCTCCCCTCCCCTACCTCGCTCGCGTCCCGGGCCTTGCCGTCGATCAACTCAGAGGTGCTTATACGGACGCGAGCGTCTGGGACAATTTCGATCCCAAGTTCATGACCCTCTGCAGCCCCGATCCGCAGGCATTCAGACCACCCGAGGAGAAGGTGAATGTGCTGCAGGTACGGCTTCCGACGAACTTCAAGGCCGCGCGGTTCGATTCTGAAGCGCACACCGCCATCCTGCGTCAGCTCGAGCAGGAGATCGAGGCCGTCCGGTTCGACACAGGCGAAGGCCAGATCGAGCTTCCGGTGAAACTGAAGGTCCACGACTCGGTGTTCGTACCGCTCGCAAAATGGGCGATGCTGCTTGCCGGCAACTATCGTTGCGTTCAGAAAGACGGTATGCGCTCCATCAAGGACGCAGTGCACACCGACCTCGAGGCGTCCCGCGCCGTCTACAACTGGGTCGTGGAGTTGTGCAAACGGCTGGGCGCGGAGGAGAAAGACCTCGTGCCGTTCGACAAGTACGCAAAGGCAGCCGAGTCGCTTGCGAGCCCCTCTTCAGCGGCGCGCGCGCTTGCAGCGGGCGCTCCGAATATCGAGCGGGTCGATCGGCTCGTCCAGACGATCGCCGCGCAGCAAGGCATGCACAATCCCGTCGTCGACGACACCGTGAAGCTCGTGGACGGATGGCTCGAGAAGAACCGCAAGAAAGCGTGAGCTAAAGCGACATTCCCGGGCCGCAGCCCGGGAATGGCCCGCGGAACCGGGCTCAACGCGAAACGTCGCGCATGCGCACTCGCAGCCTTGCGATAGCCTGCGTGTGGATCTGGCAGACGCGCGACTCACTCACGCCGAGGACTTCGCCGATCTCGCGCAGGTTGAGCTCCTGTTCGTAATAGAGCGCCATCACCAGCTTCTCGCGTTCCGGCAGCTCCTCTATTCCTTCTACGAGCGTTTGGCGAACACTGCGGTCCTGAAGGAATTCGAGCGGATCGTTCTCCGGACCGGCCGCATGACGCTCGAGAAAAGAATCTTCCTCGTCGCCGCTGAAATCCTCGTATGACACGATCTGGTAGCCGCGAGCGTCCTGCAGCAGCTGCTGGTAATCGAGGAGCGACATGTCGAGCGCTTTCGCGAGCTCCGATTCGGTGGGCGCGCGGCCGTTTTGCTGCTCGAGGCGTGAGATCATCGCTTCCACTCGCCGCAAGCTCCGCCGTATGCCGCGCGGGAGCCAGTCGCACTGCCGCAGTCCGTCGAGCATTGCGCCGCGTATGCGCTGCACGGCATACGTCTCGAACTGTGCGCCTTCCGAGGTCTGATAGCGTCGTGCCGCATCAAGCAACCCCATCATGCCCGATTGTATGACGTCGTCGATCTCCACGGATGGCGGCAGCGAAGCCATCATGTGATGAGCGATGCGTTTCACGAGCGGTGCGAGATCGCGCACGCGGGCTTCGACTTCCTGTTCGGTGCTTTCGACGTACATGGTCAGACTCCTGCGCCCACGGCGTGTTTGCCGTATACGGCGCGTTGCAAGAAATTGTCGAGAGGGGTGGGATATCTCTGGGATGCAGCCGATCGCGAGATCGCTGCTGCATGTGCACGAAAAGCTCCTGGCGCATCCGCTGCGGCGGCGCTGTCGCAAAGCAGAATGCGTGCTGGCTTGCCGAGCGCCGGATCGCGCGGTACGGCGCCGAAGTATTCGAAATCGATTCCGAGGTGCTTGCTCGCCGCACGCGCAATATTCGCCTGGACCTGCTGCGCTACGCGCTCGTCGTCGGCGCAGTTCACGAGCAGATGGAAACGCTTGCGTCCGGGCGATCGGCTCATGCGCTTGAGCGTCGCGTAGCCGCCCGTGATCGATGCCGACGCGGCAGACACGACCAAGACGACATCCTGCACAGCGGCAGCGAATGGCGACGGCTCGTCGGCATCGTTGCGCATATCGAGCAGCACGACGTCGGCTCCGTCGCCAAGCTTCAGGAAAGACTCGATCGCCTGCTCATTGCCGTGCCGACCGCGCTGCGACAGCACGCGTGCCGCATCGGCGGCCGCGATGACGCGGAGACCGCCTGGTCCATCGAGCAACACCTCGCCCACGCCGCAGCGACCCTCGACCGCGTCGCGAAAATCGCGGCGAGGGCGCAGTCTGAGGAGCTCTGGAATGTTGCGACCGCGGTTTTCATCGACGGCGACCACACGTCTGCCCTGGTGCGCGAGTGCCGCCGCCAGGTTCAAGACGCACGTTGTCGCACCCGTGCCGCGACTGCCTGCAAAGATGCCCACCGTTCGGCCGCGCCTCACGCTGAATATGCGCCTCAGGCCTTCTGCCTGATCGTAGCGATGCTCACCCATGGACGACTCGCATCTGCGCATGGCGCCCTAGAGGCCGCATTACCTTCGGGGAAGGCGTCGCTACGGCTTCGCCTGCGATTGCGGGCGTGCCTACGAAGCGCGCGGTCGTCCGGCTCACATGGTCGACAGGGGCGACGAGCGCATCGGTAACCTCCTCGCGTACGCCTTTGGCGGGATGAAGTGCCTGCTCGATCAATGCCAGACTGTCCGGCAGCTGCAGGTCCTCCGGAACCCGCTGGCCGTCTGTCACATAGTGCAACGCAAGCCCGTGGCGAATCGCCGCATCGAGTGCTGGACCGAGAGTCGCAGCTTCATCCGTTTTAGTGACGATGCAGCCGTCGATACCGTGCTCGCGATACGCGGCTACGATCTGGTCGAGGGTCTGCGTGTTCGTCGTCGCCTGCAGCAGCAATAGACGCTTGACGTTCGCGCTGCCGGCAAGAAGCGCGGCCTGCTCCGCGACCATACGATCACGATGGCTCATGCCGATCGTGTCGATGAGCACGAGATGCCGGCCGGAAAGCTCGCCAAGCGTCGTGCAAAGATCGTCCGCATCTCTCACGACGTGCACGCTCACGCCCAGTATCCTTGCGTAGATACGCAGCTGGTCGTAGCCGCCGATGCGATAACTGTCGGTCGTGAGCAGGGCGACTTTCGCTGCCCCGAACCGAACTACGGCGCGCGCTGCGAGCTTCGCAACGGTCGTGGTCTTCCCGACGCCCGTGGGGCCTACGAGAGCGTAAACGCCTCCACGCTCGATCACCTCATCAGGGTCAGCGAGCTTGAGCATGCTCAGCAGGCGATCCGCGAACGTCGCCGTGCTCCCGTCGGCTCCAATAGTCGAGATCCGAGCGAGGATGCGAGTAGTGAGCTCCTGCGTAAAACCGGCCTGCAGGAGTCCGCGGCTGTCCGGCACGCCGCTCTCGATCCGGTCCGGCGCGGCGCTTTGGCGAGACGAGACGCGCTCCTCGCTCAGCATCAGCTTGAGCTTCTGAATCTCGCTGAGAATGTCTTCGAGGCTTTCGCCGGAGGGCCCTGCCGGCGCAGCATGAGCGGGCATCGCCCCACTGAATTGCGCTTCCGTCGCTGCGAGGGCGATCACTTCGATGCCGCCGGCGACCTCGCGATTCGAGACGATCAGGGCGTCGTCGCCGAGGGCCTGCTTCACTTTCTGCAGGACTTCCCGCGAGGTAGCGCCGCAAAAGCTGTGCATTCTCATCATTGATTCCCTACGATAGACACGACCTTGATCGCGCGCGTATCGGGTACTTCAGCGTGCGACATGACCTTCAACTGCGGAATGGCCCTTCTCAGGAACCGCGAGAGCAGCACGCGTAACGGAGCAGGCACCAGCAACACTGCCGGTAAGCCAAACTGCTCCTGCTTTTCGGCAGCGCTGCGGGTGCCGTTCACGAGCTGTTCTGCGAGCTGCGGCTCGATGACCGCGGACTCGACTGTCGCTGCCTGCAGCAGTGTCCGCTCGAGTGCGGGATCGAGGACCATCACCTGCATTTCGGAGTTGCCGGGGAACGTCTGTTGGGCGATCGCGCGGCCGAGGGCGATCCGCACCTGAGCAGTGAGCTCGTTCGGGTCCTGTGTGCGGCCAGCGTTCGCCGCAAGCGCCTCGACAATCGTGCGCATGTCGCGCACATGAACCTGCTCCTCGAGCAAGTTCTGCATTACCTTCTGCACGGTCGCGAGCGAAACGACCTTGGGCACTAGGTCTTCCGTGAGTTTCGGGCTCTCACGCGTGAGATGATCCAGCAGCTGCTGGATCTCCTGACGCCCGAGCAGCTCGGCTGCGTGCGTATTGAGTATCTGCGAAAGGTGCGTTGCGATGACGGTGCTCGCATCCACAACCGTGTAACCTGCGGCTTGCGCAGCGCCGCGCGCGTCTGCCTCTACCCACACGGCAGGCAAACCGAAGGCTGGATCCGTCGTCGCAATTCCCGGAACGTCGTTCACCACGCGACCTGGATTGATCGCGAGAAACATTCCGGCGTGCGCCTCGTGGTGGGCGATCTCGACACCTTTTAGAAGGATGCGATACGCGGCCGGACGCAACTCAAGGTTGTCGCGAATGTGAACCGCAGGCGGCAAGAACCCGATTTCCTGCGCGAACTTCTTGCGGATCGCCTTGATGCGCTTCAAGAGCTCGCCGTTCTGGATGCGGTCGACAAGGGGCACCAGGCGATAACCGACTTCCAGTCCGATGATGTCGACCGGCATGACGTCTTGCCAGCTGACGTCTGCAGCCTCGACTGGCGCTGCAGGAGCGGTGGCCTCCGCAGGCTCAGTCGGAGCCTGCTGGCGCTTGACGATGTAATACGCGCAGGCCGCCAAGCCGGACGCCAGCGCAAGAAACGCAACGTGCGGCATTCCGGGAACGAGGCCGAGCACACCGATGATGCCGCCCGTAATCGCGAATGCCTGCGGGCGGTTCAACACCTGGCTGGTGAACTGCTGAGTCATCGTTTCATCGCTGCCGACGCGGCTCACGACAAGGCCGGCAGCGGTGGAAATGATGAGCGCCGGAATTTGCGCTACGAGGCCGTCACCGACCGTCAACAAAGAATAGGTTTTGGCCGCATTCGCGACAGCCATTGCGTGTTGCAGTACGCCCACCACGAGCCCGCCGACGAGACTGATCACCATGATCAATATTCCGGCGATCGCATCGCCGCGGACGAATTTGCTGGCGCCGTCCATCGCACCGTAGAAATCAGCTTCCTGTGAGACCTCCGCGCGTCTGCGGCGCGCCTCGTCTTCGCCAATGAGCCCCGCATTGAGATCTGCATCGATCGCCATCTGCTTGCCCGGCATCGCATCGAGAGTGAAACGCGCCCCGACTTCCGCGATGCGACCCGCGCCTTTGGTGATCACGACGAAGTTGATGACGACGAGGATGACGAAGACGACCACGCCGACCGCATAGTTGCTGCCGACGACGAAGCTGCCGAACGACTCGATCACCTTGCCGGCAGCTCCCGTCCCGGTGTGGCCTTGCATCAGCACGATCCGGGTCGAAGCAACGTTCAACGAGAGCCGCAGCAGCGTCGTGACGAGCAGCACGGTAGGGAAGATCGCGAACTCGAGAGGACGCACGGTGTACATCGCCGTGAGCAGCACCATCACGGAGAACGCGATGTTGAACGTGAAGAGCAGGTCGAGGGCCACTGGAGGCAGTGGCAGAATCATCATCGCGAGAATCAGGATGATGAGGAAAGGCCCCGCGAGGCTTCTCAGCATCGCGACACCGCCGAAACGAGGCAGGGCAAGGGTGCTCATTTGGCGGCCGCCGGGTCGAGTTCAGCGGGCACTTGCACTTCGCCCAGCGGCCTCACGCCGGCCGCACCACTACGAAGTTGAAACACGTAGGCGAGTACTTCAGCCACGGCGGTATAGAGCTTCTCGGGGATGTGCTCCCCGAGCTCCGTGTGCACATACAACGCGCGTGCGAGCGGCGCCGCTTCCAATATCGGTACGTGGTGCAATTCGGCGATGCCGCGAATGCGCGCGGCCAGCAGATCGGCGCCTTTCGCAACGACGACCGGCGCTCGCATCGACTGCTCGTAACGCAATGCAACCGCGTAATGCGTTGGATTCGTGACGACCACATCCGCCTTCGGTATTTCCGCCATCATGCGTTTGCGTGCCGCGGCGCGCTGTTGCGCACGCACTGCGGCTTTGACGTGCGGATCGCCTTCGGTCTCTTTCGTCTCGCGCTTGACGTCTTCGCGAGTCATGCGCAGGTTGCGCGCGTATTGCCAGAGCTGCAAAGGCACGTCCACTGCGGCGATCGCGCTCATGACTGCCGCGACCGAAAGCACACTCATCATGACGAGCGTTCCGGTTGAGGCGAGCGCAGTTTCGAACGGCTGAGCTGCGAGCTCCAGCATTGAATCTTTGGCACGCCACAGGACGAAAGCGGCGACACCTCCGATCAAACCAGCTTTCAAGAGCGCCTTGCCCAGCTCCGTGACGCCGTGAATCGAGAAAAGGCGCGCGAAGCCCGATACAGGGTTGATACGCGAAAACTTGGGCAGGACGGCTGACGGCACGAAGGACCAGCCACCTATTGCGAGTGGTGCAGCAAGCGCCGCGACGACGGTCACAGCGAGAACCGGGGCACTTACGAGGAGTGCGTCACTGGTGAGCTCGTAGAGGCGTGCCGCCATGGCTGCTGGCTCGCGCACGGCGGCGCTGTCGAGCGTAAGACCGCGTGCGGTGAGGCGTTTGAGGCCGCTCAGCACCGCCTCGCCCTGGATCCACAGCGCGCCGAGCGCCGCGACAAGGACGGCAAACGCCGAGAGCTCCGGGGAGCGCGCGATGTTGCCTTCCTGGCGCGCCTGTTCGAGGCGCTTCGGGGAAGCGGGTTCGGTGCGTTCTAGATGGGATTCTTCTGCCATGACTTACATTCCACGGCAGAAATTATCGATGGACCGCTCGAATGGCGGACTTCCGAATACGCCGGCTTTACGGCCGCTTTTCCCGAACCTAAAGAGCCTGTCGCACCACGGATCGGTTTGATCCCTCGACGGAGCGCTATTGCATGCTCACATCGCTGCCGATCACCCGCGAGCGCCCATGCGCGGCAGGCCTCGGTCGTGGCATCAAGCCTGTCGAAGCAGGGAGCAGCGCCGCTGCGGGGGGCACACCGTACCAAGTCCACTCCGCTGCCGCCCGCAAAGCGACGCTCACGATCCGGTCGCGCGCGCCCACCGGGCCGCAGCTGAGGAGCCGACCGATCGATGCAAAATCCTCCGCAAGAGCTGGCTCGTCCCAACTCTTGGACGTATGCCGAGCCACCGAAACCGCGAGGCTCACGTTGAGCGCACGCGGTGTGGACGCATGACGCTCGTCCATCAGCCTGCAGAGCAAGTCAGGAAGCTGCCACTGCTCCGCAAGCTCGACCTGCAGGGAAATCATCGGGAATCCAAGCACCGCCCGCTGAGCAGCATCGCTGGTTGCGTCGTCGCCGCGTGCGGCCTCATCCAGCAGCGTCGCGACGCCCGGCGCACACCACCACAGCAAGAGCTCGGCAAGATCGTGCAGAAGCGCGGCGGTACTAACTTCTTCCACTTCGATGTCGTGCCTCAGAACGGCCCAGTCCCGCGCATACAGAGCGGCGTGGCGCGCGCGGCTTGCAACCCGCAGCACGCCCTGGAGTGCAGATGCGTCGTGCATAAGCTGTGACTCGATCGTAGGCTGCTTACTGAAATGGTGTAGGAAGGGTTCGAGCCCCAGCATCATGAGCGCATGGGCTACCGTCGTAACATCAACAAGTTGCGTGCGGTGTCGCCGCTGTTGGATATACCGCAATACCTTGAACGTCATGAGCGGGTCTCGCATCACCATGTCGGAGAGCTGGGCCGTGCTCACGCGATCGGGATCCTGCTTCATGCGCGTAAGCTCTCGCACGGTCCTCGCCAGTACCGGTAGCTCGGCGCGGCCGAATTGATGCACCCAGTAGCCTGGTTCGGCGGGATGACTCATGGCGCCGGCCTCTGCACACCCATGTGCCAGACGTGCAAGCGCGTGTGAAGCGCATCATCGACGTCCACGCGCTCGTGCGGGGAGACGTTCGGTGCGCCGAACGCACTCACGAGCAATGTGCCTGGTCGCATCTCGCTGCGCGCTTTGTCCCAGAAGCGCTCCATCACCGCAGGAGAAAGGAACGCGTACACGACATCATACGGTGCCAGGGACCGTGTCCACAGATCACCCCGGTGCACCGTGCAGTGCCTGTCACTCGTTCTGCAGCGAAACCGAGCTGCCAGCCAGGGCGCGAATGCATGCTCGACGCCCTCGAAGCGGCTTTCCGGTCGTGCTTGTGCAAGTCGCAGTAGCACCCGTCCATCGCCGCACCCTACATCGAGGAAGGATATCGGGCGGCCGCTCGGCAGCAACTTTTCGAGCTCCGCCTGTGCACGATCCGTCGAGAAAAACAGGGGCACCTCGCTGCGCCAGATCCGGCCGTATAGCAGCAGCAGAATCGCGAGCGCGGCAAGCGCCCAGGCAGGCGAAAGCTCTAGCGTGAGCACCGTGAACAAGGCCGGCAAAAAGATGGCGTTGATCACGAGCCACCAGGGTTCCAGGCCCACGACAGGCGCGAGGATCATTGCGAGAAAGGCCGCGACGAACTGCCACGCAAAGGCCGGCGGCGTGACGGCCCATGCAACCGGCGCAGCAATCGCGTTAATTCCCACTGCTCGCGTGAGCGGTGCTTGCAGCCACGTCATAGCTGAAGCCATGTCCTAAGGCTCTTTGAGCGTATCGGCGTTTACGTCTTCGCTCGAGCGCACATCTACAGGTCCGCTGCCCTTCTCGAGTGCTTGCGTTGCATCGCGGCTCAACACGATAAGGCTGATACGGCGGTTCATTGCGTTGTGCGGGTCGGCGGGATCCAGCGAGACCGCAGACGCCATTCCAACGACCCGTACGACCCTTTGGTCTTCGAGGCCACCTGCGACCAGCACCCGTCTCGACGCATTAGCTCGATCGGCAGAAAGCTCCCAATTGCTGTACCCCTTTTCGCCCGAGGCGTACGGAGTAGCGTCCGTATGGCCGGCGAGACTCACTTTGTTGTCGACGGTATTCAGCATGTGTCCGATCTCGAGCAGGATATCGCGAGCGTACGGTTGAAGCTCGGCACGGCCTACCGCGAACATCGGCCGGTTCTGCTCGTCAACGATCTGGATGCGCAGGCCTTCGGGCGTGATGTCGAGCAGCAATTGGTTACGGTACTGATGCAGGACCGGATTACGTTCGATCGCCGCTTCGATGCGGTGTTTGAGCTCGTTGAATCTGAGCTGCTCTATGCGCTGGAACTCCGCTTCGATCTCCTTCGCTTGGCGCACCTGCCCAGCGCTGCGCGAGAGGTCTTTACCGCCGCCTTTGATGATATGCGACGAAGCACCGGTGCCACTCCCGCCTTGCAGCGCGACCTTCAGCGGCGTTTTGAAATATTCAGAGATGCCGTCCAGATCCCCGCGTGCAGTGGACCCGAGGAGCCACATCAGGAGAAAAAACGCCATCATCGCCGTAACGAAGTCAGCGTAAGCGATTTTCCAAGTGCCGCCGTGGTACTGGGCGCTTTTCTTCTTCTTCCGGCGAACTACGATCGGGCGCTGCGCATCATCCGCCATGACTCGCTCCGACGCGCCTCACTGATCGCCTTTGGACGGCTTGCCTGCAGGCCTGCGCTTTACATGGCTCTCGAGCTCAATAAACGACGGCCGCTCGGTGGAATACAGCACTTTGCGGCCGAACTCCACAGCAAGCGCCGGTGCGTAGCCATTGAGGCTCGCAAGGAGGGTCACCTTGATGCATTCGAGCATCTTCGTCCCTTCTGCGAGCTTTTGCTCGAGCACGCTCGCAAGCGGACCGATGAAGCCATAGGAAAGCAGAATCCCCAGAAATGTCCCGACGAGAGCGTGAGCAATGAGCAGCCCGAGCTCGGCGGGTGGAAGGCCAACGGATGCCATCGTATGCACGACACCCATTACGGCTGCGACAATACCGAAAGCCGGCATCGCGTCGCCCATCCGCTGCATCACGTGCACCGGCACCTCACCTTCCTGATGATGGGTTTCGATTTCGTTGTCCATCAGGTTTTCGATTTCGAATGTGTTCAGATTGCCGCCCACCATGAGCCGCAGATAATCCGTCATGAACTCGAGAACGTGCTCGTTGTGAAGTATCCGTGGATACTTAGCGAATAACGTGCTCTTCTCAGGCTCCTCGACGTCTGCCTCGATAGTCATCAGCCCCTCTTTACGAACTTTCGCCAGAATGTCGTAAAGGAGCGCCATCAGGTCCATGTACATGTCTTTTGTGTAGGCGGAGCCTTTGAGCGTCGTCGGCAACGCTTTCAGGGTCGCCTTGATCGCTTTCGAGTTGTTGCCCACGAAGAAGGCGCCGGTCGCGGAACCGCCGATCATGAGTAACTCGACCGGTTGAAGCAGCGCGCTGAGATGGCCTCCTGCGAGGGCAAACCCGCCGAACACCGACAGCAGCACGACGAGATAGCCCACGATGACCAGCAAGGGTGAACCTCCGAAGTCAGGCGTGTTCGGCGCGACTGGCCGTCGCGTTACACCACCTTGTCGCGAAGTGCGACAAGAGCGTCCCGACATTAACGGCTGAAAAGGGGCCCTTTTTTAGCGCTGGTAGGTGGGAATTCGCAGAAAATCAACAGATTTGCGCACTGCCAGCGATGCTGGGGCGGGGCTCTTCGGAGGGCTCCTCGAGCGGGTGCGGCGCTGGAACGCAGCCCACGCGAGAGTGATCGAAGCGATTACTCCGGGCAGGTGGCGGTGGAGCGTTTTACGGACGGGCTCATCGCGGACTGCAGCAGGAAAGGCGCCGCCTGCTCCGGCTCGTGCGAGCGCGCCGGCGCCTCTTTGGCTATCGCGCGGTTCCGGGTTTTTCCCGCACGTGACGGCACGTTGCAAAGGCCGCACACGTAGTCGTTGTGCAAGTCCATGGTGTGCAGGACGTAGCGGCCGTGGCAGGACTTGCAGCACGCGGTGTCCAGAAGCTTCGCCTCGAAGAACCGCACGAGGCTCCAGGCGCGTGTGAAGGAAAGCACCTGCTCAAGTCCATGGATCTCCACATGTTCAGCGTAGAGCCTGTAGGCCGAAAGCACGGCCCGAATGCCCCGAACCGGGGTGTGCGCCACGAGATAACTGTGGATATTGATGAAGATGGACGCGTGTATGTTCGGCATCCAGCTCATGAACCAGTCCGTTGAAAACGGGAGCATCCCTTTGGGTGGCGAGACGCCGCGCACTTCCTTGTAAAGCCGCAGCAGGCGCTCCCGCGAGAGCGTCGTCTCGGATTCGAGAACCTGCAGTCGCGCACCGGCGCGGGCCAGCTCGGCAGCCAACTGCACCTGCTCCGCGTCTGAAACCACGCTCTTGCTGCGTGCGGCCATGACGACCTCCGTTAGGCGACGATGCCAGCCGCGGGCTGCGCGGCCATCAGTAGCGCTGCGTGCGTGCCGGCCATGAGCTTGCCTTTGCCGTAGTCGCTCAACATGTCGACGATCAGGGCGTCGTCGAAGCGAAACCGGAAGAGCAGCATGGTCGAGGCGGCCATACGGACGACCTGCGCCGGGCTCAGCTCCTGGAGCATGTCGGCGACTTCTTCAGTGATTCCGAGACGGTACATCGCAGTCGCACGGTCTTCCCGGATCATGCTTTGGGCGAGCATCAGATAAGAGAGGTTGGCTTCGCGGATTTCGTTCGTGAGCTGCTCGGACTTCATTTTGCTCCCCTTGCGTGGTTCATCAGTGACAGGGAGGCATTGTGATCCCACCGCCAAAGGGACTGAATTGGCGCTGGGCTGAGTTTCGCGTGAGAACGATGCCCGATAACGTGTACGAGTTTGTCCTACACGCCACAGCGCGGGCACGCGTCAGGCGGATGAGGCCGCCGCCGCGGTGAGGCTGGTCACCCCGAGGCGGCGCCGCCCTGCAGCCTGTGCACGAGCGGGATGAGCTGCTCGGCAGGCACGGGCCGGGCCAGAAAATGCCCCTGCGCACGATCGCATCCGTGACCCGCGAGGATTTCGAGCTGCTGTTCTGTTTCGACCCCTTCCGCCTGCACTGTCATACCGAGGCTCCGCGCGAGCGCGATGATCGTTTGTGCGATTGCTGCGTCGCCAGCGTCAACGGCGATGTTTTTGACGAAAGACTTGTCGATCTTGAGTATGTCCACCGGAAAGCGCTTGAGCGACGCGAGGGAGGAGTATCCGGTGCCGAAATCGTCAATCGCGATACGCACGCCCATCTCTCGCAACGCCTGGAGCGTTGCGAACGCACTCGCAGGATCCTTCACAAGCGCCGCCTCCGTGATCTCGATCTCCAGTGCATCGCCGCGTAAGCCCGCTTCTTTCAAGGCCATTGCTGTTCGTCCGAGCAGGCGCGGCTGGGCGAATTCCGTGACTGAGACATTGATGGCCATCGTGAAGCTGTGACCCGCAGCACGCCACGCACTCGCCTGGCGAGTAGCCTCGGCCAGCACCCAGGCATCGATGTCACCCAGCAGGCCGCATTCCGCAGCGAGCGAGATAAAACGTTCGCAAGCGAGCAGCCCGAGCTCCGGATGGTGCCAGCGCAGTAACGCTTCGACACTGGTTACGTGTCGAGTCGAAAGCGAAACGATTGGCTGGTAGTGAAGCTTGAGCTCACCGTGCGTCAGTGCCTGCAAGAGCGCAGACTTGAGCAGAATGTTCTCGCCTCGCGCGGGATCCAGCTCGGGGAAGTAGAAGAGATGGCCATCACGGCCCATCAATCGCTTGCACTGCTGAAGTGCTGTGTCGGCGTTCAGCACGAGCTCCGCAAGGCCCTTGCCGGCCCCTGGGTACACGCTCACACCGATGTCCGTAGCGATGTGGCATTCGAGATCGCGGTAGACATAAGGCTCAGCAAGCGTCCTCGAGAGCTCCCGAACGTAGCGGTGGATACCCTCTTCGTCATCGAAACCCGCCTGGAACAGCACAAACTCGTCAGGACCGAATCGTGCGACGAGACCGGTGCTCGCGTATTCCTTCAGGCGTGCGCCGATCTGCCCGAGCAACGCGTCGCCTGCGGCGTACCCCAAGGCGGCATTCAGATGGCCGAAATGGGCAAAATCAACGACGCAGACCAGGGCCTGCTCAGCGGCGCCGCAGGCACCCAGCGCCGCCTCGGCAAGCCGCGTGAAACCCACGCGTGTCGCGAGGCCCGTTAGTCCATCATGCTCGTCCGTTTCCTCCAGCTCGGTTGCCCCTCGTCGAGGAGCCGCTGCTTTGCCGCCACATTCCGACTGCAGAGGAGAAGCAATATCGTAGGTGCGCACGAGCAACGGGATATCGAGGCCGCTCGATTTGAGTACTGCGAGAGCGGCCCGTGGGCTGAATGCTGCGAACGCGGGAGCCGCCACCACGAGATCCCATTCGCGCGTAGCCAGACATTCCCTCATGCCGTCACGATGGTCGACGCGCTGATACGCGAACCGCACCTGCGGACGCTCCAGATGGCGTGCCAACAACTCGGCCCCAGCGTGAGTGCCTTCTATCAAAAGGGCGTGGATTGTTGTGCCAGAGGCCGAAGTCTCGGGGTGCAGGACTGGTTGCATGAGCGGTTCAGCTGCGCGGTGATAAAGCGGCGACTGAGGCCGCCGCGCGAGACTAACGGCAGCGCATCCCCAGCTCTTGAATTATTCAAGAATGCCGCAGGAGGGCCGTAACCATGACCGCCTGCCGCTATGGCAGGCGCGTGCTTTCAAATTCGCCCAGGGCCCTATATGAAACATCTTACGATCGCGTTGCGCCTGAACATCATGGCCGTGCTGCCGCTGGCCGTGCTGCTCGCCATCTCCCTCCTGGCCGGGTTCGGACTGCGTATGGACCGCGATGCCCTAAAAGAGGTTTACCGCGAGTCCGAGAGCTCGCACATGATCGGAAGCATCGTCACCGACATGTACCGTATTCGGATGACGCTCGGGAACGCGATTGCCATGGACGATGCGGCCGAAGCCGGCAACCGGGTAAAGAGCGCGGACGCGCTCATGACGGAGATCATGAGGAAATGGAATATATACCTCGATTCCGGCCTGAGTGCGCAGGACAAGCAAGCCGCAGAACAAACGGGGAAGGACCTGGACAGGATGCTGGATAGCGCGGTCCAGCCCGCACTCGTCGCGCTCCGCAGGAATGATCGCGAAGCGGCGAAAACGATCCTCATGGAGAAGGAAGGCCGGACGTTGAGCACCAAGGTGCGCGAAGGCCTCGAGCAGCTTCAGGAGCATCAGAAAAAGAACGCCGAAGCTCAATACGCTGGTTCGGTGCAGCGCACGATGTACCTCACATACGCAATGATGGCAGCGTTCCTCGTTTGCGCGTTCGGACTTGGGGTCTTCAGCTGGCTCACACTGCGCGCGATCACGCGTCCCGTAAAACAGATGCGCCTCGCCCTCGTCCAAGCAGAACATTCGCGTGACCTCACGCAGCGTGTCGCGGTAACGGGCCACGACGAAGTGAGCGACATGGCCGTCGCGTTTAACGCCCTCATGGAGAGCCTCCAGGCGACGCTGAACCGTGTGATGGCAGGCGCACAGGAAGTGTCCGCGGCTGCGACCGAGATGGCGGCTGCGTCGAGTCAGATCACACAGTCGTCTCGCTCTCAGTCCGAGTCCGCCGCATCGACGGCGGCCGCAGTCGAGCAGGTTACGGTGAGCATCAATCAGGTCGCGGACAACACCCGCGAGACGAGAAGTGTTTCAGAACAGGCATGCGTGCTTTCGACTGAGGGCGAGAAGAGCGCTCGAGCCGCCGCAGAGCAGATGCTCGGTACCGCGCAGTCGGTCGGTCATTCGATGCAACTGATCGAACAGCTTTCTCAGCGTTCCAACGACATCTCCGGGATCGTGAAGGTGATCCGGGACATCGCCGAACAGACCAATCTTCTCGCGCTCAACGCTGCTATCGAGGCGGCGCGAGCCGGCGAGCAGGGCCGCGGGTTCGCTGTCGTCGCCGACGAGGTCCGGAAGCTCGCGGAACGCACGGCCAGCTCAACGAGCGAGATCTCGACCATGATCGAGGCGATCCAGAGCGAAGTCGGTCGGGCGGTGGAGAATCTCAAATCGAACAACGAGCAGGTCGCACAGGGCAAATCGCTGGCCGAAGAAGTGGCCGCGACGCTTGCGCGCATCAACGAAGGTGCGCGGGTGACGATGGAACGCATAAACGACATCAGCTCGGCGGCGTCCGAGCAAGGTACCGCCTCGAACGATATCGCTCGTAACGTCGAGAAAATCGCGCAGATGACGGAGGAAACGAGCGCTGCAATCACGCAGGCTTCCACGACCGCTCAGCAGCTCGAGGCGCTTGCATCGAAGCTCCATGCCGAAGTCGCGCAGTTCAAGACGGCTTGATCGGGCAGCTGAGCAACCATGTCCGAGCTCCTGAAAAGCGTCGACGCGCGCACCAAGCTCGCCGGCACGAACAAGCTGGAAATTCTGATGTTCACGCTCGGCGTGGACAGCGAGAGCGGACGGCGCGAAGTGTTCGGAGTGAATGTGTTCAAAGTGCGCGAAGTGATGCGCACGCCGGCGATCACTCGCGCACCGGACATGCCGTCCGCAGTCGAGGGCATGGTCAGCCTGCGCGGCAAGCTCGTTCCGGTCGTGGACCTTGCGAAATACGCGGGCATACCGGTGGAGAAAAAGCCCGAGATCATGGTCGTGACGGAGTACAACGGTCAGACCCAGGGGCTGCTCGTGGAAGCCGTCGACACGATCCTGCGTATCGACTGGTCGGCAATGCGAGTGCCGCCCCAGATGCTCGCCGGAAAAGCGGCTGGTCTTGTAACTGCCGTAACCGAGCTCCCCGACGGGCGGCTTGTGATGATGTTGGATGTGGAGCAGCTGCTGGCGGACACGACGCCGAACGAGCACGAGACGCTTTACAAGAACATCCACAGCAATGTACCGCCAGGACGGACAGTGCTCTTCGCCGACGATTCCGCTGTGGCGCGCAATCAGATCGTGCGCACGCTCGATGCAATGGCGGTGAATCATATATCGACCGCGAACGGCGCTGAGGCGTGGCGCGAGCTCAATCAGATCGCCGAAACAGCGCGCCTCGCTGGTGGCCATGCTCGCGAAAGCGTGCAGCTCGTGCTGACCGACGTCGAGATGCCGGAGATGGACGGCTACATGCTCGCGAAACGCATCAAAAGCGATCCTCGCTTTAACGGCGTGTCGGTCATCATGCACTCTTCGCTGTCGGGCGACTCGAATCAGCAGCTTGGGCGGTCGGTGGGCATAGACGAGTACGCCTCCAAGTTCGAACCGGTCAAGCTTGCAGCCGCGATATCGCGGATGCTCGCATGAAGCGCCGGCATCCGCGCACCCGTTCCAGCCAACCACTCGAGAGTGTGGCGTCATGAGCAGCCCTGAAAACAACGGCCTCCTCGATTCCGTGGATGCACGCACGAAGCTCGCCGGGTCGAACATGATGGAGCTTCTGCTCTTCTCGCTTGGCACGCCGGAAACCTTCGGCATCAACGTCTTCAAAGTGCGAGAGATCACCCGCACGCCAACGATCACCCGCGCGCCCAACCTGCCGCCGGGCGTGGAAGGCGTCGTGAGCCTGCGTGGCAGCATCATTCCGGTGATTGCACTAGGAAAGCTGATAGGCCTCGAAGGTGCGAAATGTTCGAACGCGACGATGATGGTGACAGAGTTCAGCCGGCACGTTCAGGGTTTCCTTATCGACCGTGTCGACCGGATCGCACGTATCGAATGGGAGCGTGTGCGTGCGCCGGACTCGATGCTCGTCGGCCGCACGTCGAGCATTACGGCAGTTACGGAGTTACCCAACGGTAAGCTCGCTTCGGTCCTCGACGTCGAGCATGTACTCGTGCAGGTTTACGGCGAGCCGGACGTCCCACACCTCGAACCAGTGGGCCACACCGACATCAGCATCTTTTTCGCCGACGATTCTGCAGTCGCTCGTAAGGAGATCGTCCGCGTGCTGGACATGCTTACCGTTCAGCACCAGCACGCCGCTAACGGTCGCGAAGCCTGGGAACGCCTGCAGTCGATGGCGGCGAGAGCGCAAGTCGAAGGTGAGCCACTCGTCAAACGGTTACAGCTCATCCTGACCGACGCCGAGATGCCCGAAATGGACGGTTACGTCCTCACGCGTTGTATCAAGAATGACGCACGCTTCGACGGGATACCGGTGGTGATGCACTCCTCGCTTTCGTCCGCAGCGAACCGTTCCATGGGCAAGCAGGTCGGCGTGGATGCCTATGTCGCGAAGTTCGACCCTCGGGTACTCGCAGACACGCTGCGGCCCCTGATCAGCCAGGGCGCGGTTTCGCCCGCAGCTCAAACTCCGGAGACAACGCCATGAGCGACCCCGCGATGAAATTTCTGGTGGTGGATGATTTTTCGACGATGCGCCGCATCGTCCGCAACCTGCTGAAGGAGCTTGGCTACTCGAACGCCGAGGAAGCGGAGGACGGGATTGTCGCGCTGAACATGTTGCGGGCGAACAAGTTCGATTTCGTCGTATCCGACTGGAACATGCCGAATATGACGGGAATCGAGCTGCTGAAGAACATCCGCGCCGACGCAAACCTCAAAAGCCTGCCTGTGCTGATGATCACGGCTGAAGCGCGGAAGGAGAACATCATCGAAGCAGCTCAAGCAGGCGCGAACGGCTACATCGTGAAGCCCTTCACCGCCGCGACGCTCGATGAGAAGCTCACGAAGATCTTCAAGAACTTCGAGAAGAAAGCGGCGTAAAAATGACTGCAGACAAGAACCCCTCGGGGGATAGCGCAGAACTAGAAGACCTCTTCGACAGTATCGCCCTCGCGCCGAAGAAAACGTCCCCGCCAGCGGCATCAGCATCGGGATCGGCATCGGGCGACAATGCGGAGCTCGAAGAATTGTTCGACAGTATCGCCTTGGGTCCAAAGGAGCCGGGGGCAGCGCCCGGCGCCGCGGCGGAGTCTAACGCGACGGCTGCGGGAGGGCACGACAACGAGGCATGCCCGGCCAATAAAGTGATCAACTCGGTCGGCCACCTTACGCGGCAGCTTCACGATACGCTCGCCCAGCTCGGTTATGACCAGCACATCCAGGAATGCGCGGCCGCGACTCTACCCGATGCACGGCAGCGTCTCGCGTATGTCGTGGCATTGACCGAACAGGCGGCTAGCCGCTCGCTGAACGCCGTGGATGTTGCGACGCCGATACAGGAAACCCTTGCCGCCGATGCCACTTCGCTTGCCAAGCGGTGGGACAGCATTTTGCGCGGCGAAGGCAATCTCGAAGACTTCAAAGCCGTGGCACACGCTACCCGTGATTACCTCCACTCCGTTTCGCAACGCACAGAGACGACACGCGAGCAGTTGCGCGAGATCGTTATGGCTCAGGAATTCCAGGATCTAACCGGTCAAGTGCTCAAACGGATCACGGAGCTTGCTAACAACCTCGAAACTCAACTGCTCACGCTGCTCGTAGAAAATGCGCCGGCACCGATTCGCCGCCCGGAGGCACTCGGAATGCTGAACGGACCCGTGACGGGCGGGCAGAATGTGCCCGACGTCGTCGCAAACCAGGCGCAGGTGGACGAGTTGCTCGAAAGCCTCGGGTTTTAGTTCAAACACCACTCAGGCGGGGACGACGTCGTGGATGAGATGCTGCAGGACTTTCTGACGGAAGCCGGTGAGCTTCTGTCGGATGTAGACAACAAGCTCGTCGAACTCGAAAAGCGTCCGAAAGACGGCGGGCTCCTGAACGATATCTTCCGCGGCTTTCATACCATAAAGGGCGGAGCTGGTTTCCTGAACCTCACCCCGATGGTGGACCTGTGTCACCTGACGGAGAACATTTTCGACCTCCTGCGGCGCCACGAGCTCGCGCTGAACGCGAACATCATGGATGCAATACTCGCGGCGACGGCCGTGGTGCGCACGATGTTCGACGATCTCGCGCGCGGCGGACAGCCGCAACCCGCGGATAGCGGCCTGCTTGCGGCTCTTCGTGCGATCCTGAGCGGGCAGGCCGAAGGAGCGGGTAAGTCCGGCAGCGCGCCTGCGAGCCCCGCTAAGAACGGTGGGAGCGAAGCTGTCGTACAAGCGGCTGCACCAACCAAGCCGGAATCGCAGTCTGCGAAAGGCCCTGTGGAAAGTGCAACGCCGGGTAAGACAGCCGAACCGGATTGGGAGGCCTTTTACAAGGCACTCACGGAACCGCCGCCACAAGCGCCCGCGCGCGACCCAGCGCATCCGGAGGGAAGGCGCACGACTGACGATCCCGCAGCGGAAGACGCCCCAGCGGGGCGGCGAGCGACGGATAAAGTGGCCGTGCCGCGGGATGCAACGATACGCATCGACACAACACGCCTGGACCAGGTGCTTACGCTTTCAGGCGAGCTCGGGCTTGCGAAAAACCGGCTGAACTGCCTGCGCCGCGATATCGTCAGCGGTCGCACCGACGCCGACGTGCTGCGCAGCCTCGACGAGGCAGTGAATCAACTCGACCTCGTCGTCGGTGACTTGCAGCGTGCAGTTATGAAGACGCGCATGCAACCCATCGGCCGGCTGTTCCAGAAATACCCTCGAATGGCACGCGACCTGGCCCGCAGCCTCGGAAAAGACGTGGAGCTCGTACTCGAGGGTGAAGACACAGAGCTCGACCGCGCGATGATCGACGATCTCGGCGATCCCCTGATCCACCTCGTGCGCAACGCGGTCGATCACGGCGTCGAAGTGCCTGAAGAGCGTCGGGCAGCGGGCAAGCCCGAGCGAAGCATAGTGCGCCTGATGGCAAGACAGGAAGGCGACCACGTCGTCATCGCAATAAGGGACGACGGGCGCGGCATGAGTCCGGACACCCTCCGGCGCAAAGCCTTCGAAAAAGGCTTGATCGACGCCGAGGCAGCCAACCGCCTCGATGCCACGCAGAGCCTGCATCTCGTGTTTCTACCGGGATTCTCGACCAAGGACCAGGCCTCGAGCATATCGGGACGTGGCGTCGGTATGGACGTCGTGAAAACCGGTGTCGAGAAGCTGAATGGCCGGATTGAAATCGAGTCCGAGGTCGGCGTCGGCACGACGTTCCGCATCTCGCTTCCGCTTACCCTGGCGATTCTTCCGGTCCTCGTCGTGAAGCACGGCCCGCAGTCGTTCGCGGTGCCGCTCGCGACGGTGCACGAGATCATCCCACTGCCCTCGAGCTCACTGCAGAACGTCGGCGGTTGCGCAACGATTGTGATACGTGGTCAGGTCCTCTCCGTGCGATCTCTCGGAAGTCTGCTCGGGTGGAGCTCGCCGGCCGCGCCGGCCTACGGCATCGTGATGCAGTGCCATCAGACTTCGTTCGTGCTTGCCGTCGAAGACTACGTCGGGCGTGAAGATGTGGTCATCAAACCGCTTGCCGATATCAAGCCAAGTGGCGTCGCGGGCGCAACGCTCGCGGGCGACGGGTCCGTCGTCCTCATCCTCGATCTCGAACCGCTTCTCGCCGCGGCTGCGCCTGAGCCGCTCAACCTCGACGCTTGAGGGGTCCCGAGCGTCCGGGAGTCACCAACTAATAGGTGATGGATCTCGCGTGCGGCCGCTGCGGCACGCGAGTTTCATGCGTGGGTCGCTCATTCGAGAAACCGCCGCTCACCTACCTACGGATAGAGCAGGAAGTCGTCCTCGTCGAGCGGCAGCTGATCGAGGGGCAGAGCGCGCCGGATCTTATACGGCTCACCGTTCGGCGTCTTCGGCTCTTTCATGAGATCGAGAATGAGCTGCGGGTGCATGCGCTTACCGGCGGCGTCAAGCATCACCATCACTCGTGGCAGCAGCCGCCGCAACGGATTCTGGGCGATAACGAGACCGGCCTCACCGGTATTCAACTCGACAGCACCACCGACGGGGTAGATGCCGATACACTGGATGAACTGCTCGAGCAACGTTTCTTCGAACGCGCGGCCGCGTTCCTTGTGGAGCTGGCTCAGGGCTCGTGACGGTGACAGTGGACACGCATTCTGACGTGGCGAGGTCAGCTTCGAGTAACTGTCCACGATCGACGCTATTGCGCCGTCCGATGCGATCTGGTCGCGTGCGAGGCCGTACGGATAGCCTTCTCCGTCCTGACGCTCGTGGTGGAGAGCTACGACTTCGTCCACTCCTTCGGGCAGCCCCCGCGCACCGCGCACGAGCTCGACCGAGTGCAGGACGTGAGTCTCGATAATGCCTTTGTCGACCGCCTGATCCGATACGTAAGCCTCCACGACGCCTTCCGGGAGCGACGTCATGCCGACGTCGAGTAACATCCCGGCGAGCCCGAGAACTTCGAGCCGCATCGTAGGATATTGCAAGTAGCGTCCGAACGTCACCATCAGGATGGATGTATCGAGCGCTCGCGTAAGCTCGTAGCTGTCGCGGCGACGCAGCGCTTTCAAAAGCAGCATCGTGTCGGGACTGCGCTGGATCGTGCCGATCATGCTGTTCATTGCGCTCGTCAGCGCGCGCGCATCGATTTCGCCTTCGCTGCGCACCATGACGATGAGATGCCGCAGCGCATCCTCACACGACCGATAGATCTCCTTCGCCACCGGGAGCTCGTCCTCGACGGGAACAGGCTCGGCATAGATCTGCCGTTCAGGCATCGGGATGACGGTGCGTCGATTTTCCTTCTGCTCTTCGCGCTCCGGATCCACGTAGACGTTCTTGCAATACGATCGCAGCTGATCGATCTGTTCACGCGAGGTGATCGGAAAACCCTGAAAGGGAAAGCTCGTGTCCGTCCATGGACGATCGAGCTCGATCACGTACATGCCGAGCCGCAGTTTGTCCGTGGACACTTGTTTTTTGTAGCTAAGCAACGTCGGCTCCTTCATTGGATGCGGCCCCGAGCTCGGCCATGAGCGCGTTTACGAGCGATTTCACTGAGCCGAAGACCCTGCTCGCAGCTTCGAGGTCGCCGCGCTTGCCACAGGCCTCGAGCTCGGCGAGTGCCGTGTATACAGCGGGCGCTTCGAATGTCGCGGTCGCGCCTTTCAACGCATGCGCCTCACGGTACGCGGCGTCGGCTTCCGCTCGATCCAGTGCCGCGGCGATCGTCTCCAGATGGCTTGGCGCACTCGTCACGTAAATCTGTGCTACTTCGGCGAACAGCTCCGCATCTCCCCCAAGACGGTCGAGCGTCGCCGCACGATCGTGAAGCCGCTCACCACCAGCAATCACTGGTTCTGGCGCGGGGGGCTCGGGCGGGGGCGATTCGGCGTGAAGAACACGTTCGATCTCGGCCATGAGTTGCTCCACGCGTACGGGCTTCGTGACAAAGCCATCCATACCGGCCTCCTTGCACTGATCGCGATCGCGCGGAAGCGTGTGCGCCGTCATTGCGATGATTGGCACGTGTTGATCGCCTGCTTCACCCCGCCGAATGAGCTCGCATGCCTCTATGCCGCCCATCACAGGCATCTGCAGATCCATAAGCACCATGTCGTAACGCCTGCGCTGCAGAACCTCCACCGCCTCGAGGCCGTTGTTGGCGATGTGCACGGTATGACCGCGCTTTTCGAGAAGCTTGACTGCGAGCTTCTGGTTAATCACGTTGTCCTCGACGAGCAGCACGTCCAGCGATTGGACATTTTCCCGCAGAGTGTGCCGAGTGATCAGCGGCGCACTGTCGGTTTGCGCACTTCCGAGCGCAGCCGCGGCTGCTTTGATGAGTTCGTAGGACGATACCGGCTTCGTGAGATAGCCGTTTACGCCGAGCTCCTTACAGCGCGCCGCATCGCCGCGCTGGCCCGGCACGGTGAGCAACAGGATCGCCGGGCATTCGACCGCTGAGTCGGCGAGTATGGACCGCGCGATTTCGAAACCGTCCAGACCTGGCAATCGCGTATCGAGCACCACGAGATCGAACGCCGACCCACTCGCACGGCGCGCACGCATGGCTTCGGTCACTTGCGTGCCATCCGATAGAGTCTGTACCACCATGCCCGCCGACTGGAGAATGGAAGCAAGCACACGGCAGTTCGCCGCGTTATCATCGACCGCGAGTGCGGAGCGGCCCTTCAGCTCCGAAAACACCAGCGCCTCGTGTTGTGACCGGGCAATCTGGACGCGCATCGAGAAATGGAACGTCGCTCCCGCGCCGGCGGCACTTTCGACCGTGATGCGGCCCCCCATCGCTTCCACGATGCGTGCGCAAATCGGTAAACCCAGACCCGTTCCGCCATACTGCCGTGTGGTAGAAGCGTCGGCCTGCGCAAAAGGCTGGAAGATGAGAGCCTGCTTGTGTTCGGGTATGCCGATGCCGGTGTCCCTCACCGAGCAGTGGAGCCACGCACTGGTTTCATCGGTCGAAATGAGATCGATCGATACCTCGATCTCTCCGCGCCCAGTGAACTTCAGCGCGTTCCCAAGCAGGTTAAGAAGGACTTGCCTGCACCGAGTGGGGTCGCCCCGCAGCCGGTCCGGAACGTTGTCCGCGACGTGGGAAATCAACTCTATCCCTTTTTCGTACGCCGCGGTCGCGATCACTTTCAACGTATCGGCCACGCAGCTCCGAATGCTGAAGTCGACGCTTTCCAGCGTGAGGTGACCCGCTTCGATCTTGGAGAAGTCGAGCACACCATTCACGATCTCCAGGAGTGAATCGGCTGCGGACCTGACGATCTCGATATGCTCGCGCTGCTCGGTCGTCATGCCTGGGCTGTCCAGCGCGACTGCCGTCATTCCGATGATCGCGTTCAGCGGTGTGCGAATCTCGTGGCTCATGTTCGCAATGAATTCGCTCTTTGCGCGATTCGCGGTTTCGGCCACCTCTTTCGCCTGCTGAAGCTCGGCCTCCTTGCGCGCGAGCTCGTGCTCACGCTCCTTGCGTTCATCGATGTCGGCGTTGGTGCCCGTCATGCGCAGTGCGTATCCTTGCGCATCACGCGCGACCACCTTCCCGTGGCTCTCAATCCACTTCCATTCGCCGCCGGCAGTGCGCACGCGATGCTCGACACGATAGGTGTCCGCGTTCTTCAGTGCGCCCCGCAATGCGCGCTGGATGATAGGCAGGTCTTCGGCATACATCAGGCTGCCAAGTTCATCGAGCGTAGCGGTCGTCGGTCCCGGCGTTCCGCCAATCATCCGCGCCCAACGCGTATTCAGATAAACCTTGCCGGCCGGGATATCCCAGTCCCATAGCGCGAGATTGGATCCTTCCAGTGCCAGCGTAAGTCGCTCCTCCGTGCGCCGCAGCCGTTCCGCTGCACTCCTGCGCGCCGTAATGTCACTTTCGATCCCGATGAAGTTGGTTACCCGGCCGCAGACGTCGAGCACTGGGTGAACCTCACAATCCAGCCAATAGCGCCTGCGGCTTTTGCTGTAATTCTGGATTTCGACCCGGAAGCCCAGTCCTGCGTTGAGACGCCGGCGCATCAGCTCCACCGTGGCTGGATCCGTCTCGGCGCCCTGCAGTAGCGCGCCGGGCGACTGCCCTTTTATTTCGTCGAGCGTATAACCTGTAATGCGAGTGAAGGCTTCGTTCACCCACTCGATCCGTCGGTCCGCGTCTGTGATGATGACGGCGTTGTCGGTATGACGCGCTACAAGCGCGAGCTTGCGCGACTCCGCCTCGCGTTCGCGCAGATCGGTGGTCATCTTCCGGGCAAGCTCGAGCGCGTCCCGACGCGTACGCGCAAGCGTGCGTGCGAGCAGGCACAGGACGCCAGTCAACGCGAGGCCGATCGAAACCGCGCCGATCGGCAGCGGCAAGAACTGCATCGCGAACCCGAACGCATACGGGATGTGTTCCCCCGGCTGCGGGAAATTCAGGTTCTGGTAGAAGTCCGTTCGATCGACGGCCCAATAGCCGAGAAGGGTCGTGAGTACGAGGCCTCCAACGAGCGCGAGAATCTGCAGCGGCGCGACATTCAGCAGCCACGCGCGACGCGGTTGCAGCTGTGCTTCGCCGAGCACCGGCGTGGACGTTTGCTTCAGGTCGGACACGGCTCAGCTGCCGCTGGTCCCGGGCGGGGCGGGGTAATCGCCGCTCCGGGTGAATCGTGGTAGCGCTCTTTTACGGTGAGCACCTCGGGCCACACATCAAAAAACGCCTCGACGCACGTCGGGTCGAAATGCTTGCCGCTGCTCGTGCGCAGCAACTCGCACGCACGATCGAGATCCCAGGCTTTTTTGTACGGCCGCGCGCTCGTAAGGGCATCGAAGACGTCAGCGACCGCAACGATTCGACCATAGAGCGGGATGTCCCGTCCTTTAAGCCCCCGCGGGTAGCCGCTCCCATCGAATTTCTCATGATGAGAAAACGCGATCTGCGCACCGGCGCGCAGAATGGGTGAAGAGCTGTTTGCGAGAATGCGTTCGCCGATCACGGTGTGCTGCTTCATGATTTCGAATTCTTCGGGCGTAAGCTTTCCGGGTTTCAGCAGGATGTGATCGGGCGTGCCGATCTTGCCTATGTCGTGGAGAGGTGACGCGCGGAGGAGGAGCTCGCATTCGTCGTGCGCAAGACCGAGGCGTACCGCGATGAGGCGCGAGTAATTCGACATCCGGATGATGTGCTCGTGCGTCTCCGGATCGCGGTGCTCCGCTGCGCGCCCGAGGCATAGCAGGGTTTCGTGCTCTCGCGCCGTGATTTCCGACGTCGCTTTTGCCACCTCGTCGGCGAGCAGCAACGCCTTGTTCGCGAGCTTCTTCTGGCTCGAGCGCAGCGCAAGCATGTTACGCGCCCGAGCCTGAAGCTCGAGCTGATCGAAAGGCTTGTTTAGAAAGTCGTTGATACCCAGGGTCAAGGCGCGGTGCTTGATCTCCCGGTCGCCTGCAGCCGTGACCATGAGCAGCGGCGTATCGGCTTTGTTCGCCATCTCCCGAAACGATTTCGCAAATTCGATCCCGTCCATCTCGGGCATGAGGTAGTCGACGATGACAAGATCGGGATCGTTCTGTTCGCACCAGGCGAGGCCCTCCCGCGCTCTCAGGAAGGCAAAAGGATGACAATCGGGGAGCTGACCTACGAGCTTCTTCAGCAGCGCGATGGAAATAGGCGCGTCGTCTACGATGAGGATATCCATGGCAGTGCGCGCGCTCTCCGGGGCCGGCTATGCGGGATCTTCTCTCGTTAACGGCGTCGAGCAGCCTGGATTGAGCTTGCAGTGAGAATCGTCAGGCGGCGGTCCCGCGAGTGCGAAGAGCACTTCGACTTCGTTGCCGATCCCGCGATATTCCACGTTTTCGCAGAGGCGTTTGACGAGCGGAATGCCGCGGCCGAACGGCAAGCTGGAGTCCGCCGGACGCTCAAGCAGACGTCCATAGTCGAATCCGACACCCGTGTCCTTCACCTGGATCCGCAGTTTCGGAGTCGGCCCGCCTTCGACCGCGGCGATCCGAACTTCCACGTTTGCTCCCATCAGAAGTGCCAGCATTTCCTGCCGGAGCTGCAGGTACCGCTGGAAGCCGTCCGGCTGAACCTTGACGCTCGAGTCGAGTTTCAACAGACCGTGATCGATGGCATTCGAGACGAGCTCGGCCAGCACGAGGAAGAGCTTCGGGTTTCCGGCGAAAGAGCCCTGAAGCCGACTCACCAGGTCGTGCAGTAGCGGCACCACGTCTACGCTCTTCAACTGCTCGGCCGAGAGCCGCAGATGAAAATGCCACTCTCCTGCGTCGACGTGCGCTTCGCTGAGTGGGCCCGCGGGTTGGGGCGCGATGTGCTCACCGGGCACGCACCAGATCATGAACATCGACACGTCGTCCGACCAGGTCGCCCCGCCCTGCGAGTGGGCGCACTGAGATTTCAGAGTATCGAATCGCGCGTCGGGTGCAGCAGCTGCGAGAAGTGCGGTCAGCTCACGTGCGCCTGACCCGCCTGGCGGCCAGCCAGCGCATTCGAAAAATCCATCGGAGCACGCAACGATCTGACAGGCTTGTGTGTAGTGATAGAGCTCCGGTTCGCCACTGAACAGCTGGTCCGTGCCGACCCCGAGCGGCAGGTGCAGCGAGCGGCCCGTGTGCAAGACGGTCCCGTCCTCGGCGATGATGACGAGCGGCGGATTGCCGCCGTTCCAGATCTCGATGAGCTGCTGCTTGAAATCGACTGAGACGAGCGTAGCCGCCACGAACCGTTCCACCGGCAGAAACTCGCGGATCTTCTTGTTCATCTCGCCCACGATCGTGGAGATCGGGTAGCCCTTTTCCGTCATGCGGTGGAAAGGCTGCGTGACCGTGAGAGCGCAAAGCGCAGCGGCAAGGCCATGGCCCGCGCCGTCGGCTAGCATGACGTGCACGACGCCACCAGGAGTACGGGCAGCCGCGATGACATCGCCACTGAACACACTCGCGGGCGCCGTCCAGTGACGCAAGACGGTTTCGTCCAGAGGGGGGTTCTTGGCGAGTCGACAAATGACATGCTCCGCCATGCGGTTGCGCTCTTCCTCCGCGTCGCGGTATGCCGCGAGACCCACGTTGCGAGACTCGAGCTCGCGCTGCAGGTTGAGCATTCGCGACACGGCGCGCATCTTCGCTCGCAGCACGGTGTAACCGACGGGTTTGACGAGGTAATCGTCAGCGCCGGAATTCAGTGCGTTGATGAGTGCTGCGCTGTCCGGTGTTGCGCTCAGGAAGACGATCGGAAGCCAGCCGCCGGCCGTGTTCGCGCGTATGCGCTCGGTGGCCTCGAATCCGCCCATAACGGGCATCTCGAGGTCCATGATGATGATGTCGGGGCGCACTGACGCAACCGCTTCGACGGCACGCAAGCCGTTCTCGGCAGTTTCGACCGCGTATCCCATGCGTTCGAGAAGACGCGTGACGACGACCCTCGTCTGCACGTGATCGTCGACCACGAGCACCGTGTGCATACGAGGTGGCGCGGCTTCAGTGCAGAAGCCCTCGGCGACATCCGCCATGGGGTCACCGTAGCGTGAACATCGTACCGAAATTCGCGACGTCGAGGATTTCCCGGACGACCCCGGCGCAATTGAGGAGTGTCACCGGAAGCGCACGGGCATCCGCACGTTCCTTGAGAAGCAGGAGCATCCCTAGCGCGGAGCTGTCCAGATAATCGACCCCGTGCAGGTCGACCTCGATCCTGCGCAGGGTCGGTTCCTTGAGCGCCGCTTCATAGCAGTTCCTGAACTCGCGATGGCGGCTGAAGTCGAACCTGCCGCTTAGTCGGATGACAGCGGTCTCGCTGTCCGTCGTGAAATTTGCGTTCATTTTTCTAGTTCTGTCGTGAATGCCACGTTAACGGCGCCCACACGCCGACTCTTGAAAAGCAGGCTCGCCTCATCGCAGGCCTGCTCTACACGCGGTTCAAGCTCGCCCCTGACATCGAGAGTCGCTCGAGTACTGCGCCGGCGATCGCATGGAGCGGCAGTACCTCATCAATGGCGCCGACGGCGACCGCTTCTTTCGGCATGCCATACACCACACATGAATCCTTGTCCTGCGCGAAGGTATACGCGCCGGCCTTCCGCAGCTCGAGCATTCCAACCGCCCCGTCTTTGCCCATGCCGGTGAGTATCACGCCGATAGCGTTCTTGCCCGCCGATTCCGCCGCAGAATGAAATAGCACGTCCACCGACGGCCGGTGCCGGTTTACGGGTTCGGACTGCGAGAGCTGAGTGACGTAGTTCGCTCCGCTTTTTCTGAGCAGCAGGTGCGAATGCCCGGGGGCGATGTAAACGTGACCCGGTAGTACACGTTCGCCGTCGTCGGCTTCTTTCACCGCAACTTTGCAGAGCCCGTTCAGACGTGCGGCGAACGAGCGCGTAAAGCCTTCCGGCATGTGCTGCGTCACGAGTATGCCGGGCGCATCGGCCGGCATTTCCAGCAGCACGTCTTTGATCGCTTCGGTGCCCCCGGTCGATGCACCGATCACGATGAGCTTTTCCGTCGACAGGAGCCGGTGGTGACCGGCCCTCGCGGGCGCAGCCTTTGGTCCCTGCCCCTGCGGCTGGGGTGTACGCCCGATGCGCGCTGCCGCGGCCGCGCGGATCTTGTCCGAGATCTCCACAGCGTAATCCTGTATTCCGTTGGCTACACCCATCTTCGGCTTCGCTACGAAGTCCACGGCTCCGAGCTCGATCGAACGAAACGCCGCGTCGGAACCCCGCTCGGTCAATGTTGAGACCATGACGACGGGCATCGGCCGCAGGCGCATGAGCCTTTCGAGAAAATCCAGCCCATCCATGCGCGGCATCTCGATGTCGAGCGTGAGGACGTCCGGATTCAAGTTCCGGATCATCTCCCGCGCTATAAGCGGATCCGGCGCGGCTCCCACCGCTTCCATGTCCGGCTCTCGGTTGATGATTTCCGAGAGGACTTTGCGCATCAGCGCCGAATCGTCGATGACGAGTACGCGTATCTTGCCCATAACCACCTCAGCCAAAAAGCTCCACTTCGCCGGCGGGTTCGGCGACAAGGCGCGAGCGATAATCGCGCTCCCGCTCGAAGATCGTGTCGTTCGCAAGCGTGCCGAGGCGTTTCACCCGCACCCGCCCGTCCTTCACGAACTGATAAACCTTGCGCGGCTGCGTTCCTCCGAGATCGCGAGCCACCACGGGTATCTTCTCGGTCTCGAGATACGCAATCACGAACTGGGCATTGCGCTCGGCGACATTCCCGGCGCTGAGCGCGCGGAGGACATTACCGCCGCCGAATACCTTCGCTTCTAGAGCGTTCCGCCGCGCCCCGAGCTTCAGCAACTGGTTGATGAGAAGCTCCATGGCGAAGCTGCCGTAGCGGGCGGACGCCGACGCGATTCCGCCGTCTGCAGGACCTTCGGGCAGCATGAAGTGGTTCATGCCAGCCACGTTGAAAAGCGGGTCGCGTATGCACGCCGCGACGCATGAACCCAGAACGGTCACGATGAGCATGTCACGATTAGTCACGTAGTACTCGCCCGGCAGGATCTTGACCGCGTGGATCTTGTGGTGCGGATCGTGGTAGAAGTTCGTGGCCTCGTGCTGAAGCTCGGCGCCCGCTGACACTGGCGGCCTCCTCGCTAACGCCCGGCAGATGCAACGTTCTGCATCGGATGCGCCAATTCGTACACGGTGTTGCCTCGCAGATGGAACAGGTCGGCCGAATGCAGGAAGCTCTCGGAGTGGCCGGCGAAAAGAAGTCCATCGCGAGCGAGCAACGGCGCGAACTTCTCCAGCACTTTGCGTTGCGTGGGCTTGTCGAAGTAGATCATCACGTTGCGGCAGAAGATCGCATCGAACGGCCCGCGCACCGACCATTGGCTGTCCAGCAGATTGAGTTGTCGGAACGTCACGAGATCGCGCAGCTCCTTGCGTACTCTCACGGAGCCCGCGCGGCTGCCCGTCCCTTTGAGGAAGAAGCGCTGCAGCTGGTCGTGGCGCAGCTTCGTCACCCGCTCGTCCGTGTAGATTCCTGCGGCCGCTTTCTCGAGTGCGTTGGTGTCCAGATCCGTTGCGACGATCGTCACAGGCGGCGAGAAACTGCCGTAAGCATCGACAGCCGTCATAGCGAGCGAGTACGGCTCCTCTCCTGTGGAGGCCGCGGAGCACCAGATGTTTACTGTCGCGTTCGCGCGTTTGCGCCGCTCGAGAAATCGCGTGAGCTCCGCGAAGTGATGCGGCTCCCGGAAAAACGAGGTGAGATTCGTCGTGAGCGCGTTCACGAACGCTTCCCACTCTTTGCTTTCCCGGTCGTCGAGCAGCGCGAGGTACTCCGAGAACGTCGAAAGGCCGTGCACGCGTAACCTGCGCGCAAGCCGGCTGTAGACCATCTCCTGTTTGGTAGGCGCCAGCGAGATGCCCGCGTGCTCGTAGATGAGCTTCGATATGCGCTGAAAATCGCCGCTCGTAAATACGAATTCTCGCGTGGGCGCCTGCGGCTGTAGCTGCTGTTGCATGTTGCTTTCGCTGTTTAGAAAGTGGGCAGGCCGCTACGGCCGCTGTATCAGGCGGCGTGTTACTCGCTGCGAACGCTTCGCTCGGCCATTTTGGCCGGGGCAGGCGCACGGGATGCCGACTTGCTCACCGGGTGCGAGCTCAAGCGCGTCACGTTCGTGGCCCGGTTCGGGCTTCGCCGGTCACGAGGCTTCACCAATTCCGGGCTGCCCGCTGTGCTGGACGTTCCTCCCGCGGACAAGTTGAAGCCCTCGAGCGCCAGTGCGAGATTCTTAGCTTGGGTCTGCATTGCTTCGGCCGTCGCCGCGGCTTCCTCGACAAGCGCCGCGTTCTGCTGGGTGACCTGGTCCATATGCGAAACCGCCTGATTCACCTGCTCGATGCCGGAACTTTGCTCGCTCGAAGCGGCGGTGATCTCACGCATGATGTGAGTCACTCGATCGACCGATGTGACGATCTCTTGCATCGTGTTTCCGGCGTCGTTCACGAGCCGCGAGCCGTCTTCGACTTTCCGGACAGACGTGGAGATGAGCGCTTTGATTTCCTTGGCGGCGGCAGCCGAGCGTTGTGCGAGGCTCCGCACCTCTGCCGCGACAACCGCAAAGCCGCGCCCCTGCTCCCCGGCACGCGCCGCTTCGACTGCCGCATTGAGCGCGAGAATGTTCGTCTGGAACGCGATCCCGTCGATGACCGTGATGATGTCCGCGATCTTTTTCGAAGACGCGTCTATGTCCGTCATCGTCTGCACTACCTGGGTTACCGCCTGCCCGCCCCTCACAGCAACACCCGACGCCGCAGCAGCGAGTTCATTCGCCTGCTGCGCGTTGTCGGCATTCTGCTTTACAGTGCTGGTGAGCTGCTCCATCGACGCCGCTGTCTCTTCGAGCGATGCTGCCTGCTGCTCTGTACGTTGTGACAGGTCTGCCGTTCCGGACGCGATCGTCCGCGCCGCTTCATCTACCGTGACGGTGCTCGCTGCAACATCACGCAACACGCCGATCAACTTCGCGTTCATTTGATCCAGCATGCGGAAAAGGCGGATGAGATCCGGATCGCCGGACGTTGGGAACGAGAGACTCACTTCTCCGGCAGCAACGCTGTTCGCGATCTCTCGCGCTTGCATGGTGGGGCCACCTATCTGTGTAGCAGCCCAAACCCCGAAGCCGAGCGAACCCATCACGCCCAATGCGTTGAGTATGCTCGCTGCGAAGAGCCCCTCCTTCGGCATCAGCCACATCGCACCAGCGCTCGCGGCGAACAGGGCCGCAAAGACAGACGCGATCAGCCAGCAACGCACGTTGAAAGGCAGTTTCCAGACTCGTTGTACAAAGCCTACTACGCCGGTGCGCAGAACTTCGCCGCCCTTAATTGATACTCCGCCCGCCTTGCCTTCATTGATCGCTGCGTACAACGCCGCCGCTGCCTCGACCTCCGACCGCTCCGGTTTCGTGCGCACGGACGTGTAGCCGACGATGCTGCCGTTTTCGCTAATCGGGCTGACGTTTGCTTTGACCCAATAGAATCCGCCATCTTTTCGGCGGTTCTTGACGAGAGCTGACCATGGTTTGCCGGTTTTGATCGTGTCCCACAAGTCCTGGAACGCCGCTGGCGGCATGTCCGGATGACGCACGATGTTATGCGCCTTACCCAGAAGCTCCTCGCGAGTAAAACCGCAGCTACGCAAGAACGCATCGTTTGCATAGGTGACCCGGCCTTTTAGGTCCGTGCGAGTGACTATCACCTCGCCTTCCGGCAGGACGTATTCTTCCGACGTGACAGGTAGGTTGACTCTCATTTTCTCGATCCTTGCCTTCTATGCGGTGCACACTGCGCTGTCCGGTGACCGCTGGGAGCCTGCTCGGTTACGGTCGTTTGCCACAGGATTTACGGCGCTCGTGCAGCGACCTGTAATGCGCGTCCACGCCACTGCGAACGACTCTGCTGTCAGGCGACGTACTGCTTGACCTACTGTACGGCCGCTTGCTCGAGCAGCCCCATATCGCTCGACGACATCAATTTTTCGATGTCGATCAGAATCAACATACGGTCGTCGATCGTGCCGAGGCCTGTGATGTAGCGGGTATCGAACGACGCAGAGAACTCGGGTGCGGGCCGCATCTGGTCTGCAGTGAGGCCGATCACATCCGATACGCCGTCCACGACGACTCCCACCACGCGGCCCGCAACATTGAGGATGATGACGACCGTGAACTGATCGTACGTCGGCTGGCCCAAGTTGAACTTGATCCGCATGTCGACGATCGGAACGATGGTTCCGCGCAGGTTCACGACGCCCTTTATGTAGGCGGGCGCATTCGCGAGTGCAGTTGGCGTTTCGTATCCCCGGATCTCCTGCACTTTCAGGATGTCCACGCCGTACTCTTCCTTGCCCAACGTGAACGTGAGGTATTCCTGGACCGCCCCCGACGCGGCCGTGTGGGCCGTCCGGATGGTTTGCTCGCTCGCTTGCATCATGTCTGTTGCTCCTGTTCGTTTCGTATGGCTCTAAAGAATCTGTCAGAACTCGCTCCAGTCGTCGTCCGTGCCGGTCTTGGCGGTCGGTTCAACCGCAGCGGACGGTTCGCTTTTCGCCGGGAGCCGGGAAACGTTTTTGGCGCGGTTGGGCCCTCGGCGTTCCATGGCCGTGCTGACCTGCGTCGAAGCGTCTTCTTTGACGCTCGTTGCACTCCGGCGCACCCCCGCCGCAGGTTGCGACCCGCGAGCGAGCTTGAACACCGATACGGCTTGCGCCAGAGCTTGCGATTGATGCTGCATCGACTCCGCGGCTGCCGCAGCCTCTTCGACGAGCGCTGCATTCTGCTGCGTCACCTGATCCATCTGCATGACCGCCTGGTTCACCTGCTCGATTCCTGAGCTCTGCTCCTGCGCTGCGGCGGTGATCTCCGCCATGATGTCTGTGACGCGTTTGACAGCGCTGACGACCTCTCCCATTGTCTTGCCCGCCTCGTCCACGAGCTGACTGCCATCCTCGACGCGACGCACGGAATCCGTGATGAGCTCTTTGATCTCGCGTGCCGCAGCAGCGCTTCTTTGCGCCAGCGTCCTTACTTCGCTCGCCACGACGGCAAAACCGCGACCCTGCTCGCCTGCGCGAGCTGCTTCCACTGCCGCATTCAGTGCAAGGATGTTGGTCTGGAAAGCAATCCCATCGATGACACCGATGATGTCGGCTATTTTCTTTGACGAGTCGCTGATGCCGCTCATGGTGGTGACGACCTGCCCGACGACTTCCCCGCCCTTGACGGCAATGGTCGATGCACCCGCCGCGAGCTGATTGGCCTGGCGTGCGTTGTCTGCGGTCTGCTTCACGGTGCTCGTGAGCTCTTCCATCGATGACGCAGTCTCTTCGAGCGATGAGGCTTGTTCTTCAGTGCGCTGCGAAAGATCCGCATTACCCGCAGCTATTTCCTGGCTGCCGGTCGTTATGGAATCAACGCCCGAGCGGACCTTGCTTACGAGGTCCACCAGCCCGTCATTCATGTGCTTGAGCGCCTGGAGAAGCCGCCCAGTCTCGTTGTTCGACTTGGAGTCGATTTTCATCGTCAGATCGCCGGAGGCTACCGCGTCGGCAATGTGCACAGCCTCGCTCAGCGGTCGCGTAATCGCGCGGATCAGAAAGAAACCGATGAAGACCGCGATCAGAACGCCGCCTGCGATGAGGCTGATGCCAACTGTGAGCGCTACCCGATATCGGGCTACTGCCTCCTCGTAGTCGGCTTTGCCGCGATACAGCTGCAGCTTCATAATCGCATCCAGGCCGGAAGCGACGGGTTCGGCGAGGGGACGCATCTGCTCGACCGCGATGGTGCCCGCACTACCCAGATCGTTCTTGCGGAGGGCTGCGAGGGCCGGCTTCAGACCTTCGGCTACGAACTTGCCTCGGAGCTGCGCAAGCTGCTCCCCGAGTTGCTTTTCTTCCGGCGTAGCCGTGCGGGCGAGGTATTCGTCCCACAGGCGTGTGATTTCGGCGATGTTCTTTTCGATCTTGTCCGCCTGCTCCTTCGTGTATTCCTCAGTGGAGGTGATCAGCGTCGACTCCACCGCGAGCCGGTTGGCGGAGATGAGATAACGGATCTCAGCCAGCTGGCTCATCGGCACCGTCCGGCTTTCGTACACCGTCTTGAGACCGTCGTTTGACTGACTGATACCGAGAAGCCCTGCTCCGCCAACGACCATCAGAAGCACTGACAAAAAGCCTATCAGCAACATGAGCTGCGTCTTTATCGTGAGATTCTTGAACACAGTTACCTCCTTTTACTTCGCCCGAGTTTAGAGATGTAATGAACCTGTTAAGCAGCTTCCAACAGCTTCTGTTTGCCGATAGCCGAAAGTGCAACCGCATCGAGAATGAGAGCTACACGACCATCTCCCATGATCGTTGCGCCCGAGACACCATGCACGCGCTTGTAATTCGTTTCGAGGCTCTTGATCACCACCTGGTGCTCTCCCAACAGCGCGTCGACGAATAACGCACTGCGCACGCCATCGCAATCGAGGATGACCAGAATTCCCCGGTGTATCTCTGTCACGTGCTGCGGTATGTTGAATACTTCGTGCAGCGCGATCACCGGCAGGTAGTCTCCCCGCACGTGCACGGTGCGTCCGCGTCCGAGCAGGCTTTTGACGTCCGATTCCGCAGGCTGCAGTGACTCGGAGATGTGCGTGAGCGGGACGATGAACGTCTCTTCGCCGACCGCGACTGAGAGGCCGTCGAGGATGGCGAGTGTGAGCGGCAGACGAATCGAGATGCGCGTCCCCACGCCTTCGGCAGACTGGATTTCCACACTGCCGCCCATCTCGCGGATATTGCGGCGCACGACATCCATGCCCACTCCGCGGCCCGACACGTCCGTGACGACAGCGGCGGTCGAGAAACCCGCCTCGAAGATGAGCTGGTAGGCCTCTTCGTCGGTCATCGTGTCGGCCACGTTCAACCCGCGCTCGCGCGCTTTCGCCAGAATGCGGTCGCGACTGATCCCCGCACCGTCGTCACTTACCTGAACGTAGATGTTTCCACCCTGCTGGAACGCGCGGAGCGTGAGTGTCCCCTGTCGCGGCTTTCCGGCGGCGATGCGCACTTCGGGCGATTCGATGCCGTGGTCGAGGCTGTTGCGAACGAGATGCGTCAGTGGATCCGTCAGCTTTTCAATGAGGCCCTTATCGAGCTCGGTCCCCTCCCCTTCCGTCCGGAGCTCGACTTCTTTCCCGAGTTTGGCTGCGAGATCCCGAACGACCCGCGGGAAGCGGCTGAAGACGAACGACATCGGAAGCATCCGGATCGACATCACCGCTTCCTGGAGATCGCGCGTATTGCGTTCGAGCTGGCCAAGCCCGTTCAGGAGCTTCTCGCTCATGATCGGATCGAGCGTCGTGCCGTTCTGCGCGAGCATCGCCTGCGTGATCACGAGCTCGCCCACGAGATTGATGAGCTTGTCGACTTTGTCGACGCCGACTCGTATCGTGGAGTTCTCAGCTTGCGCGGAGGCACCTGCCTTGTCGGTTGGCCGATGAGCGCCCGGCGCGTTCTCGCCGACGGCTTTGTCGGTCGCGCGACGAGTCTGTGGGTCGGGTCGCGCCGCTTGCTGTTTCGCTTCGGTCGCCGGCTGGCCCGGAGCACCATCGAAGAATCCGTAACCCACGCGCTCGGACTCGTCGGGCGCACCCGGCGCGTCGAAAAAGCCGTAACCCGGATCGCTTGCTGCGTCTGCGGCCGGCAGTGGCTCGAAAAAGCCATAGCCTGGATCGGAAGCTGCCTTCGGGCTCTCACACGCCACCAACGCCTGCAGGCGCGCGATGACCGGCAGAGCCGCGTCGGCAGGCGCAGGGGTCCCGCGACGATGGCCGTCGAGCTGTGCCTTGATGGCGTCTCTCGCGTCGAGAAAGGCGTCGATCATGTCCGTCGTGGGCACGAGCTCGTGCTTGCGCAGCCGATCGAGGAGTGTTTCCAGCTCGTGTGTAACGCCCATCATGTCGGCAAAGCCGAACGTACCGCTGCTGCCCTTGATCGAGTGCGCCGCGCGGAAGATTCCGTTCAGATCGTCGTCCGATGGCGCGGAAAGATCGATTGCGAGGAGCAGCTGCTCCATGGTCGCCAGATGCTCTTCGGCTTCGTCGAAGAACGCCTGGTAGAACTGTGTCATGTCGATGGACATTGCGATTCCAGCGTGGGATATGCGGGTCAGCCGATGACTTTCTTGACCACCTCGAGGAGCTTGGCCGGGTCGAAGGGCTTTACAAGCCAGCCTGTTGCACCCGCCGCCTTGCCCTGCGCTTTCATCGCATCGCCGGATTCAGTCGTCAGCATGAGGATCGGCGCCGTTTTGTATTGCGGGAGCTCTCGCAAGCTCTTGATCAGCGTGATTCCGTCCATCTTCGGCATGTTCTGGTCCGTCAGCACGAGGTCGACCTGCTTGCCTTTGGCTTTTGCGAGACCGTCGGCGCCGTCCTCTGCCTCAACGACGCTGTAACCGGCGCCTTTTAACGTAAATGAGACCATCTGACGTAGGGACGCCGAATCGTCTACCGCGAGTATCGTTTTCGCCATACTGCACTCCAGCACTGGATGAATTGTTAGAAGAGCTCGATCTCTCCGGTCTGCATCGAGCCTTGCTTCACGGGGTTTTTGGCGGTCGCTTCACGCGCAGCTGCGATGCCGCTCTCGAGAGCACGCTCCGCCGCGAGACGCTCGTGCTCAGTGTGCTTCGGATCGACGGCGGCGGCCGCCGTACGCGTGACGGCGCTCACCGCATCGATGCGTTTCGTGACATGGGCCAGAAGCTGCGTGACCATGTCCTGGAACTGCATATTCGTTACGGCGGCATTGATGTCGTGCTCGAGTTTCTCCGTGCGGTGTGCAAGCTGGCCCGCGGTGTCGAGCATTTTGTTGTGAACGACGCCGATGTCGTGCAGCATCGTTGCGACGCGGCGCTTCGAATGCAGTGCGACGTTCATGTCGCGCGAGGCGATGTCCGCAATCGCGGTCTCCGCGCCGCCTGACGCGGCGTGCATCGATTCGATGTGGGTGTGGATTTGATGGCTGAATTCGGTGGTGCGCATGGAAAGCACGCGTACCTCGTCGGCAACGACGGCGAATCCGCGTCCAGCGTCTCCGGCCCGGGCGGCTTCTATGGCCGCGTTGAGCGCGAGTAAATCCGTCTGTTTTGCGATCGCGGTGACTTCGCCTAGAGCGCCCTGGATGGCGGTGGCGTGACCCCGCACCTTCTCGATAAGTTCAAAGAGGCCCATCGCGAGTTTCGCGTTCTGAACCGTCGCGTTCACGAAGAACTCGAGGGTGTTGGAAGTCTCCTTCACGAACTCATCGAAACGCTGCGTGATCTCCAGCCCCTGAGCGGCATCTTCGCCCCCGCCCGTAGCCATGCTGACGGCGATCTGTTGTTGTTCGCGCGCCTGAGCCGTGATGTCGTGAAAGCTGCGGATCAGCTGGCCGATAGCATCGAGAAAGAGCTGCTGTGTCTGGACGACCTCCTGTCGGCCGGCGGAAAGCTGCTCATCGAGCAGCGAGACATAGCCGTGCATCTGCGGGGAAGGAGATGCGGCAGCCGCCTGGACAGACGGAGTCCCGGCCGGCTGAGGCTCACACGTGAGTGTCGTCCGCCGAGATCCGACCCACCACCAGACGCCGACCGCGAGAGACACGACCGCGGACGGAACTGCGACGAGCCATCTGTTCTGTGGCAAGGTGATCCAGGCGACGAGCACCACGAACGTCAATGTGGTGGCAGCAACCGACCAGCGGGCGCTTCGCGCTCCCATTTTTTTTTGTCCCGGGCTCAAGTTAAAGTCCTGAACACCCCGGCTACTCAAGCAGACACACCGGATCAGGCGCAATCGATGCGTCGTTAACGGCACGCCGGCAGGTGCCTTTATGCACGATGGCGTCAACGCTCCGGTGGGTGAATACGGCTTGCGTCCGTCTTGCTGTAGTACGCCTATTCAGGCAAAGTCCGGCAGCAGACCGGACCCGTGAAGCAAGATCCCGAACC
>JADMIO010001095.1_pt1 | contig 60391 bp, 43 predicted proteins | sample 8958161 | NCBI WGS metagenome assembly JADMIO01 (sample SAMN16585339, study PRJNA669376) | soil metagenome | isolation source: Crop rotation soil | place: USA: Cullars Rotation, Alabama | collected 2011
GGCTCGCGCCCGCCACCAAACAGGCGGACGCCGCCAAGATCGGCGTGCCGGCCGCTGGCGGTGCGGTGATCGGGGCGCTGGTGGGCGGCAAGAAAGGCGCGGCCGCCGGCGCCGCCGTGGGCGGCGGGGCGGGCACGGCCGCCGTGCTGTCCACGCGCGGCAAGGAGGTCGGCCTCGCGCGCGGCGCCGTCGTCAGCGTCACCCTGCAGAAACCGGTCGTCGTCCGAGCGCGATAGCGGCCGCGCGGCCCGCGCGTCCGGTTAAGCTCTCGTCGTGGGTCAGCACGCCATCGTGACCGGCGGCGGCAGCGGCGTAGGACGCGCCGTATCGGTGCGCCTCGCGCGGCAGGGCTGGCAAGTCGCGATCCTCGGCCAGCGACTGCACGCGCTGCGCGAGACCGAGGCGCTGGCGAAAGACGGCGCGATTCTGCCTGTCGCCTGCGACGTGACCGATGCCGGCGCCGTCGCCCAGGTGCGGGACCGGCTGCTGTCGGTCTGGGACGGAGTCGACGCCATCGTCAATGCCGCGGGGACGAACATCCCGAGGCGGGCGCTCGCCGACGTGTCCGTCGACGATTTCACCCGCGTGATGGCCGTCAACGTGCTCGGCGCGTTCCATGTCGTCCACGCCTTCCTGCCCGCGATGCGCGGGCGCGATCGCGCGACGATCGTCAACGTCGTGTCGGATGCCGGTCTGGTCGCCAACGCGAAAGCCGGCGCCGCCTACGTCGCCTCGAAATTCGCGATGAGCGGACTCATCGAGTCCGTGAATGCCGAGCTCCGCGCCCAAGGCGTGCGCGGCACGGCGATCTATCCTGGCGACATCGACACGCCGTTCCTCGATCGGCGGCCCGTGCCGCCCGACGCGGCGGCTCGCGCGGCGATGCTGCATCCTGAGGATGTCGCCGACTGCGTGCTGCTGGCGATTGAGCTGCCGCATCGCGCCGTGCTGGAAAAGCTGGTCGTGCGGCCGAGGTAGGAGCGAAAGGCACAAGGCAAAAGGCAGAAGGCACAAGTGAAGAACGAACGCAGTGCCGCGCTTCTTAGTGCGTCATCGCGTACAGAATCGCGTTGATGCCGAACGAGTAGCCCTCCGTCGCGAAGCGGTCGAAGTAACGCCGATCCTCGCCTTCACGCTCGAACGCGTCGCCGAAATCGGTGTTGTGGGTGATGAGCACCATGACGTCGCCGTTGGCGTTGTTGATGGCGCGCACCTCCGGCGTCCGGCTGTCGAACCGTTCGGAGGTCTGGAACCCGCTGTTGAACCAGAACGTGATCGACGGAATCTGCGGGATGTATTTCACGACGTAGAGCATGTGGAAGACCGGATGCTCGAGCGGAAGATCGACGATCGGAAACTGCGCGGCCGGCAGCGCCTTTCGAATCTCGTGTTCGAAGACGGCCCAGGCCCGCTCGCCCCAGAAATCGTCGGCCCAGAGGAAGCCGCCCTTGTCGAGATACTCGCGCAGCCGCGCAGCCTCTTCCGAGTCCATATAGAGCGCGCCCACCTCGGTCATCATGATGAACGGACACTGGAAGAGCTTGGGATCCGTCAGCGTGATCACCACGTGATTCGGCTCGCCCGTCCGGTCGCGACTGATGGGGACGGTCGTCAACTGGCCGGTGCGGAACGGCAGGTTCAGGTCGGCGCGCGGGTAATCGACCGACCAGCCGCCGCCATCACCGTACGGCGCCTCCCGGAAGGCGATGCGGCAGAAGACGAAGCCGCCGTCGTAAATCCACGTCCGATCGATCGGCGCCGATCGGCCGCCGCGCTGCGGCAACGCGCGGCCATCGAGCGCCACCGCCGAGACGAGAGCGAAGGTCGCCGCGGCCAGTCTGGCGAGCCAGCGGCGCGAGGCGGCGTCGGCGCGAAGGGCGCGCATGCCCATAGTCTACTTGCTCCGCGGGCCGCGCACCTGGACGTTTCGGTCCGTCAGTGGTCCCGGCCGGCGATGAGCGCAAAGAGCATCACCGCGACGATGATGAGCAGCGCGATCTTGATCCAGCTCCAGGGCCGCGATCCCGCGATGGTGCCGGTGACGCCGTTGATCACGACCTGGTAGGACTTCGGTCCGTAGACATACGTCATCAGCCAGACGGGACTGAGGATGTGCTTGAACGTCTGATCGGAGAACGTGGCGTGGACGACGAGATTGCGGTGCGTGTCGCCGGGCACCTGTTGCGCGCACAGGCGTTCGAGCTCGGTTTGCATCTGCCGGCGCGATTGCTCGGCCGCGCCCACGAGATCAATCTGATAGCGTTCAACCGTCCACCCCGCCAGATAGCCGGCGTCGTACGGCACCAGCGAGTCGGTCGGGAACGGTTCGATCTTCCGCAGCTTGGTCGGCTCGACGCCTCGCGAGGCGCAGACGAGCTCATCGTCGAAGGCGTGCGAGAGCGATCCCGATGCCGGTTCCCAGCGGATCTTCCGTTCCTGCCGGTTGTTCAGGCGAACGTAGTAATAGTACCCGGCCTCGGCAGTCCAGTCGGCATCGGCCTTCGCATCGAACGTCCAGTAGGGAAGGTAGATGCCCCTGACGGTATCGGTCATCGCCTTGGCGCCGAACGCGTTGGGCGCGAGCCATTGACGCTTGTACCAGGCACGGATGAGGTCGCGCGCGCGGCCCTCGTCGATTTTCAGCGGGAGCAGCGACTCGGGACGAAATGCGTCCTTGACCTGTTCGTAGGGAAGCAGCGCCGTCGAGCCGCAGAAGTCGCAGCGGCGGCCGACGCTCTGCGCGTCGAAGACGGAAATCGCCTGGCAGCTCTGACAGCGAACCGACGTCTTGTCCGCCTGCCAGCCGCGCGCAGTGTCGGGCAGATTCCTGAGCGCGGCCACCAGATCGTGCTCGACGATGATCGTGTCGGCGCCGCGGGTCTGGAGCGTCGCGGGCGACACCGTCCCGCAGAACGCGCAGACCAGGGCCTGCTTCGCGGGATTCCAGCTGGCCTCGGCGCCGCACGCCGGACAATGGAATTTGTCGCGCGCCGACGCGACGGGACCGAATCCGCCCTGTGCGTCGGCCGGCACCACCTCGGTCATGAAGGGCGCGCTATTTCAGGAAATCGGCCAACGCGGTTCTCGTGATCCGCCACTGGGTGCCGATGCGCTTGCCTTTCAGATCGCCGGCCTCGAGGCTCGCAATCACGTCGGCCTCGCTCACGCCCAGCGCTTTGGCCGCATCGGCCGGCGCGAGCGTCTCCGGAATGCCGCCGGCGCCCGCCGCCGGCGCGGCCGCGCCCGCCGCGGGCGTCGTCTGATTCATGATGCCGCCGGGCTGGTTCATCATCTGCTGCGCCATGGACATGCCGACCGCCATCTCCGCGCCGACCCCGCCGACGCCGGATCCGCCGCGCTCGAAGCCCTGCGCCATCTGAAACTTCACGTAGTCGTTGAGATTGCCGACCGCCGCCATGCTCGACCGCTTGTCGATTGCCTGCTCGACCTCCGGCGGCACCGAGACGTTCTCGAGAATGAAGCTCGGCATCTCGAGCCCGTACTTGTCTTTCAGGATCGGGTTGATGAGGGGCAGCAGCGCCTCGCCGAGCTCGCTGTACCGCGTGGCGACGTCGAGCACGGGCACCTTGCTGCTGGCAATCGCGTCGCTGAAGATGCTGACGATCCGCGACCGCATCGCGTCGGCGAATTCGTCGAGGCGGAAATGGTTATCGGTGCCGGCCACCTCTTTCAGGAATTTCGGCGGCTCGATGATGCGGAAATCGTACGTCCCGAACGCACGGACGCGGACGATGCCGAAATCCTGGTCGCGGACCATGATCGGGTTCGACGTGCCCCACTTGTTGCCCGTGAAGAGCCGCGTGGTGAGGTAGTAGACGTCCGCCTTGAAGGGGGACTCGAACCCGTATTTCCAGCCCTTGAGGCGGGTGAGGACCGGAATATTGTCGGTGGTCAGCGAGTGCTTGCCCGGCCCGAAGAGGTCGCCGTACTGGCCCAGGTACACGAACTGCACGACCTGCGATTCGCGGACGATGAGCTGCGCGCCGTTCTTGATTTCCTTGTCCTGGTCCGGGAAGCGGAACGACAGCGTGTCACGCGAGTCATCCGTCCATTCGATGATGTCGATGAACTGCGAGCGGATGAAGTCAGTCAGTCCCATGGGTGCTCCTCGTCAACGCGCGAAACGGTCCGCGACGGTCACATACACACACTACAAGCGTCGGCCGCTCGGGGTTCGTGGCGCCCAGCATCATCGCCCCGTTGACGGCAGAAAGTAAATCGCCACCGCGATCATCATGTACAGCGCGAGCAGCTGGACTCCCTCGAACCAGTTCGATTCGCCGTTCAGCACCAGGTAGGCCACGATCGCCACGGCAAGGGTCACCGCGAGGATCTCGAACGTGCTGAAGAGCAGATCCAGCGGGTGGCCGAGCGGGAACGACAGCAGGATCAGCACCGGCGTGACGAACAGCGCAATCTGGACGCTCGCCTGCGTGACGATGTTCAGCGCCAGGTCCATGCGGTTCCGATGCGCGAACCGGATGGCGCTCGAGTTCTCGGCGGCGTTGCCGATCATCGCGAGCACCACGACGCCAAGGAAGACTTCGTTGAGCCCGAACCGCCGACCGACTTCTTCCACGGCGTGGACGAGGCCTTCGGCCATGAACGCCATGCCGACGCTGGCGCCGAGCAGCGTCACCATCGCGCGGTTGAGCGACCAGGGGGCGTCCTCAACATGGGCTTCGGCGGCAGGCGAGTCGCCCTCCACGGCTGGCGTTTCATGAACGGCGTGGCGGCTGCCAAGCAGATGTTTGTGCGTCCGGAACGTGAACCACAGCCCCGAGGCGTACGTCACGAGCAGGATGGCGGCCGTCCCGACCGACACTTCGTGCATGAGCTCCGGATGGCTGTCGCCGCCGCCCGCGCGGAAAAACAGCGTCGGAATCAGCAGCGCGGCGACCGCGACGACCAGCTGACCGGCGCCGGCTTCAGTGGCGAGGCGGTTGAAGCGCTGACTCTCGCGCTTCATGCCGCCGACCAGCATCGAGAGCCCGCCGACAAAGAGGAGGTTGCCCAGGATCGATCCGGTCAGCGACGCTTTGACGACCTCGAGCAGCCCGGCCCGCACCGCGAAGATCGCGATGATCATTTCGGCGAGATTGCCGAACGTCGCGTTGATGAGCGCGCCGGCGCTCGGCCCGAGCCGGTGGGCCAGCTGCCCCGTGCTGTCGCCGATATACGCGGCAAGCGGAATGATGGCCAGCGCCGAGAGCGCGAAGACCGGCACGGCGCCGAGTTCCGCGAAGTTGCAGACCAGCGCCAGCGGCGCGCAGACAAGCAGGCTCGGCTTCCACCACCGCACAAGCATGGGGCGTCAGTCTAGCAGCCATGGGAAAGGTGCGGGGTGCGGTGTGCGAGGTGCGAAGTGCGCGGTGCGAAGTGCGGAGGTGCGAAGTGCGCACCTCCGCAGAGGCGCGTCGGTCAGCCGTGCTGTTGCGAGAGGTGCTGCGCGATCTTGGCGACAGCCACCGCGCCGAGCACTTTGACGAGCATCGGGTGGTCCTTGAAAAACGACATCGCCTGGTTGAACAGATCCGGACGCGTCTGCTGCACGTGGGCGGCCAGCTTGCCGACATCCTCGGGCGTCGCCGCCTGCGGCTGCTGCGCCACGCGCGGGCTGATGCCCAACTGACCGAGGACCGCCGGCAGGTTCACGCCGCCGCCGGTGAGCGCGCCGAGCAGCTGCTGCACGAACTGCCCGCGCACCGGTTCGGACATCTCGGTCGCCGAATTGCGGACCCGCTCTTCGACTTGCGGCGCGCCCAGCGAGGAAAGCGCCGGGCCGATGACCGAGGCGAGCACGCCGGGCGGCACCGCCTCGGCGATCCGGTCGTAATCCTGCCGGGCCTGTTCGCGCGGCACCGCGACGCCTTGACTGTACTGCTGAAGCAATCCGCCAATCTGATCCATGAAGGCCATTGAGATGCTCCTCTTCTCGAGCCAGGTGGCGGCAATTGCGCCAGGCCGCGGCTCATCGATGTATGCCGAACGGACACGACACGCGTCGCGCCTTTGACGTCGCTGGAAAATCTGCACACCACATGCCAGCCATGCGGCGGCACACCGCGAGTTTCGCTTCCATACTCCGGCAAGGTAGGTGTAGCCTCTGCGAAACGCCTTTACCGGAGGAACACGATGAGTGCTGGACGCGCTTGTGTGTGGGCCTGTGTCATCACGCTGCTTTCGGCCGCGGCTGCCGTCGCGCAGGATCCGCGGGGCAGCATCACCGGAAGAATCCTCGACAGCTCCGGCGGCCGTCTGCCGGGCGCCACCGTCACCGTCACCAACCTGGACACGGCCGTCAAGACGCCGACCGTGTCGAACGCCGAAGGGCTCTACGCCGTCCTGTTTCTGACTCCGGGCCGCTACGCGGTGTCTGTGGAGATGTCCGGCTTCAAGAAAAGTGTTCGCGACGGACTCGAAGTGAGAATCGGCGACCGGCTGTCCGTCGATCTCACCCTGGAGATCGGGCGGCTGGAGGAAACTGTCTCGGTCACGGCGGAGGCGCCGCTCCTCGACTTGAGCAGCGGATCGGCGGGGCAGGTGATCGACGCGAAGCGGATCTCGCTGATGCCGCTCTCCGACGGCAATCCGTTCGCGCTGGCGCGCCTCGTTCCGGGCGTCGCGTACACGGGCGATCTCAAGTTCTCGCGTCCATTCGACAATGGCGGCACTTCTTCCATCAACGCCGACGGATCGACCGGCGGCAACGAGTTCTCGCTGGACGGATCGCCGAACATGGCCAACGGGCGGCGTGTGGCGTTCGTGCCGCCAGCCGGCGCCGTGCAGGAGTTCAAGGTCTCGACGGCGAGCTTCGACGCCTCGGACGGCCACACCGCCGGCGCGCTGGTGAACGTGACGCTCAAGAGCGGCACGAATCACCTCAAGGGCGAGAGCTACTACTACGCGCGCCGCGACAAGTTCGAGTCAACCGACTTCTTCATCAAGAAAGCCGGCCAGGCGAAGCCGAAGGTGACCTACGACCGTCCCGGCGGCTTCGTGGGCGGTCCGGTGCGCGTGCCGGGCGTCTACAACGGGACGAACCGGACGTTCTTCTTCGGCGCGGTCGAATGGCTCTACGACGAATTCCCGGAGCCCGCGCCGCGGACGGTGCCAAGCGTCGCGATGCGCAATGGCGATTTCTCGGAGCTGCTGGCGCGGTCGGTGCCGGTGCTCATTTACGATCCGCTGACGGCCGTGCGGTCGGGGGCGCGCGTCGTACGGACGCCATTTGCCGGCAACATCATCCCGACCTCCCGGCTGAGCCCGATCGGGCAGCAGATTCTGAAGTATTACCCGGTGCCGAATCAGGCCGGCGATCAGGGCACCAACAACTACTTTTCGTCGAACCCGCGCTCGGATGATTTCTACTCGATCTCCGCACGCGTCGATCATCGCGTCACCGCCCGCCAGCACGCCTTTGTTCGCGTCACCCGCAACGATCGGCGCGAATCGCGCAACGCGTATTTCGGCTCGGTGAACGGCGTCGTTCCCACCGGAAACTTCCTGTACCGCAAGAACGACGGGGTCACCTACGATCACGTCTATTCGATGACCAATGCGTCGGTCCTCGACGTGCGCGCCGGCTGGCAGCGGTTTCAGGAACCAAACGTCCGGCAGCACGAAGGGCTGTTCGATCCGGGGGCGCTCGGGTTCGCGCCCGACGTGACCGCGCTCTTTGGCGGCGCACGCTACTTTCCGTCGATCGCGGTTGGCTCCCTGTCGGCGATCGGCGAGAACCTCGGCGCGACGATCACGCACAGCATCTACTCGTTCCAGCCCACGCTCACGCGCGTCGCGCGCAGCCACTCCCTGCGCGCCGGCTACGACCTTCGCGTGTATCGCGAGTTCAGCGTGAACCGCGGCCGTCAGGCAGGGGATTACACCTTCGGCGCGAATTTCACGCGCGCGCAGGACAACTCCACCAGCCAGTTCGGCCAGGACATCGCCGCGCTCGTCCTCGGGCAGCCCACCGGCGGATCGATCGAGCGCAACGGCGACCGGCTGAACTACACGCTGTTCAACGGCGTGTACGTCCAGGACGACTGGAAGGTCGGGCGCCGTCTGACCCTGAACCTGGGCCTTCGGTACGAGCTCGAGTCGGCGACGACCGAGTCGCAGAACCGGAACGTGCGCGGGTTCGATCCCGAGGCCGCCATCAGCATTGCCGCGGCGGCCCGCGCCGCGTATGCGGCGAGCCCGATCGCCGAGCTGCCGGTGTCGGCGTTCAATCCGCGCGGCGGCCTGCAGTTTGCGTCCGACGCCCAGCCCGGGTTCTGGAACACCGACAGGAACAACGTGCAGCCCCGGCTGGGATTTGCCTTCCAGCTCGACGACAAGACCGTCATCCGCGGCGGCACCGGCATCTACACCGTCCCCTTCATCATCACCGGCGTCGTGCAGCACGGCTTCTCCCAGAGCACCTCGCTCGTCGTCACCGACGATGTCGGGGTGACGTTCAAGGCGAATCTCGCCAATCCGTTTCCGGGCGGCGTGCAGGACCCGATCGGGTCGTCGAAGGGCGCCGATACGTTCCTCGGGCAGTCGATCGGGCGGTTCGCGCCGCTCGATTTCCACAACGCGCAGAACGCCCGCTACAGCATCGGCGTGCAGCGGGAGCTTCCCGGGAAATGGCTGGCGGACGTGGCCTACACGGGCAGTCACGGCTGGGATCAGACCACCGACCTCGATCTGAACCCGATTCCGGCGCAATATCTGTCGACCAGCCGGGTGCGCAATCAGGCGGCCATCGACTTTCTCAACGCAACCGTCAGCGATCCGTTCCTCAATCTGATTCCTGGCACCGGGCTCAATGGATCGATCACGAGAGGTCAGCTGCTGAAGCCGTATCCGCAGTTCACCGGCGTGACGAGCAGCGCGAGCAATGGGACGACGGACTACAAGTCACTGCAGACCAAGCTCGAGCATCGCTTCGACAAAGGCTACACGCTGCTTGTGGGGTACACATGGTCGGCATTCACCGAACAGGTTTCGAAACTGAATGCGACCGATGCCGGATATGAGAAGCGTCTGGCGGCGTCCGATGTGCCGCACCGGCTCTCCATCAGCGGCGTGTGGGAATTGCCGTTCGGCACTGGGCGCGCGATTGGCGGCGAATCCGGCGCGCTGGCCAATGCGCTCATCGGCGGTTGGAGTCTTCAGGCAATCGGGCAGTTGCAGAGCGGCACGCCCATCGACTTCGGCAATGTCTACTTCAACGGCGACCCGACGTCGCTGAAGGTTCACTATTCACTGGACACGGATGTGCCGGTGTTCGACACCGCCGGATTCTACTTTCACGATGCCGCGGTCCAGACCAACGGCGTCGACGATCCGGACAAGCAGCGGGCCGACACGCGGATTCAGCTGGCCAGCAACATCCGCTATTTCCCGTCGAGGCTGTCCGGCATCCGTACGCCGGTGCTGAAGACGTGGGATATGTCGGTCGTCAAGCAGGTGGCGCTCGGCGGCCGCGTGCGCGCCCAGTTCAATCTGGAGGTCCTCAACGCGTTCAACCAGGTGTTCTTCAATAACGCGAACACCACGCCGACCAGCGTGAATTTCGGGAAGGTGACGAGCCAGAACAATCTTCCGCGCGAAGTCCAGCTCGCCTGGAAAATGGTGTTCTGAGGGACGCCGCGGAGGTGTGGGAGAATACCGGAAACCCGCCGTGATGGCACCCGTCAGATCGTTCGTGACGCTTGTCCTGTGTCTTGTGCCGTGCGCCTTTTTCACGGTCTCGGCCCTGATACCGGGCGAAGCACGGACGCCGGCGGCGGCCATCGCCATCCGCACCTTGTCGAGCTTCCCGGATCGCATCAGCGGCGGCGATGCGCTGATCGAGATCGAGCGGCCGCCGGGCGCGTCCGACACGTCTCCGCGCGTGACACTCAACGGCCGCGACGTCTCGAGCCGCTTCAAGAACGTCGCGGGCACGACGCGCTTTCACGCCGTGCTCGACGGTCTTGTCATCGGACGCAATGTGCTGGCCGTGGCCGGGAAACCCTGGGGCGCGGCGGATGCGTCGCTGACGCTGACGAACTACGTCCGAACAGGACCGATCATTTCGGGTCCGCACGTCCGGCCGTTCGTGTGTCAGACCGACGCCTTCAAGCTGCCTGACGGGACGACGCTCGGTGCGCCGAAGGACGAGAACTGCACGGCGGCGACTGTCGTGCAGTATCTCTACCTGCCTTCGGGTGCCACCGCGTTGAAATCGGTGCCCGATCCGCCCGCGGTGCCGCCGGATGTCGCGCCGACGACGACGATCGATGGCCGCCGCGTGCCGTTCATCGTCCGCGTCGAGACCGGGACGATCAACCGCGCCATCTACCAGATCGCCGTGCTCGACGATCCGGTGCACGGCGGCGACGCAAGCGCGGTGAATCCGCCGCCGTCATGGAATCACCGGCTCCTCGCGGTTCATGGCACCGGGTGTCCCGGCGGGTGGTATATCCAGGGCAGCGCCATGGGCGTGAGCCCGACCGGCGGCGCAAACGTGACGCGACTCGGCGAAGGCTACGCGGTGTTCACGAGCACGCTGAACCATCCGAGCAACAGCTGCAACGCGTTTCTCGCGGGCGAGACCACCATGATGGTCAAGGAACGCGCCATTGAATTGCTCGGCGTTCCGAAACTCACCGTCAGTGTCGGCACGTCCGGCGGCGCGTACACCAGCCTGCAGGTCGCCGACGCGTTTCCTGGTCTGTTCGACGGCATCCTGATCAACGCGACGTTCCCGGACGCCCTGTCGATTGCGCTCGGCGGCGAGGATGCGCATTTGCTGAGTCACTACACGGCGACTCATCCGGAGGCGCTGACCGAGGCGGAGACGGTCGCGGTCAGTGGTTATTCGGGCCGCCGGGCCTGGATGGACGCGGCGAACCAGTCCCAGCGCACCGATCCGGTCGCCGGCCGGAAAGACGTCGAGGGCTACGGGGCGGCCGTGTGGAACGCGGCCGTGCCGGCCTCGGCTCGCTACGATCCTGAAGCGAACCGCCAGGGCGCGCGCCCGACCGTGTTCGACGCGGCTCGAAACATTTACGGCGTCGATCCCGCCACGGGTTTTGCGCGGCGGCCGTTCGATAACGTGGGGGTGCAGTACGGACTGCGCGCGTTTGAGAGCGGCCTGATCACCAGCGCGCAGTTTCTCGATCTCAACGAGCGCATCGGCGGCTACGACCAGGACGCCAACTACACGTCCGCCCGGTCCACGGGCGACGCGGACGCCATCGCGCATGCCTATGCGGCGGGCCTGACGCTCGGCGGCGGAGGGGGACTGAAATCTATTCCGGTGTTCGACGACGGGGCGTACAACGACACGGCTGCCTACCACTATCAGTGGTTTCATTTCGCGATTCGCGAGCGGATCAAGCGCGGCAGCGGCGACGCCGCCAACCACGTGATGTGGCGCGGACCGGTGCAGGCGGATCGCGCCTGGGCCGTGTTTGCCGACTGGGTCGCCGCCGTGGCCGACGACGCCGGGGGCGGCAGCGCGCATGACAAGGTCGTGCGCCACAAGCCGGCCGCCGCGATCGACGGCTGCTGGGCGCCCGCCGAAGGCGCCGCCAGCAGTCCGCTGCAGTTCGTCGCGGAGCCGCAGACGTTCAGCCGCCAGCCGAACACCCGGTGCAACACGGCGTATCCGTCGTACGGCTTCACGCGCCTGGTCGCCGGCGGGCCGCTCGACGCGAATGTCCTCAAATGTCAGCTCAAGCCGATTGATCCGCGCGAGTACGGGAACCATTTCACGCCTGACGAGTTGAGGCGGTTGCGCGCGATCTTCCCGACGGGCGTGTGCGACTTCAGCAAGCCCGGGGTGCGCCAGCAGCCGATCGTGACGTGGAACTCGTTCGGGCCGGCGCCGCCGGCAACACTTCAGCGCTTTTGACGAGGGAAGGGAAGCACCCATCATGATGAAACCGATGTGCCTCGCCGCCGCGTGCGTGGCGGTCATGACCGCGACGGGCGCGGCCGTCGCGCCGGCAACGCAGGCCGGCCGCGTGCAGGTTGGCTACTGCACGGGCATCAAGGGCCTGGAGGCCGCCAAGGCGGCCGGGTTCGACTACGCGGAGATGAACACCACGGAGTTGAACACGCTGAGCGACGAGGACTTCGACAAGGCGTTCGTGCAGATCAAGCAGCTGGGAATCCTGACACCCGTCACCAACAGTTTCCTGCCGGCGACGATCAAGCTCACCGGTCCGGTCATCGACAAGGACCAGCAGATGACGTACGTCCGTCGCGCCTTCGCGCGGCTCGCGCGCCTGGGCGTGGGCATCGTCGTCTTCGGCAGCGGCGGCGCGCGGCGCGTGCCGGACGGGTTCGCCAAGGAAGAGGCGTTCGCCCAGCTGGTCGAGTTCGGTAAACGCATTGCGCCCGAGGCTCGCGCGCATGGCATCACGGTTGCGGTGGAGCCGCTCCGGTCGCAGGAGTCGAACATCATCAACTCCGCGCGCGAAGGCCTCACGCTGGTGCAGGCGATCAACGATCCGAATTTCCAGCTGATGATCGACTTCTATCACCTCGCGAGTGAAAAAGAAGATCCCCAGATCGTGGTCGACGCGAAGGACCACCTGCGCCACCTGCATATGGCCAATCCCACGGGCCGCGTGTTTCCGCTGAAATGGGAAGAGTTCGACTACGCGCCGTTCTTCGCGAAACTCCGGCAGATTGGGTACAACCGCCGGATCAGCGTCGAAGCCTCGGCCAAGGACGTGGCGGTCGAAGGCCCGCAGTCGATTCGGCTGCTCCGGCAGGCGTTCGAGGAACCAGGTCGATGACCAGACGCCTTGTCTCCCTGGTTCTCTCCGCGGCCTGGATTGCGTCGGCTGCCGGCGTTCTCGCGCAGGCGCCGTCGGTCGGTCCGCGTCCCACCGTCGGTCCGCTGGATCGTCCGATCGTCGATCCGGCGGCGGTCGCCCGCGGCGCGCGCGTGTATTCCGCAGAGTGCGTCACCTGCCATGGCGCGTCGGCGCACGGATCCGATACCGTCCCGTCGCTCCTGCGGTCGTTGCTCGTCCTCCGCGATCGCGGCGGCAACCTTCTGGGCCCGTTTTTGAAGAAAGGGCACCCCACGCAGAGCGGCACGCCGAGCGCCAGCCTGACCGACGCCCAGGCGGCCGATTTGATGCAGCTGCTGCGCCAGCGGATCAACGACACGCTTCGCGGCGCGGCCGTGTTCAGAGAGGGAAACATCGTCACGGGCGACGCCGCGGCCGGCGCGGCGTATTTCAACGGCGACGGCAAGTGCGCCACCTGCCACTCGCCAACCGGCAACCTCGCAGGCATCGCAGGCCGGTTCAATCCGGTGGACCTGCAGCAGCGAATGTTGTTTCCGACGCCGGGGCGAGGTACCGGCGCTGCACCCAGCCCGACCGCCATCACGCTGACGGTCACGCCGCCGGCCGGCGCCGTCATTACAGGCGTGCTGGTCCAGGAAGACGACTTCTTTGTCACGCTCCGCGACGCGACAGGAACCCTGCGCGTGATCAGGCGGACGCCCGGTCTGAAGGTCGTCCGGAACGATCCATTGCAGGCCCATCACGAGCTGCTCGATCGCATCAGCGACAAGAACATTCACGACCTGGTGGCCTATCTGGAGACGCTGAAATGAGCCCGCTGAAAACAATCGCGCTCGTCGTCGCCGTGTCGGCGGGTGTCAGCGCCCAGGCGCCTGCCGGGCTCGATCCGGCGAAGCTGCTGAACCCGGGAACGGACAGCTGGCCAACCTACAACGGCGACTACTCGGGCCGGCGCTACAGCCCGATCGCGCAGATTACCGCGGCGAATGTGAAGAGCCTCAGCCTCGCGTGGATGTATCAGTCGAGCAGCCCCACGGCGATCAAGGCGACGCCGCTGCTCATCAACGGCATTTTGTACTTCTCCACGCAGAACAACGGGTTTGCGGTCGACGCAAGGACGGGACGGGAAGTCTGGCATTACGCCTGGAAATCGCTCGGCGGCAACCAGAACGCCAATCGCGGCATGGGCGCGTTCGGCGACACGCTGTATTTCGAGACGCCCGACTGCCATCTGGTCGCTCTGAAGATGAAAGACGGCGCGTTTCTGTGGGAGAAAACGATCTGCGATCAGGAGCAGTTCTACTACGCGTCAACGGCGCCGGTGGTCATCAAAAACCATTTGATCACGGGCGTGAGCGGCGACGACATGGACATTCCGGGCTATCTCGACGCGCGCGATCCGGCCACCGGCGAGATCCAATGGCGGTGGTTCGCTGTGCCGCAGAAGAAGGACGAGCCAGGCTCGGAGACATGGCCGAACGAAGACGCGATGCGGCACGGCGGCGGCATGACGTGGCAACCGGTGACCTACGATCCCGATCTCAACCTCGTGTACGTCACCACGGGCAATCCGCAGCCGGTCATCGCCAGCAAGAACCGCGCCGGCGACAACCTGTTCACGGGGGCCATCGTGGCTCTCAATGCCGACACCGGGAAGATGATCTGGTATTTCCAATCGTCGCCGCATGACACGCACGACTGGGACTCGACCCAGCCGGCGGTCGTCTTCGACGGCGTCATCAACGGCCAGCCGCGCAAGCTGATCGCGCAGGCGGCCAGGAACGGCCACTTTTTCGTGCTCGATCGCACCAATGGCAAGGCGCTGGTGTCGACCGAATACGTCCGCACGAATTGGGCGCTCGGATACGACGAGAAAGGCCAGCCGCGTCCGAATCCCGCGAAGTTTCCGCAGGTCGACGGCGCGCTCGTATCGCCGAACCAGGGCGGCGCCGCCAACTGGAATTCGCCCAGCTTCAGCCCGCAGACGGGCCTGTTCTACGTCAACGCCGCCCGCGCGTTCAGCGTCTATTACCTCTACGACCCGAGTGACACGCCCGCGGGGTGGGGCGGCACCGACCGCGGGGGGTACTCGGAAGCGATGCTCCAGGCGATCGATTACAAGACGGGGAAGATTCGTTGGAGCCACCCGTGGTTGAGCGGCGGGCGGTCCGGGATCCTGACGACGGCCGGCAACGTGTTGTTCACGGCGGGATCGGGCGGCCTCGAGGCGCTCAACGCCACGACGGGCGATGCGCTGTGGCACTCGCGCTTCCCGGGCGCGATCGTGATGGGGCCGATGACCTACGAGCTCGACGGCCGGCAGTATGTGACCGTGGCCGCCGGCACGTCGCTCGTGTCCTTCGTTCTGAACAAGTAAAGTCAGCCGCCGAGCTTCTCGAGCTCGGCCTGGATCGCCTCCATGCGCAGCCGCAGCATCTCCCGGTGCGCGGGATGACACGCGCGCTGCAGATCGGCTTGAGTCTGCGCGAGCGCCAGCCTCCACGGTTCGCGATCGCGATCCCGCTGCCGCTCCTGTTCGGATCGCCCATCTGGCGTGCGTGCCCGCTGGTCGAGCTTCTCCTGCTGCTGTGCTTCGATCGACTTGCTCTCCCAGCCGCGAGACATAAATTACATCGGAAAGAGCATCGGGAAGGGCATCGGGAAGAGCATCGGAAAGAGCATCGGAAAGAGCATCGGGAAAGGCATCGGGAAGACCTATGCGCGCCCTGCGAACTCCCTGGTTTCGGTGTGCACCTTGATCTTCTCGCCCTGTTTGATGAACAGGGGCACGCGAATTTCCATTCCGGTTTCGAGCGTCGCGAGCTTGGTGACGTTCCCGCTCGACGTGTCGCCTCGTACCGCGGGTTCGGTGTAGGTGACGGCGAGCTCGACGTGGGGCGGAAACTCCAGACCGATCGCGCGGCCGTTGAATTTCTGGATTTCGACCATGACGTTCTCGACCAGAAAATAGCGGCCGTCGCCGAGCATCGACGCGGGCAGCGTCAGGGTGTCGTAGGACTCCTGATCGAGGAAGTGGTAACCGTCGCCGCCGGAATAGAGAAATGACGCCGGAACCATTTCGAGGTCGGGCTCCTGGAATTTGTCGCCGGCTTTGAACGTCTTGTCGAACACTGCTCGAGTCAGAAGGTTGCGCATCTTGAGCCGGACGAGCGTCTGGCCTCCGCGCGCGGTGGGCGTCGAGACCTCGACATCCAGGCAGACGTAGGGGGTCTCCTCGAACTCGAAAAAGGTCTTCCGCTTGACGCCGATCGCCTCAATCAATCCGGCCATGTCGCTTCAATGATATCCCCCAAGCCCCAAGTGCTACCACGCATGGAAATAGCCGTCGCGCTCGCCGACGTCGATCGGCATGCCGAACAATTGCGACAGCCGGGCCGAAGTCAGGAGCTGCGCCTTCGGTCCGTCATCCACCACCCGTCCGCGATCGATCAGCACGACACGCGTAATGTCCGGGATCACCTCGGACAGGTGGTGGGTGACCATGATGACGGTCGTGCCCGCCTGCGCGATCGCGCGCGTGCTGGCGCGCAACTGCGAGGCCGCGCGGAGGTCGAGACTGTTGGCCAGTTCGTCGAGCACGAGCGCCGCGGGCTCGTGCACGAGGGCGCGGGCGATCACCAGCCGCTTGGCTTCGCCCGACGAGAGTTGATGCAGCGGACGATCGGCCAGGTGCTCGAGCTCGAGCCGCGCCAGCAGGCGGTCGGCTTGCTCCCGCATCGCCGATGTCACGTCGTGATGGGCCCACAGCCCGATGCTCGAGAAGAAGCCGGACAGGACCGTGTCCCGCCCGGTCACTCGCGTGTGGCCTTCGGCGAAATCGCTCGACATTCCGCGCGTGCATTCCGCGACCAGATCGTTGGTGACGATGCCGAGCATGGCGCGCAGCGACGTCACGTCCCATCGGTCCCGGCCCATCACGCGGACGAGGCTGGGGCCGTCTCCGGTATAGGGGTAGCACTCGCGCGTGAGCGTCTTGATCAGGGTGGACTTGCCGCAGCCGTTGGGGCCGAGGATCGCGATGTGCTCGCCGGCGCGTACCGTGAGCGAAAGGCGATCCAGCGCGCGCGTGTCTTCGCGAAAGACCGTGACGTTGTCGAGCTCGAACAGCGCTGGCGCCATGAAAAGTATGTACCACGGTTGCCGTAAACTGCGTGAAGCATGCTCTACCTCGTCACCGGCGCCACTGGTTTCATCGGCGGAGCCGTGGCGCGGCAGCTCGTCGCCGCGGGCCACCAGGTCCGCGCCCTCGTGCGCACACCAGCGAAGGCGGCGGATCTCGCGGCGCTCGGGATGGAGCTGCACGCGGGCGATGTCACCGATGCGGCGTCGATGCGCGGACCGATGACGGGCGTGGACGGCGTGTTCCACATCGCCGGCTGGTACAAAATCGGCATCCGGGATCGCGCCGCCGCGGTTGGCGTGAACATCGATGGCACGCGCAACGTGCTGACGCTGATGAAGGAACTTGGCGTCCCTCGAGGCGTCTACACGAGCACCCTCGCCCTCAACTCCGATACACATGGAAAGGTCGTCGACGAGTCGTATCGCTTCACCGGGACACACGTGTCCCTCTACGACGAGACCAAGGCCGAAGCGCATCGGATTGCCGAGTCGTTCATCGCCAACGGCCTGCCGCTCGTGATCGTCCAGCCAGGATTGATCTACGGACCCGGAGACACAAGTGGCGTCCGCACCACGTTCATTCAGTTCCTGCAGCGCAAGCTGCCCGTCGTGCCGAAGCAGACGGCTTATTCGTGGGGCCATGTCGATGACATCGCGCGCGGGCATCGGCTCGCGATGGAGCGGGGCCAGATCGGCCGTAATTATTTCGTGTGCGGTCCCTCGCACACGCTGGAGTACGCCATCGATCTCGCGTCGGAGATCACCGGCGTCCCTGCGCCCAGGATTCGCGTCGCGCCGGGGATCCTGCGCGGGTTGTCCGCGCTGACGTCGCTCGTGGACCCGATCCTGCCCCTGCCGTCGGCGTACACCTCGGAAGGGCTGCGCGTCGTCGGCGGCGTCACGTATCTGGGCGATAATGCGCGAGCGCGCACCGAGCTCGGCTGTGAGTTCCGTACGCTGCGCGAGGGACTGACCGAAACGCTCACGCACGAAATGGCGCTGCTCGCCCGGACGAAATAGCCACCATGTTCACCGCGACCGATTCGAAATTGCTGCCGTGCACGATCACCGGGTCCTGGCCGAGGCCGCGCTGGTTCGACGTCAGCATGTGGGGCCGTCCGCTGGACACCTGCATGATGGACGTCCGCTTCCGCGAGAAGTTTCTGGACGCGATGGCGACCGTGATCAACGACGAGGAACGCGCGGGCCTCGACATCCTGACCCATGGCGACCTGCATTGCGACGACGACATGGCGGGCCGGTCGTGGCATCACTATCCGCTGCAGCGGTGGGCCGGATTCGAAGGCGACTACCTTCAGTCCGAAGAGACGCGGTCGCCGTGGCTGCGCTATCCGCCAGGCACGCTGCTGAATGAGATCTACACCGGCTGGCGGTGGCCGCGCGTCGTCGACAAGATCGAGCACCGGCCACTCGACTACGCCAAGATCTGGCGGATCGCCCAGTCGAAAAGCCGCAAGCCGGTGAAGTTCGGCACCTGCTGCTCGCAGGTCATGGGGCTGTTCCTGGACCTTCACACGCCGAAGTACAAAGATCATCGCGAGGTCATCTGGGACATGGCGGTCGCCATGAATACCGAGCTGCTCGCGTTGCGCGAGGCGGGCTGCCGGTGCATCCAGATCGAAGAGCCGACGCTCCACTTCTGGGCGAACACCTATGGCGCGAAGAGCGACGAGGTGAAGTTCATGGTCGAGGCCTACAACCGCGAGGTGCAGGGACTCGACGACGTGGAAATCTGGATCCACACCTGCTGGGGCAACCCGAACATGCAGCGTGTCATCGACAATACGAGCTACGAGGCGTGCTTCGACTTGTATCTGAATGCTTGCCGCGGCGACGTCTGGACGCTCGAGATGACCGATCGGAACTTCGCCGACATCGAACGGTTCGGCGCGATGAAAGGCCGGCTGCCGAAGAAGATCTGCGTGGGCGTCGTGAGCCACCGCACGCTGCAGGCGGATCGCCCGGAGGACGTCGCCGCGAGGATTCGGCGCGCGCTCGAGCACATCGCGCCCGAGCAGCTGGTGATCTCGAGCGATTGCGGATTCGGGCGGCAAGGCTGCAATCGCGACATCGCATTCTTCAAGACGACGGCGATTGCGCAGGGGACCAACCTGGTGCGGCAGGAACTGGGCGGCCGGGCGACTGACGTGCCCGCCGCCGATCCGCTGACGCAGACGGATATCGTCCCGAAGCGCGCGCAGTAACCCGGGCTGCAGCGTCCGATATCATCGTGCGATGCGCGCGCTCGGCACCGTCGTTCTCTTCCTCGTCGTTCTAGCCCTGGTCATTGTCGGCGGTGCCTGGTGGTGGGCCGGCCGCGCCGCGGGTCCGCAGATTCAGCTGCGTGAGCCGAAAGCGGCGATCGGCCTCGCGACGCCTTTCGAGGTTGCGATTGACGCGCCTGGAGGGCGGCTCGCGGCCGCCGAGATCAGCCTCGAGCAGAACGGCAAATCGACGTCGCTCTTTTCGCTGGGGCCGGCCACCGCGCCCTCGGTCAAACACGAAACGGTCGATCGCGTGGTGATCGCCGGAATGGCGGGCAAGCGCGATCGCCCGGATCTGGAGGCAGGACCGGCGCGGCTGGTGGTGAGGGCGTCGCGGCCCGTGCTGTTCGGCCTGCGCCGCGCTTCCAGCGAGACCGCGCGCGATGTCACCGTCAGGCTCGAGCCGCCGCGGGTGTCGGCGGTCTCGACGTTTCATTACATCAATCAGGGCGGCGCCGAGTTCGTGGTGTACCGCGCGAGCCCGGCCGACGTCGAGTCGGGCGTGCGCGTGGGCGATCTCACGTATCCCGGCTTTCCGGCCAGCGGCGCCGGCATCAACGGCGATCCGGCGCTTCGGGTCGCCTTCTTCGCGCTGCTGCACGATCAGCCGGCGGCTGCGCCGATGTCGCTCTACGCCCGGGACGCCTCGGGCATCGAAGCGTCGGGCCCGCTCGATCACAAGGTATTCCCGAAGCCGTTCGCGCACAGCCGGATTGAAATCACCGACAGTTTTCTCGAGCGCGTTGTCCCCGCCATTGCCGTGGGGAGTCCGGACATGAAGCTCGCCACGGGGCCGCAGGATTTGCTCCCGTCATTTCTGCGCATCAACTCCGATCTCCGGCGGCGCAATGGCGAAACGATCGCGGCGCTCGCGCGCAAGTCCGTGCCTGAAATGCTGTGGAAGGACGCGTTCCAGCCGCTCGGCAATGCCGCCGTCGAGGCGAAGTTTGCCGACAGCCGCACGTATTTCTATCAGGGCAAGGAGGTCGATCATCAGACGCACCTGGGCTTCGACCTCGCCGTCACGGCCCACGTTCCGGTACTCGCGGCGAACCGCGGTCTGGTGGTGCACGCCGCCGATCTGGGCATCTACGGCAATTGCGTGATTCTCGATCACGGCCTTGGCGTGCAGTCGCTGTATGCGCATCTCTCGGAAATCGGCGTGAAGGTCGGCGAGCGCGTCGAGAAGGCGCAGGAACTGGGGAAAAGCGGGATGACCGGCCTCGCCGGCGGCGATCATCTGCACTTTACGATGCTCGTCGACGGCCATCCGGTCAATCCCGTCGAGTGGTGGGATCCCAAGTGGATGCAGGACCGCGTCCTGCGGAAGATCGCTGACGCGGGTCACCAATGATCCTGATTTCGAGCGCCGCCGGTGCATGTGCGCTGCTGGGGTTGATGTTCGCGATCCTGGCCGTACGCCAGCTCCGGCGACGCCATGCGATCGCGACCGGTCTTCACGCGCTCGTCGCGGGGATGTTCCTGCTCTCGGCGCTGAGCGTCTGGATGGTCGGCACGGCGCTGCGCACTTACGAGCGGTTGACGCACGAACAGGTCGCCGGCGAAATCCTTCTGAAGCGCCTTGGCGATCGGTCGTTTGAAGCAACCGTGACCTTTCCCACACGCGAGTCCCAGACGTTCACGCTGCGCGGCGACGAGTGGCAGATCGACGCGCGAGTCTTGAAATGGCGGGGCATGGCGACGATTGCGGGGTTCGACACCGTGTACCGGCTGGAACGGCTTGGCGGCCGCTACACCGACATCGCGGATGAACGGTCGGCGCCGCGAACGGTGTACGAACTTCACCCGGCCGGCCGGATCGATCCCTGGGATATGGCCAGGCGCTACAAGCAATACGTCCCGTGGATTGACGCGTTGTACGGCAGCGCCACGTTCCTGCCGATGGCCGACGGCGCGCTCTACGAAATTACGGTCTCGCAAACGGGGCTGGTGGCGCGTCCGTTGAACCAGGCGGCCAGGAACGCCGTGGGGGGATGGCGCTAATCGCCGCTACGCGACGGTGATCTTTCTGACGCCTCGCTCGGTCAGCAGCTTCGGCAATCGTTTTCGCTGATCGCCCTGCAGCGCGATGGCGTCGCCTTCGACGCTCCCACCGCATCCGAGCGCAGCCTTCAACTCCTTCAACCAGCGCTCTCGCGTGGCCGCATCGATGGCGAGATGCTCGACGACGGTGACTTCCTTGCCGCCGCGGCCGGTGCGTTCGATGCGCACGACAGCGCGCGGGATCTTCTGAGCGGTGTCCGGTTGAACCGGCGCCGGCGTGGGCGGCTGTGTTGGCGGGACGTCGGTCGCCTCCGCGGGCAGGTCCTTTCGCAGCGCTCCGAGGACCGCGAACGGGTTGTGAAACCGATCGGTCATCTAGACCGTGCAGATCGCGATTGCCTTCTTCAGCGTCTCGATCGGATCGTGGCCCACCGCAGGAGAATATTCATGGGTGACGAATCCGTCGAAGCCGAGATCGGCGATCGCCTGCATGATGAAGTGATAGTTCAGCTCCTGCGTGTCATCGATATCATGGCGATCCGGATTGCCGCCGGTATGGAAGTGGCCAATCCACTGGTAATGGTCGCGGATGTTGCGGACGATGTCGCCGTCCATGATCTGGGCGTGGTAGATGTCGTACAGGATCTTCACCCGCGGTGAATTCACGCGCTTCATCACGTCGACGCCCCACGCGATGTGATCGAACATGTAGCCCTTGTGGTTGACCTTGCTGTTCAGGTACTCCATGCACAGCGTGACGCCTTTGTCCTCGGCCTGGGCTTTGACCTTATTGAGAAACGCCACGCAATTGTCGGCGCCCTGCTCGTCGGTCAATCCGGTCGCCGGCCGGTTGCCCGAGAACGTGATAATGCTCGGGACGCCGTTGGCGGCCGCTTCGTCGATGCCGGCACGCACCGTGGCCTCGAGGCGCGCATGATTGTCGACGTTGTTCAGCGCGTTCCCGATGCTGCCGGCGGACCCCTGGTACATTGACGGGGTCAACCCGTATTTCTTCAGCAGCGGCCAGTCCGCGGGGCCGATGAGATCGAAGCCTTTGATGCCGAGCGGCGCGGCCGCACGGCACATGTCTTCGAGCGCCGTCATGCCGCGGAACACGCCGCGGGTGACCCCCTGTTTGAACACACCCTTCTTGTGCACGACCGGCGCGGCCGCCGCGGCCGGGGCCGCCGGCGCCGGGCTGGCCGGTGCCTGCTGTGCCAGTGACGGTCGACCGAGGGCGAGTCCGCCCGCAAGACTGCCGAGAAAGGTTCTGCGTCGCATCCGCGGAGTATACGCCGGTCCTGGTCCGGCGCGATCGAGGGTCGCGCGACGACGCGTGGCGGTCAGCTCCGCGGCTGATTCATCCGCGCGGACATGGCGTCGAGCTCCTCCCGCGAGGCGCGGCTCGCCTGCTGCGAGAATCCGTACGCGACTTCGGTGTCGCCTTGCTCGATGCGCGGCACGATCGCATCCACGAACTCGTCCACGTTGACGCCAAAGGTGTGCAGGCCCGGACCTCCGAGGTCGGTGTCGACGGCGGGCGGGATGATCTCGATGACGTCGATGGAGCTGCCGGTCAGCTGCTGGCGCAGCGTCCAGGTGAACGAGTGCAGCGCCGCTTTGGTGGCCGAATAGATCGGGGCCCGCGCCATCGGGGCGAACGCAAGACCGGACGTGACATTCATGATCGCGGCAGATGGCGCCTGCCGGAGCAGCGGGAGGAAGAGCGACGTCAGGTGGACCGCAGCCTCGAAATTGACGACGATTTCCTCGCGCAAATCGGCCCACTCTGCGTCGCCCAGCCTGGGATACCGCTGGACGCCGGCGTTGTTGACGAGCACGTTGAGATTCGGAAACTCCCGCGAGACCCAGTCGCGCAGGGCGATCCGATCCGCCTCCGACGCCACGTCGGCGACGCGCGTTTTCAACTCCGGATGCGCGGCTTTCGCAGCATCCAGTTTCGCCTGCCGCCGCCCGCAGATGACGACGCGGCTGCCGGCCCGGAGAAACCGCTGCGCGAGCGCCAGGCCGATGCCCGACCCGCCGCCGGTGATGAGGACAGTGTTGTCACCGAGATTCATGACGCTCACAATATCGCGCGCCGCACGTTCTGTTTTGAGCGATGATCGACCGCCATGCGCACCAGACGCGAGTTCCTGACCGCGTTGGCCGCCGCCGCGGCCGCGTGGGCCGGCCGTGACCTCGCGGCGGACGGCGGACCCGCCGGTTCGCCCGACCTGGTCAACGCCGCCACCATCCCGCAGACCGGCCCCGCGTGGTACCGGCGGACCGTCCGATGGATGCAGACCAACATCGCGGAGATTGACCCGACGCGCTACGACATTCCGTGGTGGCGCGAGCAGTGGCGCCGTACCCATACGCAGGGCGTTGTCGTCAACGCGGGCGGACTGGTGGCGTACTATCCGACGCGCCTGCCATTTCATCGGACCGCGAAGTTCCTCGGGTCGCGCGACCTGTTCGGCGAGCTCAGCCGCGCCGCGCATGACGACGGCATCGTCGTGTTCGCGCGGATGGACTCGAACGGGGCCGGCGACGACGTGCTGCAGGCGCATCCGGACTGGATTGCGCGCAATGCTGCTGGAGAACCGTATCGCGATCGCGACCTCAACGTGCCTTGCATCAACGGCGCGTTCTATCGCGAGCACATTCCCGCGATTCTCCGGGAGATCGCGCAGGCGTACCGGCCCGAAGGATTCACCGACAACAGCTGGAGCGGTCTCCCGCGCGCCAGCATCTGCCATTGCGTGAACTGCCGCCAGAAGTTCGCCGCCGATCGCGGGGCCGCGCTGCCGATGCGGCGCGACTGGAACGACCCTGTCTATCGCGCCTGGATCGAATGGGGCTACGCCTGCCGCCTGGAAATCTGGGATCTGTTCAACGCCACCGCGCGCGCCGCAGGCGGTCCGGCCTGCCTGTGGGTCGGCATGATTGGCGGGTCGATTGCCAGCGCGGCTGCGGACTTTCGCGACTACGCGCAAATCTGCAAGCGGACCGAGCTCGTGATGCTCGACAACCAGCGGCGAACCGACGCCACCGGCTTTCAGGCCAATGGCCAGACCGGGAAGCTCGTCCACGGTCTGATGGGCTGGGACAAGCTCGCGCCCGAGAGCATGGCGCTCTATCAGACGTCTGCGGCAACATTCCGCCTGTCGATGCGGCCCGAACCGGAACTGCGGCTCTGGGCGGTGGAAGGCTTTGCCTCGGGCATCCAGCCCTGGTGGCACTACGTCAACGCCTATCACGAGGATCGGCGGATGTACGACGCGCCGAAGGCGATGGCGGACTGGTATCTCGAGAACGAAACCCTGTTGACGCGCCGCCAGCCGATCGCCACCGTGGGCATCGTCTACTCGCAGCGGAACCACGATTTCTTCGGACGCGACGATGCCGATCTGCACGTCACGCTGCCGCAGCGCGGGTTCATGCAGGCGCTGACGCGCGCGCGCATTCCCTACGTGCTGGTGAATGCCGACGATCTGCCGCAGCAGGCGAGTGGCCTGCGGCTGCTGGTTCTGCCGAACGTCGGGGCCATGACGCCGGCGCAGAACCGCGCCGTCCGGGACTTTGTCGCCGGCGGCCGGAGCCTCATCGCTTCGGGCCTGACGAGTCTCTTCACAGAGTCCGGCGACGCGCGGCCTGATTTCGGGCTGGCGGATACGCTGCGCGTGAGATTGCCGGAGCATCATCCGCTCCGCGACGAGACGACGCGGCGGCAGTGGGCGGCCGGCAGCGCGCAGACGTACTTGCGCCTCGATCCCGAGCTTCGCGCGGGCGTGCCCGGTCCGCACATCGCGTCCGAGCCGCCGGTGACCGGCACCCGGCATCCGATTCTCAAAGGCTTCGACGCCACGGATCTGCTCCCGTTCGGCGGCACGCTGGAGGATTTGCATCTCGACGCGGGTGTTGACGTCCTTCTGACGTTCGTGCCGCCGCTTCCCGCCTTTCCGCCCGAATCGGTCTGGTCGCCGAACACACGGTCGAGTTTTCCGGGTCTGGTCGTGCACGAAGAGGCGGGCGGCGGACGCGTGGCGTATCTGGCGGCGGATCTCGACCGCCGCTACGCGCGGGACAATCTCAGCGACATCGGCACGCTGCTGGCGAATCTCGTGAGATGGGCGGCCAAAGACGACATCCCGCTCGCCGTGTCGGGACCGGGGTTGCTCGATTGCCATCTGTACCGGCAGGACGCTCGGCTCATTCTCCACATCGTCAATCTGACGAACGAAGGCACGTGGCGGGGACCCGTCGACGAACTGATTCCCGTCGGCCCGATCGAGGTCCGGATCCAGCTGCCGGACGGACAGCGCCCGCGAGGTGCGCGGCTGCTCGCCGCGAAGCGGACGGTGCCCTTCACGACGGCCAGCGGATGGGTCACGATACGGATGGCCAGCATCCTCGACCACGAAGTCGTCGTCATCGATCGAACCTGAGGAGGCCGCATGGAGCGGCGTGAGTTTCTGACACTGGCAGCCGCGGCCGCGCTGATGCGTTGGCGCGGCTTTCCGCCCGGCGCGCCGAGCGCCGTCTGCTGTACATCGCGGAGCCGGGCATCAGGAACTACGTCGCGTACGGCGGCGTCGGCGTGCTGGTCTACGACATCGACCGGGGCTACGAATTCGTGAAACGGATTCCGACCTGGAGCGTGCCGGCGGGCAAGGATCCCGAGAACGTGAAAGGTGTGGCCGCCAGCGCGAAAACGGGAAAGCTGTTCGTCAGCACGATCACGCGGTTGATGTGCCTCGATCTGGTCTCCGAAAAGCCGGTCTGGGACGTGGCGCCGGATGGCGGCTGCGATCGGCTCGCGTTGTCGCCGGACGGCACACGTCTGTACGTTCCTGCATTTGAAGGCCCCCACTGGAATGTCATCGACGCGACGAACGGGCAGACGCTGAAGCAGGTTGCGGTCGGCACCGGCTCTCACAACACGGTGTATTCCGCAGACGGGTCGCACGTCTATCTGGCCGACCTGCACTCACCGCAACTCGCGATTGCCGACGCGCGCACGCACACTGTGGTCCGATCGGTCGGCCCATTTTCGAACTCCGTGCGTCCGTTCACCATCAACGGCGCCGATACCCTGTGCTACGTCAACGTGAACGAGTTGCTCGGCTTTGAGATTGGCGACATCCGCACCGGCAAGACAATGCATCAGGTCGTGGTGAAGGGGTATGACAAGGGGCCGGTCGACCGGCACGGGTGTCCAAGCCACGGCATCGGTCTGACGCCGGACGAGAGCGAGCTGTGGCTTGCCGACGGGCACAACAAGGTCATGCACGTCTTCGACAACCGCGTGATGCCGCCGAAGCAGGTCGCCGCCGTACCGGTGCGCGATCAACCGGGCTGGATCACCTTCAGCCTGGACGGCCGGCACGCGTATCCGTCGACCGGTGAAATCTTCGACGTGAAGACGCGGAAGCTGGTGAAGGCCCTGAAGGACGAAACCGGACGCGACGTCGGCAGCGAGAAACTGGTCGAAGTGGGTTTCGACGGCAACCGGCCGGTGCGCGCGGGCGATCAATTCGGCGTCGGCCGGAAGCGATCGGGTCGCGTGACGGCACCGTGACGCTGGAGCCGTTCGCGTCATGGTGCACAAAACCTGACAGGGCGTCGGAGATTCCCGTATACGGAGACCGGGAATTTCCCCGCGATGATTTCCTCGCCGCGCCGCGGCCTATAGTGGCGCCGTGCGCCTGCGCGGACCGCTTCTCTCAATCGTTCCTCACGTCCTGATCGCGGCCATCTGCGTGACGAGCGCGCTCATCGTCAGGCAGTGGGCGTATGCGACGACCTTCCGGTTGTATCTCGACGGCCGCGCGGACGACCGGACGCATTCGGCGGCGACGCAGCGGTTCGACCTCGAGGGGCGTTTCGTCGTTCCGAAAATCCTCATGCACGATGACCGCGCCGCCTTTCGCACCGCCATCGGGCACGATTCCACCATTCGCGCTGCGATCCGTGGCACCGCCGGATCAGGTGTCGAAGTGCGACTGCGTCAGCACGGCGTCGAGCGGGTTGTCGCCCGCGCGGTCGATCTGAAAGCGCCAATGGAGATAGCGGTGCCGTTCCCGCAAGGCACCGGGGAAATCGAGATCGCCGCGCACGGCGACGTCACCTGGGCAGATCTTCGCGTCGAGCGGGGCATGCATCTCGGCCGCCCCTTCGCGGGGCTCCTCGTGGAGATCGGATTGCTGGTCGTCGTGATTCGGCGGGCCCATCTGGCGGGCCGCCGCGCGCTGGGGCGAGGCCGGCGCGTGTGGTTGTCGCTGCTGACGGCAAGCGGCAGTCTGGCCGTATCGCTCGTCCTGCTGGAAGTGGGACTTCGAGCGGTGGGCAGTCGCGTCTCTCCGGGAATCAGCGTGCTTCGTCACGATCTCGGTGAGGCGACCGACGATCCACGCTGGCAGCAGACCTCCCGCTACGGACAGCGTCTACGACCGGACGTCGACGCTCCAAGCGAATGGCGGTACGGCGACATCATCCGGATGGGCTTCGTGCCGCCGGCCGTGGGGGAAGGCGTCGTGCATCGCTACCCGTTCCACGCGGACAGTGAAGGCTTTCGCAACGACGCCCCGCGCGATCCGATTGCGATCGCGGCGCTCGGCGACTCCTTCACCGACGCGCTGACGATGCGCCGGGAGGACGCGTGGCCGGCCCGGCTGGAAGCCGCGCTCGGCGTGCCGGTGCAGAACTACGGAACCGCGGGATTCGGGCCCCAGCAGGAGCGGCTGGTCCTCGAAGACTTTGCCCTGCGGCATCATCCGCGGGTCGTGATCCTCGCCTTTTTCGCGGGCAACGATTTTCGCGACGCAGAGGCCTTCGAAAGCGTGCAGCGCGCAGAGAAGCAGCCAGACCTGCCGAAGCTCGGCTGGCCGGTCAAACCGATCTTCACGCGCATGGATACGTGGTTTCTCGGCAGCGCCGTCCAGGCCGCCACGCGTGTCCTCGCGCGTCCGTCGGACGTGCCGCCAGACGTGGCGACGGCCACTGCGCGACTCACCAGTCCGGCCACCGCGACCGGGGCGGTGGCCTCGTTCGACCGTGGTGTCTTCACCGTCGCGGTGCAGAGCCGCGTGCTGCGATGGGCGTTCATGCCGCCGTACCTGAATCTGCTGAACTTCGACGAGCACGATCTCTCGGCGCGCCGCGGCTGGACGCTGATTCAGGAGAATCTGCGCGCGATGCAGCAGGAGTCGCGAGCGGCCGGCGCGGAGTTCATCGTCGCGTTCATTCCGTTCAAGAGCCAGGTGTACCTGCCGCTCCTCGACCGGTCGCTGGACCGTCCGTCGCTGGCGGCCGCGCTGCATTTCTCGCTTCGGGACCGTCCAAACGCGCCGGACGTGGATCGCCTCATGCGGAACCGGCTCGTGGAGAACGACATGATGGCGCGATTCTGCCAGGACGCGGGCATTCCGATGCTCGACCTCACGCCGATTCTGCAGGCGCGCGTCGAGGCGGGAGAGCAGATGTACTTCGCCGACGATTCACACTTGAACGAAGCGGGGGAGGCCGAGCTCGCGTCGGCGCTCGCGGCGATGCTGGCATCCCGCGGTTCAATGGCGGCACTGAACGCGCCGCGCTGAGTCGCCGGCGTCATGACTGCTGATCGAGGATTCGCGACACGAACTGGAACAGCCGCATGAAGACACTGCGCTTGCGCCACTCGTCCGGCGTGATGAGCTGGGAGCGTTCGAGGTCCTGAAGGAACGTGGCCCGGAGCTGCGCGCCCAGCGTCGGGTCGTAAATACCGAACGCATTTTCCTCGTCGAGCTGCCGCGACCTGGTGTTGACGTTCGGCGAGCCGATGATCGCCCACTGGTCGTCGATGACGGCGTATTTGCTGTGCACGAAGGTCGGCTGGTACTCGTAGATTTTCACGCCGGCCTCGAGCAGCGGTTCGTAGCGGCTCTGCGAGCTGGCGCGCGCAATCCAATTGTCGGTGTGGCGGCCGGGCAGCAGCAGCCGGACATCGACGCCTGCGCGGGCTTTCGCCTCGAGCGCGCGCAGCAGCGGCGGATCCGGAATGAAGTAGGGCGTCGCCACAAAGACATGCTGCTGCGCCGCGAGCACCGGCAGCAGGAAGAAATATCCCATCGCCTGGTTGTCGTCGGCCGGCGAACTCGCGATCGGGATGAACCGGTCGATCCCACCGGCCGGATTGAGATCGATCGGATAAATCTCCGGCCCCACGAGCAGTTCGCCGGACGACCCGGCCCAGGTGTCGACAAACGCCGACTGCAGGCTGCGCGCGAGCGGGCCCGTCACCTCGAACATGACGTCGCGCCAGTGCTTCGGGTCCTGCGCGTTGCCGAGCCAGATGTCGGCGACCGCCATGCCGCCCGTGAAACCGATGTCGCCGTCGATGACGATCGAGCGGCGATGGTTACGGCGGTGAAAGCGGGTGAGCTGCCCGAACCGGGCGGTGCGGTATTTCTGGACGCGGCCACCAGCCTTGACGAGCGGATCGAAGGTCTTGTCGCTGACTGCCGTCGCGCCGAAATCGTCGAGCAGAATGCGGACGGCCACGCCCTGCTGCTGTTTACGAACCAGAGTGTTCAGAATCGCGTCGCTGAAATCGCCGCCTTTCCAGACGTAGACACTGAAATTCACGCTTCTGGTCGCATGTTCGAGCCGGTCGAGCAGGGCGGCGCGAAACGCATCGCCGTTGTTCAGGAGTGTGACGCGCCCGCCGTGACCGATCGACGTTCCGACCAGGCCTGCGAGCGCCACGGAAAACTCCGGCGTGTTCACCGCCGCAGGTGCGGTGTCGGTGTAGACCTTGGCTGGTTCCCGGCCGACGCCGACGAACAGCGCGCCGAGCACAGAGAGCGCGGACACTACGCCAATGAGGAAGAGCGTGATCTCCCACCATTTGAATTTGCGATGAATGGCGCGGCCGCGCTCGCCAATCCAGCCAATCCAGCGGCGTCCGTCGCTCTGGACGGACGACTTCCGCTTGATCGCGCGGCGATGCGCAGCAACAGCCATCACTTAAGGCGTATGCAAGAACCGGCGCATCTTCTGCCGGGATCTGCGGCGGCAATGACGTCTTTGCGGTGAACAGGATCCGGCCTTCACCGGATCGGATCGGCCTTTGCAGTATCAGTCCCTGAAGGACCCGACGTGTATGTTTTTCGAACCCGAAGCGAATCCGACTGCATCGCCGCTGCCGCCTCGTCCACTCCGCAAAGGCTGGGCGACCTGCCGGCGTTGCGCGGTCACCGCGATTGCGGCGGCTCTGTGCGCCGCCGTCGTCGTCGTACTGGTCATCACGCGCCGCTTGCCGAACCTCGAGGCGATCCGCGCACTCGACGATGCGTCGCGCGTGACGACGCTGTTCGACACCTCGGATAAACCGCTGTTCACAATCTTCAAGGAAGAACGCATCGCGGTCCCACTCGAAGCCGTCTCGCCCAACATCATCAATGCCGTCATCGCGGTCGAGGACGAGCGCTTTTACCATCACACGGGCGTTGACGTGGTGCGCATCGGGGCCTCGCTTCTGGCCGACCTGCGCAGCCGGTCGAAGGCGCAGGGCGGCTCGACGATCACGCAGCAGCTGGCCAAGCGCATGTTCCTGGACGATCGGAAAACGTGGTGGCGCAAAGGGCGCGAGATCGCGCTCGCGTTCCGCATCGAGCGGTCGTTCACAAAAGACAAGATTCTCGAGCTCTATCTGAACAAGGTCTATTTCGGCCATGGGTTCTATGGCGTCGAGGCGGCGTCGCGAGGCTATTTCGGGAAGTCTGCGCGCGACGTCAATCTGCAGGAAGCGGCACTGTTGACCGGCTTGATTCAGGCGCCCTCGGCCTACGCGCCGCAATCGCACATGGACAAGGCGACGGCGCGGCGCGCGACGGTCCTCAACCGGATGGTCGACGCTGGATTCATCGACCAGGGGACGGCCACGAAGCTCGCAAAGTCGCCAATCGTCCTGAGCGACGCGCCGATCGAGGATCAGTTCGCCCGGTACTTCAAGAATTACGTGACGCGGCAGCTCGTCCAGAAGTTCGGGGAAGAGGCGGTGTTCGACGGCGGTCTCCGGGTCTACACCACCCTCGATCCCGAGGTGCAGCGCGCGGCGGAAAAGGCGCTGCTGGAGGGTCTCGAGAAGATCGAGGCGCAGCCGAAGTACAAGCACCCGAAGCCGGCCGCCTTTCCGCACGCGAACAGCGAGCCCGCCGATTCGACGCCGTATCTGCAGGGCGCGCTCGTCGCGATGGTGCCGCGCAGCGGATACATCAGCGCGCTGGTCGGCGGACGCAACTTCGACGACAGCACCTTCGACCGCGCGACGCAGGCCCGCCGCCAGCCCGGCTCTGCGTTCAAGCCCTTTATTTACGCGGCGGCGCTCGAGTCGGGATACACACCATCGACCCTCGTCGGCGATCTGGATCCCGCGACGGCACGGACCGTGGCGTGGCTCCCTGGCGAAGCGCACGGGTCGACGACCGACTCGATGACGGTGCGCACAGCGCTGCGAACGTCGAGCAATCGGGCGGCGGTGCGCGTGCTCACCGACGTGGGGATTGGCCGCGCAGTGACGTACGCGAAGCGGTTCGGATTCGCGCCGCCGCCGGCGGTGCCCTCGCTTGCACTCGGCACCAACGACGTCTCCGTGCTGTCGATGACCGCCGCGTACGCCGCGTTCGCCAGCGGCGGCGTCGTGCCGCAACCGGTCGCCATCCGGCGCGTCGACGACCGCGCCGGCGCCACGCTGTTTCGCGATACGTCAATCGCCGTGCCGGCAATCAGCGAATCGACGGCGTTCCTGACGGCGCAAATGCTGGCGGATGTCGTCAACTCCGGCACCGGCTACAAGGTGCGCCGGGAGGGGTTCACGCTGCCCGCAGGCGGCAAGACCGGCACGACCGACGACGTCCGCGATGTCTGGTTCGCTGGGTTCACGCCGTCGCTCGCGGCCACCGTCTGGGTTGGGTTCGATCAGCCACAGCCCATTCTCACCAATGGCTTCGCGGGCGATCTTGCGGCGCCCATCTGGGGCCGATTCATGCGTCTCGGCGTGCAGGGCAGACCCGGCGCGGGCGGCTGGCTGCGGCCGCCGTCCGACGTCGTCGCCGTGAAAATCTGCCGCATCTCCGGGATGCTCCCGGGGCCCAACTGCGGCGAGGTGTGGGTGGCGGACAACAAAACCGGGGAAACCAAACTGCAATCGATGATTGCGACGGAATACTTCCGGCGCGGGACGGAACCCACCGAATTCTGCACGCTGCACGGCGAAGCGGAGTTGCCCACGGCCAGCGCCTGGCCGTTTATTCGCGAGCCGTAGCGGGGCGTCTCAATTCACTACGATTGTCAGGAGAACGCGAGTGGGCTGCACCGCCGCAGGCGGTTGGCATATGACTTGAAGCAGCGTGTTGCGGATATTCTCGTCACGAGGAGGCGATGTGAAAGAGACTTCAGTGCTGACGGCCACGGTGCTCGGCGCGCTGGTGGGCGGCGTTGCCGGCTATCTGCTGTTTACCGAACGCGGCAAGGCCATTCGCCGGGAACTGGAACCCGCGCTGGAAGATTTCGTGCGCGAAGTCAGCGGCTTCCGCAGCAGTGTCCAGCGCATTGCGGGCATCGCGACCGAGGGCTGGAACGCCTTCAACTCCGCGAGCGGCCGCATGGGAGAAATGCGGCACTGACGCGGCGCCGGGGGCGCGTGGGATAAAATCTGCCGAGTGCCCATCACCTGCGTTGGTGTTGTCGCGTAAGCCGCGACGATGCCCGGCAAATTCACCCACGCGCTTGTCGCGCTGACCATCCTCATCCTTAGCGCCTCGAGTGCCCGGGCCGACGATGCCACGGGTACGATTTGCGTGTCCGTCCCGGCGTCGGCCGGGTCGTTCCTCATCGACATCTCCAGCGATCTCGAGCCGTCGCGGCATTGGACGGCGACGGTAGAGGCTGCGCGGCCCGCCACCATGGCCGGACTGCCGCCGGCTGCCTATCGTGTGGTGGCGACGGCGTCAAACGGAAAGACCGCGACGCTGGCGTTGACAATCGCGCCTTCCGAGATCGTGCAGATCGCGAGCGGCCCTGGCGTCAACCCGACCGCTGACCCCACGCTGGTCATCATCGATCGCCATCGCGCCCGTTATTCGACCGTCTTTTCGTCCGCCGATCTGGAACGGCTCCCCACGGGCGGTACCGCTCAATCGATCGTCGAAACCGCCTCGCCCTTCGTGGTTGGAGAGTCGATCGATTCGGGAGGTCTTCAGGCCGCGCGATCGAATCTCTTCGGCAGCCGTGGCGCGTCCGGCCGTGAGACGTCGACTCGTCTCGGCGAGATTGACCTGTTGCGACGCCCGGTTTCCGGAGCGCCTGCCCTCGTCCCCGAAATCGCGTGGCTCGAGGGCGTCGTTGTCGGAAGCGGCCTGGCCCGCCCGGACGTACCGTTTCCGGGCGCCACGGTCACGCTCGTGCCTCGTCGGCCCGGGAACCGCACCGGCGCGCTCGATGTCTCGTTCACGGGCCGGCGCATGGTTTCCTCGAACGCCATCCCGACTGCGCCTTCGGTGGAAGCCTTGACGTCGCTCGCGAACGTGGATGTGCAGGCTGGCCTGCCGATCGATCGCCGGGCCAGCCTGTTCGCTTCGGCGACCGTTACGCGCGCGCGAAAGTTCGACGGGCACCTCGGCGTCGAATCGCCGGTCAACACGGCGTCGCTGTTCGTGCACCTGCTCAGTAACCTGACGGCGCGCGACGTGGTGCGGCTGCTCGGCGTCACGCAGTCGCTGCAGCGCGAGCTCGACGGGCGGCTCCAGTTCCTGGATCGAAGCGCGACCGAACGCAGCCGCGTGTCGCACGGTCAGATCGTCTGGGAGCATCAGTTCGCCGGAGGTGCGCGCGCGGAAACCGACCTGGGTCTGCAGCGCGGGTCGTTCGTCCCGGCGATCCCGTCGGTGACCGGCGCCATTGTCGATCGCATTGCCGACGGGGCCGTACCGCCGCCCGCGGCGAAGACGATCGCGACGCGGATCGATCTGCGCATGATTTTCGAGCCGCGCGAGCGCCGCCTCGCCGGCTTCTCGCATGCGTGGCAGTTCGGCCTGCTCGTGACGCGATCCGGATCGACCGCCCACGTGGTCGCTGCGCCAACCGTGGCCGAAACGGTGGGCGGCCTGCCCGCGCGCGTCTGGATGCGCGGCTTTCCAGCGGCCGATTCGAATCGCCGTGTGACGACGAACATCGTCTTTGCGTCCGATCGCGTGCCGATTTCCGACCGACTGACCTTCGATGTCGCCGTCGGTGTCGGCGCGTCGTCGGGCTCGGCGCGCGGCGCCGCGAGCGCGGCCGCGTGGACGCTTGCCCTCCCGCGAGCCAGCTTTCGGTGGACGCCGCCGGTCGGGAGCGTGTTCGGCGGCTACAGCCTGTACGAGCCTGCAATCTCACTCGACCAGCTGGCATTCGGCGATCCTGGTGAAGCCGCGGTGAGCGTCTATCGCTGGAACGATCTGAACGCCGACGGCCGTCTCGATTTTGGGGAGACCGGTCTGCTGGTCGCTCGCAGCGGCCGGAGTCCGGACGTCGCGTCGATTGATGCGGCGGTCCACGCGCCGCGCACGCACGAGTGGACGTTGGGGATCGAGCGGCAGATCACCCGCCAGTCGTCCTTCCGCGCGATTACCACTATCCGTAAGGAGCGCGGCGTTCTGCGCTCGGTGAACGTCGGTGTGCCAGCATCCGCGTATCTCGCGCGTCAGCTGCCGGATCAAGGCGAGGATTACCTGAGCACTCGCGACGATCGTCCGCTGACGGTTTACGATCGGCTTCCGATCAGCTTCGGCCAGGATCGCCTGGTCCTCATGAATACGGGCCAGCGCGGGTACTACGAAGGCATCGAGCTGACGTACAGCCTGGCCACGTCTCGCTGGACCTCGACGTTCGGCACGATGGCGTATCGCAGCAAGGGATTTGGCGGAAACCGGGGCTACCGATCTACCGAGAACGACCAGGGCGTCCTGGGTGAGTTCCTCGAGAATCCGAACGCCGCGTCCTATGCCGACGGGCGTCTCTTCTTCGACCGCGCGTATGTCGCGAAGTGGGCCACGACGTTCCAGGCGCCGCGCGACATCAGCGTCGCGGTCATCGCCCGCTATCAGGACGGGCAGCCGTTCTCGCGATTCGTCGTCGCGACCGGGCTGGCCCAGGGGCCGGAGGCGGTCTCAGCCTATCGCGCAGGGCGCACACGATTCACGTTCACGTCGACAGTGGACCTGCGCGTGCGGAAGGACGTCCGTGTCCTCGGCCATCGCGCCGGCGTGTGGCTGGACATGTTCAACCTCGCCAACGACGCCAACGAAGTCGAGGAGAATCCGCTGACTGGACTCGCGTTCAGACAGTCGACGCTGCTGCAGCCGCCGCGCACGGTCCGGCTCGGCTTCCGCGTCGCGTTCTGATTTTCGCCGGGTTGGCTAAAGCGCCGGCTCCGCGATGAGCCAGCGGGGGAACGCTTCGACGCAGCGCTGCAGGTGGGGCAGAAAGATGTAGTGATAGTGGAACGCGTTCATCTCGTCCATGGCCTGCGCGGGAGTCCAGCGATCGAACGCGATGCGGTACGCCGCGACGAACACGCCCGTCCGGTCGGCGCCGCGCTTGCAGTGCACGAACACTTTCTTGTCCGGGTGCTCGCGCATCAAGCCCATGAACGCCAGCACTTTCTCGCGTTCGGGCTCGCGTGTGGTGCTCCAGGGAATCGCGACGAACTCCATCCCCAGCGCCTCGACCTCTTCGCGCTCGGCCGCCGCGCCCTCATCGCCCAGGCTCAGCCGGACCACGATGTCGATACCCAGCTTCTTCAGCTCGGCGAACCCTTCGCTGTCGGGTTGGGCCCCGCGGTAGAGCTGGGCGTTGACGCGGCCGAAGTTGTCGATGCCCGCCAGCGTCAATTTTTCGTCGCTGAAGGCGAACGCGCGCGAGGCTTCCTGCGCGGCGACTGCGGTGATCGACAGCGCGCCGATGAGGATCAGGCCGTGCCAGAACCGGAAGCGCCGAGGCAGCAGACGAGGCATCCTGGACAGGGTGTCGGTCAAACGGACGCCGAACTATACCAAAAAGCCAGGAAGGCCGGCATCAGTGCTGGGCCTCGGTCTGCCACTGGCGGATGGCTTCAATCGGGTAGACCAGCATGACGATATTGAGCGTCAGATTGTCGCGGACGGCGAAGAGGAGACCGAGCTCGATCCCGGCGACGAGCGCGACGCCCAGCCAGGGCCGAACGCGCGCCGCGACCAGGAACCCCAGCGACATGGCGACCACGTCGCTCACCGAATTCAGGATGCTGTCGCCCACATACCCGAACGCGATCGTGACCGCGCGGTACCGGTCGATGATGATGGGCGAGTTCTCGAGAATTTCCCAGACGACTTCGACGACCACCGCCAGCAGATAACGCTGACGGACCGGCATCCGGCGCGCCATGATCCAGAGCAGCCCGTAGAACGCGACGCCGTGTACGACGTGCGTCAGCGAATAGGGATCGGCAACCCGCTGCGACTGCGAGCTGCTCCAGATGTTCCCGGACCACCAGCCGAATCGCCCGTCCGGTCCAAAGGGCAGGCGTCCCATCGCGAGCTCCGCGACGATCTGGAGAGCCAGCAGTCCAGCCACCGTCGCGGCGACGTTGATCGATCGCTTGGTGAACAAGCTGGAGTATTCTGCCCCGTAAACCGATGCGCTGGCGGGCGATTTCTCTTCTCGTGGCGGCGTGGCTCTGCGCACCGCTGCTCGCCCAGGATCCCGCGCGGGGCCCCCGGTCGATCACCTCGACGGCCTTCACCAGCGCTGATTTCTTCCAGCCGACCAGGGTGTGGCGCGTGCGGCTGACCCTCACGGCGGAACAATGGCGCGCGATGCAGCCGCGCGGCGGGCCGGCCGGCGGGTTCGGCATGGGCGGCGGGCTGCTGGGCGCCGAGGGATCCCGCAACGGCGTGGCGGCGAGGCAGGGCATCGTCTTCGACTACGCGCACGCCGATCTGGAGATCGACGGGCGGCCGTTTCGCGACGTGGGCGTCCGATTCAAGGGCAACGGATCGTATCTGCGGGCACGCGGCACGAACAAGATTTCGCTCAAGGTCGACCTCAACAAGTACCACCCCGAGCAGAAGCTCGCAGGGTTCTCCACCTTCAACCTGCAGAACAACATCACCGATATCAGCTGGATGAACGAAGTGCTCGCCTACCAGCTCTACCGCGACGCCGGCGTGCCGTCGCCGCGCTCGAGCTACGCCCGGGTCTATGTGACGGTGCCGGGCCAGTACGCCGATGCCTATTTCGGTCTGTATTCCATTTCGGAGAACGTCGACACGAACTTCGCCTCGGATCGATTCGGGACGAAGGCCGGCGCGATGCTGAAGCCCTCCACCCGTGCGCCGTTCACCGACCTGGGCGCGTCGTGGGCCGCCTACAACCAGACCTACGATCCGAAGACGACGCTCACCGACGCGGAAAAACAGCGCATCATCGAGTTCTGCCGCTTCGTCAGCACAGCGAGCGATCAGGAGTTCGCCGCGCGCGTCGGAGACTATGTCGATCTCGACGAGTTCGCGAGGTACTTCGCCGTCCTGGTCTGGATTGCCAATCCGGACAGCCTTCTTCAGATTGGGCAGAATTACTACGTCTACCTGCATCCGTCGACGAACAAGCTGATGTTCATTCCCTGGGATCAGGACGGATCGTTCGGCAACTTCCGTATGAGCGGCGGGTCGGAGTCCTGGGCCATTTACTTTCCGTGGTCCAACACGAATCCCATGGTCGCGCGCATTTATGGCGTGGAGGCCTTCCGCAATGCCTATCTGGCCCGCATGGCCGAATTCACACGCACACTCTTCGTGTCCGAACGGTTCGCGGATCAGATCGCCCGCATCGCGCCCGCGATCCGGCCCGCGATCGAAGAAGAAGGCACGCAGTGGCTGTCCGGGTTCGATGCCGTCGCGAGCGGTCGATTCGGCATCGTGCCCTTCGCCAGAGCCCGCACCGCATTCGTCGCCGCTCAGCTCGGACGGTGAGGGGAGGGGTGGAGTGGTGGAGTGGTGGAGTGGTGGAGTGGTGGAGTAGTGGAGTAGTGGAGCTACTTGATCTGGATCTTGCCCACCAAACGGCCGAGTAGTTTCAGCGCGTAGACCATGACGCGGTAGCGCACCTCGTTCATGTCGGACGGGCCGTTGCCCAGACCGAACGGCTTGAGGTTGTCCACGGCCGAGTCGTCGCCATCGTTCGGATGGAGCGCAATCCAGTACAACACTTTGATCAGCTGATCTTTCGGCACCTCGTCCATGATCCGATCGAAGACGAGCTGCGGGACGTACCGTTCGGTCGGCATCTGGAAGACGTCGGGCACTGCGGCCACGAAGAGCAGGTTGCGCACCCGCTGCACCGGATCGGCGACTTTGCCAGGCGCCCAGTCAGGCAGTGCCGCCCGCATGACCTCGATTTGATCGATCGTGTCCTGATCGGGCACTTCATCCATCGGGGCGACCGGCGTGACCACGCCGCCGTCCGGTGGGAGCCGCTCGAACGCGATGTCCTCGGTGGCCTGCGCGACCGTGACCTCCTGCCACGTCTTCGGCTCGGGCGCCCCGCTGCCCGCCGCCCCCGATTTCGACGGCGATGATGATGCCGGATTCGCAGCCGGATTCGCTGGAGGTGCAACCGTTGGCGTCGTCGCCGGCGGAGGCGATGCCGTGCCGGGTGTCGGGGCAGTTGCGGGTGGATGGTTCGCCGGTGGCGTTGCCGCCGGAGGTGCAGGTAGGCCCGCCGAACTTGCCGCTGCCGGCGCAGGCGGCGTTGGCGGTGGGACCGACGTGGTTGTCGCGGGTGGCAGCGACGATTCGGTTCGCACCGGCAGGGGGACGACGCGGGCCTCCTTCGAGGTGACTTTCGCCGCGCCGCGCATCTCCGTAGCCACTCCCACGGCCACCCAGGCGGCGAGCGCGACGAGAAGCCAGGCCTTTCCGTCACGCGCGATAAACCGCTGCTGCGCGTCCCAGCGGAACATGCGTGTGCCCGCCAGAACACCCGCCGCGCCGATGGCAGCGAGCGCAATCAAGTCGAATCGCGCCGCCGGCAGTCCGGCGCCCATGACGCACGCTTGAAGCGCGGCCACTGCGTAACGCCCTGGGAAAAATGCGGAGACGTGCTGCGCCCAGGCCGGCAGCGTCGACAGCTGCACGGCGATCCCGCCGATGATCAGCATCGGCAGAAAAATGCACTGGCCTAACGCCTGCACGGCCGGCACGTTGTCGGCGAGCGTCGCGATCACCAGCCCCACGCCGATGAATGCGAAGCTCACGAGCGTGTACGCCACGACGAGCTGAAGGGGATGCTGCGGGAAGGGCGCGCCGACGACGCGGGCGAGCGCGATCTGCAGCAGTCCGGCGGTAATCAGAATCAGGTATCGCGCGAGCGCCGCGCTTCCAATGAGGCTCCCCACGGGGACCGGCGTGAGCCGATAGCGACGCCACACCCCGCGCTCCCGCTCGCTCACCATCGTCGTCGGCAGGCCGAAACACGCGCCGGCAAGGACACTGACCGTCAGCAGCTCACCCATGTGCCGCGTGACCGGCAAGCGATCGAACCGGTACAGCACCCAGAACGCGACGAAGTACATCACCGGAAACAGATAACCGTAGATGAGGGCCATCTTGTTTCGGAAGTAGAGACGCAGGCTCAGCGCGAGATGCTGCCGCATGGATTACTGCTCTTGCAGGCTCGTGCCGGTGAGCTCGAGGAATACGTCCTCGAGCGTGGCTTTCTGCACGTGGAGTTCCACGACGTCCATCCGCCGCGCATCGAGACGCGACATGATCTCGGCGAGCACGCGATGGACCTGCACGGTGCGGAACCGCGCGCGCGCACCGTCGACGACGAGATCTTCGATGCCGCCAATGCCCTCGAGGTCTCCGGCCGCGAGGGGCGGATGGGTCGCGATCGACACGGATTGGATTGCGCTGGACGTGGCAATGAGCTGCCGTGGCGGCCCGACGGCGATGATGGCGCCCTGATTGATGATTGCGATCCGGTCGCAGAGCTGTCCCGCTTCCTCCATGTTGTGCGTGGTGAGGAGCACCGTGTGCCCGTCGTGCTTCATCTGCTCGATTTCGCGGTGCAGCTCGCGCCGCGACTGCGGATCGAGGCCGCTCGTCGGCTCGTCGAGGAACACCAGCTCAGGCTGATTGACAAAGGCCAGCGCGAGCGCGAGGCGCTGGCGCTGGCCGCCGGAGAGCGAATCGAACGGCGCGTCCGCCTTGCCGCCCAGATCGAACCGGTCCAGGAGCTCCGACGGCGTCGAGGCCCGCCGGTACATCGCCGCGAAGAGCGACAGCGCCTCGCGCGGCGTGATCTTGTCCTGGAGCGCGGTGGTCTGCAGCGCTGCGCCGATCTTCTGTTTCACCTCGCGCGGCTGGCGCCGGGCGTCGATCCCGCAGATTTCGATGCGGCCGTCGTCCGGCTCGCGCAGTCCAATGAGGCATTCGACGGTCGTCGTCTTCCCGGCGCCGTTCGGCCCGAGCAGCCCGAAGATCTCGCCATCTTCGATGTCGAAGCTGACGCCGCGAACGGCGTCGGCGGCGCCGTACCGCTTCCGCAGATCCCGAACGACGACTTTCGCAGCCACCGATGACGATGGTAAGCGGGACGGGGGCGGTAAAACGACCTCGCGTGCCGAAATCGACACCCGAGGTCGTTTTATCCCCCTGTCCCGCTTAAAATCCTCGTATGCGCCGCAATACCACGCTCATTGTTGCCCTGGCGATGACGCTGGGGGTCGTGGCCGCGCGCGTCGGCGCGCAAGGCGCCCCGCCTGCGCCGGCCCCGGCGGGTGCGCCGCCGGCTGCCCCCGCCGGCCGCGCGGGCGGTGGCCAGCGCGGCGCCACATTCCCGGCCCAGCAACGGCCCCCGGCAGATCCCGCGATTGTCGAACGCGGCAAGGCGCTGTACGGCATCAACTGCCAGAGCTGTCACGGCGCGGATCTGCGAGGCGGCGACATGGGCGGACCCAACCTGCTGCGGTCCCAGGTCGTGCTTGGCGATCTGGACGGGGAGCTCATTCTCCCCATCATCCACGGCTCGCGCGCCGCCATGGGCATGGACGCGATCAATATCAACGATACCGATGCGCACGCCGTCGCCACGTATCTGCACGCGGTCGCGGCGACGATGCAGGGACAGGGCGGACCGCCGCGCGGCAATCCGGTGCCGCCGAACGAGGCGGTGCTCGTCGGCAACGTGGCTGCCGGCCAGGCATATTTCCAGGCCAAGTGCAGCACGTGCCATTCCGTCACCGGGGACCTCGCGGGCATCGGGGGACGTCTGGCGGATCCGCGGGCGCTGCAGAACGCGTGGGTCGCCGGCACCGGGGCGGGCGGCGGTCGAGGCGGCAATGTCCCGACGGTGAGCGTGACGACGTCCAACGGGCAGCGGGTCGAAGGCAATCTGGTCCGCGTCGACGACTTCATCGTGATCGTCCGCCTCCCCGACGGCAGTCAGCGGAGCATCGCTCGCAACGGCGACGTGCCCAAGGTGGAAATCAAGGATCCGGCCGACGCACACCGTGCGCTCATGCCGACGTACACGGACAAAGACATGCACGACGTCACGGCGTATCTGGCGAGCATCAAATGAGCCCTATGAAAAGCCTCCTGCTGGCCGCGTCGCTGTTGTCCGTGCCCGTGATGCTGCTGGGCCAGGCGCAAATGCCGGCGTCCGTTCCCGCGGCGTCCACGCCGGCTTCGGCGATGGCGCCACCTGATACCGGACAGGGCGGTCTGGATCCGGCGCTCATCTACAAGCCGTTGTCCGATTCGTGGCTCACGTATTCAGGTGATTACACGGGCCGGCGCTACAGCGCGCTGACGCAGATCACTCAGGCGACCGTGAAAAACCTCTCGCTCGCGTGGGTCTCACGGTTATCGGGGCCGCCTGCGCTGGGCGGCGGCGCCGGCGGGGGAGTCGCGCTCGGCGGCCGCGGCGGCGGCGCCTCGACCACCACGATAGGCGGCGAGGGGACGGGCGATTTTGCTGGGGCGGGCGGCGCACCGAGCATCAAAGGCGCGATCCTCGAACACGATGGCGTGCTGTACCTCTCGGCGCCCGATCACGCTTTGGCGATCGACGCACGCGACGGCCACGAGCTCTGGCATTACTTCTGGAAGACGCGCGGCGGCACGCATATCGGCAGTCGCGGCGTCGGTCTCTGGCACAATTCGGTATTTTTCGAAACGCCCGACAACTACCTGGTTTCGCTCGATGCCAAAACCGGCAAGGAGCGCTGGCACGTCGCGATCGCCAGCTTCGAAGAACAGTATTTTTCGACGTGGCCGCCGATCATCATCGATAACCACGTGCTGGTCGGCACCGGCAACGACCTCGATATGCCGGGGTTTCTGCAGTCCTACGATCCGATCACCGGAAAACTGCAGTGGAAGTTCTACACGGTTCCGATGAAGCCAGGCGATCCGGGCCTCGAAACGTGGCCCAGCCTCGAAGCCGCACGCCACGGCGGCGGTCAGGTCTGGATTCCCGGCTCGTTCGATCCGGCGACGCGCCTGTACATCTTCGGCACCGGCAACCCGACGCCGGGCTACACCGGCGTGGGACGCAAAGGCGACAACCTCTACACCTGCTCGCTCGTCGCGGTGAATGTGGACACCGGCAAGATGGCGTGGGCCTTCCAGACGTCCCCGCACGACACGCATGACTGGGACTCGACCCAGACGCCGATTCTCATCGACGGCACGTTCAACGGCAAACCCGCCAAGATGGTGTTGCAGGCGACGCGCAACGGTTACTACTTCACGATCGATCGGGTGAGCGGGGAGAATCTGGTTTCGAGCAAGCTCGGGCTCACCACGAACTGGGCGAAAGGGCTGCGGCCGAACGGGTCACCGGATCCGAATCCGGAGAAAGAGGCGACGATCCCGGGATCGCTGGTCTCCCCGCCAGAAGGCGGCGTGACCAACTGGCCGCCGCCGGCCTTCTCGCCCGACACCGGGCTGTTCTATATCAACGAACACAACTCCTTCAACATCGTGTACCTGATGGACACCGACCCACGTGGATCGATGGGCCTCGCCGGCAAACAGACGTCGCAGGTGGGCGGGGGCGCGAATTTCCTCACCGCGGTGGATTACAAGACGGGCAAGGTCGTGTGGCGGCATCCGTATCCCGGCGGCGGGGGCGCGGGGCTGGTCGCGACGGCCGGCAAGGTGGTGTTCTCCGGCGACGGGAGCGGCAATTTCGTCGCGTTCGACGCGGTGTCGGGCAAACCGATCTGGCACGCCCGCATCGGCGGTCTGACAAATGCCCCCGAGACGTACCTCCTCGACGGGAAGCAGCACGTGCTCGTCGCAGTCGGCGACACGCTGTACGCCTTCGTCATCAATTGAGGGGGAAAAAAACGACCTCGGGGGTCGTTTTACGATTCACGTAAAACGACCCCCGAGGTCGTTTTTTTCCAGACCCGTCCCTACAACATCGCGGTGACGATCTCCTTCCATTCGTCCGCCAGCGGCTGAGTGGAAACCGGCCGGCGCGCGCGGGCGTACCAGTACGCGGCGTTGGCGGCGTCGCCCTCCTTCCGATGCAGATACGCGTGCACCCACGCGCCGCTCGGGTCGTCAACGTCCTGCGCCACGCGGTGCGCCGCGTCCCAATCATTCCGCCCGTCGTGCCATAGCGCGAGCAGCGCGGCGCGCGGCATCGCGGGCGGCGAGTCGTCGGTGAGCGTCGCGAGGAATTCAGTCAGCGTCATGCCCTAATAGTGCCGCCCGGCTGGCACGATCGTGCAGGGAATCTGCGGGACAATCCTCGCGATTGTTCACGCGGTCTGTGCTAGCCTCGGCGACGCCGTGCAGACTCCCCTGGCGCCGATCGTTATCGGATGCGTTCTGATGATGGGGGCAGAGCATCGCGTGTTTTCGCAAACGCCCGCCCCTCCGATGACGACCCAAGCCATCACCGCCGTGTCGCTCGAGCGGCGCTGCTTCGGCTGCGATCGCGAGTTCAAGATCACCCTCGGCCGTGACGGCACCGCCACCCGGACGACGTTTGCCAATCCACGGCGCGGCGTCGCCGAGCGAACCGCCACCGGCGCGTTCCCGGCGACGTCGTTCGCCGACCTGGCGCGCCAGCTCATCTCGGACAACTTCTTCGGCCTGGCCGACGACTACCGCGACCCCCAGACGGCCGACGGCGAAGCGACGGTGACGACTGTCGCGGCCGGCGATCGACAGAAGACGGTGACCGAGCGGAACGGCACCGCGCCGCCTGGCTTGCGACGGATCCAGGCGGCCATTGACGACCTTGCCGCGAAAGTGACTTGGAAGCCTCTCGACGCGAAAGGAATGCACTAGATGACACCGTTTTCGTTCCGGCGACTCGCCCGTTCCGTGCAGCGATCCCATTGGCGCCTGTTCCAGTGGACCCTTGTGGCTGGGATGCTTGGCGCGACCGCGCTGACCGCGCAGCAGCAAGTGCCGGGAAGCGGACTGTGGCGCGACGTCAACGAGCGGGCGCTCGTGCCGTCATCGTCGCCGAGGCAAATCGCGCAGTACCGGACCGTGCAGCTCGATTCTGCGCAGTTGACATCCCTGCTCGGGCGCGCCCCGCTCGAGTTCACCGCCGCGGCACGCACGACCTCGATCATTCTGGACGTCCCGTGGCCGGACGGCGGCAACCGGTTCTTTCAAATCGAAGAATCGCCGGTCATGGAAGCCGGCCTGGCGGCGCAGTTTCCCGACCTGAAGACCTATCGAGGCCAGGGGCTCGACGATCCCACGGCGAGCATGCGGTTCGACTGGACGCCCGCGGGTTTCCACGCGATGGTGCTCTCCGGCGATGGGACGGTCTACATCGACCCCTACACGGCGGGTGACACCGACCACTACATCTCCTACTACCGCCGGGATTACCAGCGCACGTCCGACCACGCGTTCGCATGCGGCGTGACCGAGGCCGAGGTGGCCGCCTCGATCGATCGGCGGGATCGCGGCCGGTTCGAGCCGCTGCAGGCCGCCAACGGGACGCAGCTGCGGACCTACCGGCTCGCGCTCGCCGCCACGGGCGAGTACACCGCCTTCCAGGGCGGCACGGTCAATGCCGCGCTTTCCGCGATGACCACGACGATGAACCGTGTGAACGGCGTGTACGAACGCGACTTCGCCGTGCACATGAACATGGTCGCGAACGAGACGTCGATCATTTACACCAACGGCGGCACCGACCCGTACACCAACAACAACGGGTTCACGATGCTGTGTGAGAACGCGCGGAACGTGGACGCGATAATCGGCTCGGGCAACTACGACATCGGGCACGTGTTCAGCACCAACGGCGGCGGCGTGGCGGGCCTCGGCGTCGTCTGTAACAACTCCAATGCCTGCGGCACCCCGAGCGGATCGCAGAAGGGCCGCGGCGTGACCGGCACGTCGTCGCCGACCGGCGATCCGTTCGACATCGACTACGTCGCGCACGAAATGGGGCACCAGTTCGGCGGGAACCACACGTTCAACAGCGTGACCTCGAGCTGCGGTGGCGGCAATCGCAACGCGTCGACCGCCTACGAGCCCGGGAGCGGGTCGACGATCATGGCGTACGCAGGCATCTGTTCGCCCGACGATTTGCAGCTGAACTCCAACGCGTACTTCCACGCGGCGAACCAGACGGAAGTCATCAACTACATTTCGGTCGGCGGCGGCAGCACCTGCGGCACGGTCACGGCGACGGGCAACACGCCGCCCACCGTCAACGCCGGCGTCGACTACACGATCCCGATGAGCACGCCTTTCGCGCTGACGGCGGCGGGCAGCGATCCGAATGGCGATGCGATCACCTACGACTGGGAGGAGTTCGACCTGGGCACCGCGTCGCCGCCGAACGCGGACGATGGCACGCGGCCGATTTTCCGTTCGTACTCGCCGTCAACCAGTCCGACGCGGACGTTCCCGAGCCTCGCCTACATCCTGAACAACGCGAATGTCCCGCCTTCCACGTACAACTGCAGCGGGTTCTCATGTCTGACCGGCGAGATTCTGCCGTCGACGAACCGCACGATGACCTTCCGGGTGACCGCGCGTGACAACCGCGCGAACGGCGGCGGCACGGCCTCAGACGACATGCTGCTCGGCGTCACGACGACGAGCGGTCCGTTCGTCGTCACCGCCCCGAACAGCGTGATCTCGTGGACCGTCGGCACGTCGCAGTCGGTCACCTGGAACGTCGCGAACACGACGGCGGCACCGGTGAACGCCGCGAACGTGCAGATTCTGCTGTCGACCGATGGCGGCGCCACGTTCCCGACGTTCCTCGCCACCAACGTGCCGAACAACGGCTCGGCGCTCGTGACCGTCCCCAATCTGCCGACGTCTACCGCGCGGATCAAGGTCCAGGCGCTGGGGAACGTGTTTTTCGACGTGTCGAACACGAACTTCGTGATCGCGGCGGCTGTCAACGTCGCGCCGTCGATTACCGCGAACCCGTCGAATCAGAACGTCAACGCAGGCCAGACGGCGTCATTCTCCGCGTCGGCCAGCGGTTCGCCGACGCCGACCGTGCAGTGGCAGGTGAGCACCAACGGGGGCGGGACGTTCAATGACATCCCCGGCGCCACCAGCCTGACCTACGCCTTCGTGACGACCGCCGCGGACAACGGCAAGCAGTTCCGGGCGGTGTTCACCAATGCAGCGGGCACGGCGACGACGACCGCGGCGCTGCTGACCGTCAATTTCCCGCCGGCGGTCGTGGGGACGCCGGCCAACACGACGGTCAACGCCGGCGCCCTGGCATCGTTCAGCGCCTCAGCCACCGGCAATCCCGTCCCGTCGGTGCAATGGCAGGTGAGCACGAACAACAGCGGCATCTGGACGTCGATCGGCGGCGCGACGTCCGCGACCTACGCCTTCACGACGACCGCGGCGGACAACGGCAAGATGTTCCGCGCGGTCTTCACCAACGCGCTCGGTTCGGCGGTCACGGCCGGCGCGCTCCTGACGGTGAACTCAGCGCCAGTGATCACGCTCAATCCGTTGACGCAGACGGTCGGCCGGACCTTCACGGTCCGATTCACGGCTGCCGCGACAGGCGTGCCGACGCCGACCGTGAAATGGCAGGTGAGCATCGGCGGCGGCGGCTTCACCGATATTCCGGGCGCGACGTCCACCGTCTACTCGTTCGTGACGGCATTCTCCGATAACGGCAACCAGTATCGGGCGGTGTTTACCAACAGCGTGTCGTCCACGGCCACCGCGGCGGCGGCGCTGACCGTCATCAACGCCACGAACACCCAGAAAGGGGCGGACTTCAACGGCGACGACAAGGCCGACCTGCTGTGGCGCAACTACGAGACCGGCAACAACGTGGTCTGGGAGATGAACGGCGGCGCCCGGCTCAACACGATCGACCTCGGCCGGTTGCCCAACGTGAACCAGAAGGTCGTCGGCCACGGCGACTTCAACGGCGACGGCAAGGTGGACCTGGTCACGCGCAACAACCTGACGGGCCTGAATCGGATCCACTTCGGGAACGGCTTCGCGTTCCCGACGACGTTCGATTTGCCCGCCGTCAACGATCCCAACTGGCGGATTGTCGCCATCGCCGACTTCAACGGCGACGGCCAGCCGGATATTTTCTGGCGCAACGTGGCGACCGGCGTCGACGATCTCTGGACGATGAGCGGCACCAGCATCGCCATCAACGAGCTGGCCGAAGCGGTGAGCGATCCGAACTGGTTCATCGTCGCGGCCGGCGACTTCGACGGCGACGGCAAGGCCGACCTGTACTGGCGCCAGGGGGGGACGGGCGTCTCGGCGATCTGGTTCATGAACCGCAACGCCCGCATCGGCTACGGCACACCGCCGACGGTGTCGGATCAGACCTGGCAGATCGTCGACGCGGCGGACTGGAGCGGCGACGGCAAGGCGGACGTGCTCTGGCGCAACTCGGTCACGGGCGTCAACGCGATGTGGTACATGAACGGCGCGCTGATGAGCGGCTACGTCGAGCCGCCGGTCCTGGCCGACACCGACTGGTCCACGGCGCCGGGCAACCGCGATACCCATGACTTCAACGCGGACGGCTACGGCGATCTGTTGTGGATCAACAGCGCCAGCGGCGTCACCACCGCCTGGTTCATGAGAGGCGCGACGCGGCTGTCCGATGGCAACCCGCCGTACGTCGGCGGCGCGACCTGGCAGCTGGCGGGCGTCGGCGACTTCAACGGCGACGGGAAACCCGATTTCCTCTGGCGCAATCCGTCGCTCGGCTGGAACGTCGTCTGGCTGATGAACGGGATGACGCAGATCGGCTACGTGGAGATCGAGAACATCCCGGCGCCCTGGGTCATTGCGGCGGTCGCGGATTTCGACGGCGACGGTAAGGTGGACATTGTCTGGCGCAACCAGACGACCGGCGACGACGTGCTCTGGAGCATGGACGGCGTCACGCGGATCGGGTACACCGCGCTGGCGACGGTCAACGATTCCAACTGGCACATCGTCGGCGCGGCGGACTTCGACGGCAACGGCACGCCGGATCTGTTGTGGCGCAACTTCTCGACCGGCGTCGAGACGGTCTGGTACATGAACGGGACGACGTTCATCGGGTCGGCGCTGCTGGAAACGGTCAACGACCCCAGCTGGCACATCGTGGCGGTCGAGGATTTCAACGGCGACGGCTATCCCGACATCGTGTGGCGCAACGTCGTGAGCGGCGTCAACGTGATGTGGTTCATGAACAACGCGACTCGAGTAGGGTATGCGACGCTGACGACGGTCGATTCGTCGTGGGCGATCGTGCCCAACGGGGGCTGAAACGGAGCGAGTGTTGCATAGTGTCGGCGGCCCGGGACGTGACCCTTCGCAGCTGTAAGGCTGCGGAGGGCCCTCGGGCCGCGAGGCTCCCACAATGTCCGTGCTGCGCTGTCCGACAAGCAGACATTCGTCTACGTCCTGGCGGAATTCTTCAGGCCGACTCTTTGCGTCCCGTCCGGGACCTGCTCCAAAAGCGCTTCTTTTTTCTATCCAATCGGCTTTCATCCCCAGGGGAGTCCCATGGCTCGAGGTCCGTCAGTTCCGTCGCGCAGGCTGATTGTTTCCGCGCATTCATCCCGGCCGCGTTTGCGGCGCCATCCCACTTCCGCGCGTCTCGGCGCCTGTCTGATTCTCGCCGGCGTCGCCGCAGCGTGGATTCATCTTGCCGCCGCCAACGAAGCGCCCTTCACCGGAACCATCACGACGCTCGCGGGCACAGGCACGGCCGGTTACCTGGGCGACGGCGCGCCGGCGGTCGCCGCGCGCGTCAACGCTCCGAGCGGCGTCGCAGTCGACGCCACCGGCAATGTCTACATCGCCGACAGCAACAACAACCGCATTCGGAAGGTGGCGCCCGGCGGGACGATCACGACGTTTGCCGGCACTGGAGGGACGGGTTTCTCCGGCGATGGCGGCCTCGCCACGTCGGCGACGATCTACAGTCCGCAGGACGTGGCGGTCGACACGTCCGGCAATGTGTACATCGCTGACCACTTCAACAATCGCATCCGCAAAGTCGCGATCAACACGGGCATCATCACGACGGTCGCCGGCAGCGGTACGCAGGCCTTCGGCGGCGACGGCGGGCAGGCGACCGCCGCACAGCTGAACCGTCCGACCGGCGTGGCGGTCGACACGTCAGGGAACATCTACATCGCCGATCAATCGAATCATCGCGTCCGGAAGGTGACCGTGGCGACCGGTGTGATCTCGACGGTGGCGGGGACTGGCACGGCGGGGTACGACGGGGACGGCGGCACGGCGCCGGCGGCGAAGTTGAACAACCCGTTCGGTGTCGCGGTGGACGGCGCCGGCAACCTGTTCATCGGCGATACCTACAATCACCGCGTTCGAAAGGTGACGGCAGGCACGGGGATCATCACGACCGTCGCCGGTACCGGCACCGCAGGGTTCGACGTCGAGAACGGGCTCGGGACGGTCGCGCGCCTGTACTACCCGGCGCACGTTGCCGTCGATTCGATTGGCGACGTGTACATCGCCGATCAGTACAACCAGCGCGTCCGGAAGCTCGCGGCCGCGACGGGACTGATCACGACGGTGGCCGGCTGCGGCGACAGCGGCTTTGGCGGGGACGATGGGCAGGCGCCGGCCGCGCAGCTGAATTATCCGGAAGGTGTCGCAGTGGCCCCGGGTGGGACGCTCTACATCACCGACACGCTGGGCCATCGGGTCCGCAAAGTGACGGCCCCGTCGGCGGCGCTCCTCATGCTGACCGTGGCGGGGACCGGGACGCCGGCGTATGACGGCGATGGCGGCCCGGCCGTTGCAGCGAAGCTCATGTATCCGGAAGGCGTGGCGGTCGACGCGTCGGGCAACATCTACATTGCCGATACGTCGAATCACCGCATTCGGAAGGTCACGGCCGCCACCGGGATCATCACGACGTACGCCGGGACGGGCGTGGCAGGGTTTGCCGGCGAAGCTGGACCGGCAACGACGGCCCGGCTCTTCTATCCCCAGGGCCTCGCGCTCGACAGCGCCGGAAATCTCTACGTCGCCGACCAGTACAACCAGCGCATCCGGAAAATCGCCGTCGGGTCCGGGATCATCACGACGGTCGCCGGCAACGGCACGGCAGGGTTTGGCGGAGACGGCGCGCAGGCGACGACCGGCATGCTCAACTACCCGACGGGCATTGCGGTCGATGGCAACAACAACCTCTATATCGCGGACCGCCTCAACCATCGCGTCCGCAAAGTGGCGACGGGGACGAACATCCTGTCGACGCTTGCCGGCGACGGCACCGCCGGGTACCTCGGCGACGGGACGCCAGCCACCACCGCGCGACTGAACGCGCCTGAAACCGTCGCGGTGGACGCGGCCGCGAACGTCTACATCGCGGATACGAACAACTACCGCATTCGGAAGGTCACGTCGGGCGGCGTGATTACGACGGTCGCCGGCAACGGCACGGCCGGCTCGAACGGCGAGAACGGGCCTGGGACTTCGGCGCAGTTGTATCAGCCACAAGGTGTTGCGGTCGATGGCGCCGGCAACGTGTACATCGCCGATCACTACAATCAGCGGATTCGAAGGCTGAACGTATTGACGGGGATCCTGTCCACGATCGCCGGCGCCGCCAATCAGGGATTCACGGGCGACGGCGGCGCCGCGGTGGCGGCGCTCCTGAACCAGCCCGCCGCGATCGCGGTCGACGCGTTCGGCAGCGTGTACATCGCCGACACGTACAACCACCGCATTCGCGAGGCGGCTGTGCCGCCGCCGGCGCTGCCGGCGATTGTCACCCAGCCGGTGTCGGTCATCGTCAACGCGGGCCAGCAGGTGTCGTTCACGGCCGCGGCGAACGGGAATCCGACGCCGACGGTGCAATGGCAGGTGAGCACGAACAACAGCGGCATCTGGACGAACATCGGCGGTGCGACCGCGACCACCTATGCGTTCACGACGACCGCCGCTGACAACGGGAAACTGTATAGGGCCGTGTTCACCAATTCCGCGGGATCCACGGCGACGGCCGCGGCACTGCTGACAGTGGATTCCACGCCGGTGATTACGCTGAACCCCCTCTCCCAGACGGTCGGGAGGACGTTCACCGTACGGTTTACGGCCGCGGCGACAGGCGTGCCGGTGCCGTTCGTGAAGTGGCAGGTGAGCGTGGGTGGCGGCGGGTTCACGGATATCCCCGGCGCGACGTCGGCGACGTACAGCTTCGCCGCCGCGTTTTCGGACAACGGCAATCAGTATCGGGCCGTCTTCAGCAACGTGGTCGGGTCGACCAATACGTCGCCCGCCACACTCACCGTCATCAACGCGACCAATACCCAGAAGGGCGCCGATTTCAACGGCGACGACAAGGCCGACATCTTCTGGCGCAACTACGCGACGGGCGCCAACATGGTCTGGGAGATGAACGGCGGGACGCGCCTCAACACGATCGACCTCGATCGGATCGGCAACATCAACCTCAAGGTCGTCGGCCTCGGGGATTTCAACGGCGACGGCAAGGTCGACCTCGTGACGCGCAACAACCTGACGGGGCTCAGCCGGATCTACTTCGGCAACGGGTTCGGCTTCCCGACGACGTTCGATCTGCCGCTGGTCAACGATCCGAACTGGCGGATTGTCGCCGTGGCCGATTTCAACGGCGACGGGATGCCGGATCTCTTCTGGCGCAACGTGGCGACCGGCATCGATGATCTCTGGACGATGAACGGGACGGCGATTGCGATCAACGAGCTGGCCGAGACCGTCAACGATCCGAACTGGCTGATCGTGACCGCGGGCGATTTCGATGGCGACGGCAAGGCGGATCTGTACTGGCGGCAGCGGGGCACGGGGGTGTCGGCGATCTGGTTCATGAACCGGGCGACGCGGATTGGCTACGGCACGCCGCCGACCGTGTCGGATCAGACCTGGCAGATTGTGGCGGCGGCCGACTGGTCGGGTGATGGGCGGGCGGACGTGCTGTGGCGCAACGGCGTCACCGGTGTCAACGCGATGTGGAACATGAACGGGGCGTCGATGATCGGGTACATCGAACCGCCGGTCTTGGCCGACACGAACTGGTCGCCGGCGCCGATCAGTCGCGATCCGCACGACTTCAATGCCGACGGGTATGCGGATCTGCTGTGGCTGAACAGCGTGAGCGGCGTTGCGACGGCCTGGTACATGAACGGGGGCGCCCGGCTGGGCGACGGCAATCCGCCGTACGTGGGCGGGTCGACGTGGCAGCTGGCCGGGACGGGCGACTTCAACGGGGACGGGAAGCCCGACTTTGTCTGGCGCAATCCGTCGCTCGGCTGGAACGTGGTGTGGCTGATGAACGGGCTGACGCAGATCGGGTATGTGGAAATCGAGAACATTCCCGGGCCGGCGTGGGGGATTGCCGCGGTGGCCGATTTCGACGGCGACGGCAAGACGGACATCGCGTGGCGCAATCAGGTGACCGGCGATGACGTGATCTGGTCGATGGACGGCGTGACGCGCATTGGCTATACGGCGCTGGCGACGGTGAACGACCCCGCCTGGCACATCGTCGGCTCGGGGGATTTCGATGGCAACGGCTCGCCGGACCTGGTCTGGCGGAACTTCGCGACCGGCGCGGAGACCGTCTGGTACATGAACGGGACGACGTTCCTCGGGTCCGCGCTGCTGGAGCCGGTGGCCGATGCCACCTGGCACATCGTCGCGGTGGCCGACTACAACGGCGACGGGTATCCGGACATCGTGTGGCGCAACGTCGTGAGCGGCGTGAACGTGATGTGGTTCATGAACAACACCACGCGCATCGGATACGCCACGATCACCCCGGTCGGCGATCCCACCTGGACGATCGTGCCCAACGGCGGCTAGGGAAGCATTAGCGGGGTGAAGCGGCGATCCTTCGCAGTCGCGGGCTGCGGAGGATCGGTCCGCTGCGCGCTCGGACGGAGACGCGCGTCGACCTTGGGAACCACGTCCTGATCGACTCTTCACGCCCCTTCAGGCGATGAAGCCGACACGGACACGCCCGGGATGAGGGTTTCCAACGGCAGTCAGGGTGCCGGTTGGTCCAGAGTCGCGATCGAATCCAGTCAACTCACCTGAGGTCTCCCGGCCGCCGGCCAAGTCTGTTCGTTCGACACCATTTTTTCGTTTGAGAGTGCATGTCGATCCTCACGGTTGAGGCTGGGGTCGCGCCATTCCGTCAGCCCAACAGCGCTGTCCGGGTCCGGTTCTGCATCTCCGATCAATGGCGGAACCCAATCGACAACGCAACTGAACATCCTGATCGTCGCGGTTCTCAAGGAAGGACCAGGCACCCATGGGTATCCTGAAGCGACTCGCACTGGCGTTTGTGGTCCCGACGGTTCTCGCCGTCTCGTCTCAACCGGCGTTCGCGCAAACCTGTCCGGCGGGAATTGTCGGATGGTGGCCTGGGAATGGCACCGCGCTGGATGCCTCCGGGAACAACCATGGTCAACTCTTTGGAGATGCGACCTACGCCCAGGGCATCGTCGGGCAGGGATTCAAGCTGGACGGATCGGGAGACTACGTCCAGATCGCCGATTCAGCTCTGTTGAAGCCGGCACAGGTGAGCGTCGAGGCGTGGGTACGCTTCGACAGCCTCGATACCCCCATCGTTTCAACCTTCGGTGTGGCCGGTCAGGAATACATCGTATTCAAGAAGAACACCCGCACGTTCAATTTCGAGGGATATGCGCTCTTCAAGAAGCGAGTCTCTGGTGTAGATCGGCTCGCGTTCGCCGTGGGAAACGTGCTGGGCGCCAACGCCACCGCCGAATCCACGTCCGTCATCGTGGCCGGGCAGTTCTATCACGTCGTTGGCACATACGACGGAGTACGCTCGAGTCTCTACGTCAACGGCGTTCTTCAGTCGCAGGCCGCCGGGTCGATCAACATTGACTACGACACGCGTCCCGTTTTCATCGGCACGACGGGTGAAACCGTGTTTGACGGCAAGTTGAATGGCATCGTCGACGAGGCCACCATCTATAACCGCGCACTCAGCGCCTCTGAGGCGGCCGCGCTGTTCGCCGCCGGAAGCAACGGCAAATGTCAGACGGCCCCTCCGGCAATTACGCAGCACCCGGTGGGTGTGACTGTCAACGCGGGGGCTCAGGTGTCGTTCACCGCCGCGGCGACCGGCGCTCCCTCGCCGACGGTGCAATGGCAGGTGAGCACGAACAACAGCGGCATCTGGACGAACATCGGCGGTGCGACCGCGACCACCTATGCGTTCACGACGACCGCCGCTGACAACGGGAAACTGTATAGGGCCGTGTTCACCAATTCCGCGGGATCCACGGCGACGGCCGCGGCACTGCTGACAGTGGATTCCACGCCGGTGATTACGCTGAACCCCCTCTCCCAGACGGTCGGGAGGACGTTCACCGTACGGTTTACGGCCGCGGCGACAGGCGTGCCGGTGCCGTTCGTGAAGTGGCAGGTGAGCGTGGGTGGCGGCGGGTTCACGGATATCCCCGGCGCGACGTCGGCGACGTACAGCTTCGCCGCCGCGTTTTCGGACAACGGCAATCAGTATCGGGCCGTCTTCAGCAACGTGGTCGGGTCGACCAATACGTCGCCCGCCACACTCACCGTCATCAACGCGACCAATACCCAGAAGGGCGCCGATTTCAACGGCGACGACAAGGCCGACATCTTCTGGCGCAACTACGCGACGGGCGCCAACATGGTCTGGGAGATGAACGGCGGGACGCGCCTCAACACGATCGACCTCGATCGGATCGGCAACATCAACCTCAAGGTCGTCGGCCTCGGGGATTTCAACGGCGACGGCAAGGTCGACCTCGTGACGCGCAACAACCTGACGGGGCTCAGCCGGATCTACTTCGGCAACGGGTTCGGCTTCCCGACGACGTTCGATCTGCCGCTGGTCAACGATCCGAACTGGCGGATTGTCGCCGTGGCCGATTTCAACGGCGACGGGATGCCGGATCTCTTCTGGCGCAACGTGGCGACCGGCATCGATGATCTCTGGACGATGAACGGGACGGCGATTGCGATCAACGAGCTGGCCGAGACCGTCAACGATCCGAACTGGCTGATCGTGACCGCGGGCGATTTCGATGGCGACGGCAAGGCGGATCTGTACTGGCGGCAGCGGGGCACGGGGGTGTCGGCGATCTGGTTCATGAACCGGGCGACGCGGATTGGCTACGGCACGCCGCCGACCGTGTCGGATCAGACCTGGCAGATTGTGGCGGCGGCCGACTGGTCGGGTGATGGGCGGGCGGACGTGCTGTGGCGCAACGGCGTCACCGGTGTCAACGCGATGTGGAACATGAACGGGGCGTCGATGATCGGGTACATCGAACCGCCGGTCTTGGCCGACACGAACTGGTCGCCGGCGCCGATCAGTCGCGATCCGCACGACTTCAATGCCGACGGGTATGCGGATCTGCTGTGGCTGAACAGCGTGAGCGGCGTTGCGACGGCCTGGTACATGAACGGGGGCGCCCGGCTGGGCGACGGCAATCCGCCGTACGTGGGCGGGTCGACGTGGCAGCTGGCCGGGACGGGCGACTTCAACGGGGACGGGAAGCCCGACTTTGTCTGGCGCAATCCGTCGCTCGGCTGGAACGTGGTGTGGCTGATGAACGGGCTGACGCAGATCGGGTATGTGGAAATCGAGAACATTCCCGGGCCGGCGTGGGGGATTGCCGCGGTGGCCGATTTCGACGGCGACGGCAAGACGGACATCGCGTGGCGCAATCAGGTGACCGGCGATGACGTGATCTGGTCGATGGACGGCGTGACGCGCATTGGCTATACGGCGCTGGCGACGGTGAACGACCCCGCCTGGCACATCGTCGGCTCGGGGGATTTCGATGGCAACGGCTCGCCGGACCTGGTCTGGCGGAACTTCGCGACCGGCGCGGAGACCGTCTGGTACATGAACGGGACGACGTTCCTCGGGTCCGCGCTGCTGGAGCCGGTGGCCGATGCCACCTGGCACATCGTCGCGGTGGCCGACTACAACGGCGACGGGTATCCGGACATCGTGTGGCGCAACGTCGTGAGCGGCGTGAATGTGATGTGGTTCATGAACAACACCACGCGCATCGGATACGCCACGATCACTCCGGTCGGCGATCCCACCTGGACAATCGTGCCCAACGGCGGCTAGAGCCGTTTTCGCATTGGTGTAGCCACGCGCGAAAACGGCTCAAGCGGTTTCGGCGTCGCGGACGGTGGAAAAACGACCTCGTGAGTCGTTTTTGCCTGAATCGAGAAAAACGACTCCCGAGGTCGTTTTTCCGGACCAACTACACCGAAGCCGAAACCGCTATAGGGGACGGCTGGCAACGTGCAACAGGCAACACGGGGAGCCCCCAGGACTCCGCTGTTGCGCGTACTGAATGGAGTAGGCAAACGACAGATCGTTCGTCGTACTCGTCCTACCTTTACGCAATTCGATCGAGGACGCGGTAAACGGCGCCGACGATCGGCAGAAACCAAGGTGATCCGGAATAGAGCGGGATCGGGTTGAACGGCGTGTCGAGAAACGGATGGCGGACCATATGTCCTGCCATCCGGCGCGCGACGACCTCTCCCAGCCCGATCGCCATCGCGATGCCATGACCGGCGTACCCCGCGGCGAAATCGAGGCCGTCGAGCTGGCCTGCGTGCGGCAGCTCGTCGCGCGCGAACGCGACGCGTCCGCTCCACGCAAACTCCACCGCCGTTGACGAGAGATACGGAAACACGTCCAGCATCGCGCGGTGCAGCACCGCGGCCGCGCGCCGCGTGCCTTCCTCGGTGACCGCTGAAAACTGCGCGCGTCCTCCGAAGAGCAGCCGCCGATCGGACGTGAGCCTGAAGTAGTAGAGAAAATGCTTGGTATCGAAGACCATGCGGCCGCGCGGCAGCACGCGCGCCGCCACGTCGGCCGGAAGCGGGGCGGTCGCGATGATGTAGCTGCCGACCGGCACCACGCGGCGCTGCAGTGCCGGCGTCAGGGCCGTGGTGTATCCATTCGTGGCGACGAGGACTCGCGCGGTCTCGACCGAAGCCCGGTCCGTCGAAACGCGCCATCCCCCTTCATTCCGTTCGAGGCGTGTGACCGGATTGCGGGCAATCAGTGTGGCGCCCGCGCCGCGCGCCGACGATACCAGCGCGCGGACGAGTTTTAGGGGATGCACCGCGAAGCTGGCCTCGTCGAGCATCAGGCCGTGATAGCGCCGGCTGCCGATCTCGCGATCCTGCGAGTCCGGCGTGATCAACTCGACGCGATGATTGAAGACCCGCGACAGCAACGACTGTTCGGCCTTGAAGGCGCCGAAGTGCGCGGGCTTCCACGCTGCCTGAAGATGTCCGGTCTGCGCCAGCTCGCAGTCGATGCGCTCGTCCTCGACGAGACGCGCAAGTCCGGCGATGGCCTCGCGCGACGCCTCGAACAGCTCGCGCGCGCGTCGCTCGCCGTACCGCCGGACGAGCGTCGCCGGACCGACGCGGAGCCCCGTAAGCACTTGCCCGGCGTTGCGTGAACTGGCGCCTGAACCGACGTCGCCGGCTTCGAAGAGGACGACCGTCGCGCCCGACCGCGCCAGCGTCCGCGCCGCGGATAACCCGGTGTACCCGCCGCCGACGATGACGACGTCGGCGCGCGGCGGTGCGTCGATGAAGTCCGCGGGGTCTGTGGCGTCCGAGCCGGGCGCGGAGGCGGCCCAGCAGGGTTCGAAGATCACCGGCGGTCGGCGCGGGCAGGCAGACGGCGGCCCGACAGCACGAGGATCGCCGCGAGAATCTGGAAGCAGAGCAGCACGCTGAGGCCGATGACGAACGAGCCCGTCTGCTTCTGCAGCCAGCCCATGAGGAACGGACCAACGAAGCCGCCAAGATTACCGAACGAGTTGATGATCGCGACGCTGACCGCGGCGGCCGTGCCGCTCAGCTGTGCGCCAGGCAGCGACCAGAAGCTTGGAATGTAGGTGTAGATGCCGGCGCCGACCACGCAGAACCCGAGCATGATCCAGGACAGCCCGCTGACCTGCCAGACGCTGCCAATCGACAAGCCCAGTGCGGTGACCAGAAGCGGAATCGCGGTGTGCAGAACGCGTTTACCCGTCTTGTCCGACGTCCACGAGAACACCACCACGCAAATGAGCGAGACAACGTAGGGGAGCGCCGCGAGCAGCGAGACCTGCGTGTTGCCGAGCGCCGACAGCTGCTTCAGCATCGTAGGCAGCCACAGTCCGAATCCATACGACCCGCAGACGGCCAGGAAATAGATGAGCGTGAGCCGGATGACGGTCGGGTGCTTCAGATAGCCCAGGACCGCCAGATGCGAGGTCTTGCCATGAGCGCCGGAGTCGATCGCCGCCTGCAGGGTGATGCGGTCCTCGGGTGCGAGCCATTTCGCATCGCGCGGCCAGTCAGTCAGGAGCCACAGGTTCGCGATGCCGAGGACGACGGCCGGGATGCCTTCGAGGATGAAGATCCAGCGCCACCCCTCGAGTCCTAGCCAGTGGATCTGCAGCAGCAGGCCTGAGAGCGGGGCGCCGATGATGAACGACAGCGGCACCGCCGTATAGAAGAGCGCGACGGCCTTCGCCCGGTCGCGTTCGGTGAACCAGTGCGACAGATACACGATCATGCCGGGAAAGAAGCCGGCTTCGCCGAGGCCCAGCAGGAAGCGAAGCCAGTAGAACTGCCGCGCGGAGTGCACGAACCCCATCGCCGACGCGATGAAGCCCCAGGTGATCATGATGCGCGCCATCCACTTGCGCGCACTCCAGCGTTCAACGGCGATCGTGCTCGGGATCTCGAGGACGACGTATCCGACAAAAAATATGCCGGCGCCGAATCCCAGCACTTCGCCGTTGAACCACGGTTCCTGTGTGAGGCCGAGCGCCGCGTACGACACGTTCACGCGATCGACGAACGCGACGACGTAGAGCAGGAACACATAAGGGAGCAGGCGCAGCGCAACGCGCCGTCTGACGTGCTCGGGCACCGTGGGAGCGGTAGTGGAGGACATCGGTGCGGCATCATACCTCCAGGTATGCGACGATCCAGGAATGACGCGCCGTTTCTTTCTGGCGATGCTTCCGCCGATCGTCGTCAGCTGGGAGCAGGCGCGCCAGCCGCCGAACCGTCCGTCCGGCGCCATGTCGACTGCGAGCCGCGGTGGCGCGAAAGTCATCTCCGCGACGGCGCGGTCGATTCAGCCGGGAGAGCTCGTTCTGCTGCACGTAGCGGCGCCGCGCGGCACGGAGCCCCTGGTTGCCCACGTCTTCAACCGAGAATTTCACGGGTTCGCGGACGGTCCGGCGAACGCGTCAATTGTCGTCGGCATCGATCTGGACGTGGTTCCGGGGCGGTACGTGGCGCACGTGACTCAGGCGGCGACGGGCGCTGAACTGGGGACCCATCCGCTGGTGGTGCGCGCGCGGCGATTCGCCACGCGAAACCTGAGGGTCGACGAAGGATTCTTTCCAGCACATTGGGATCCTAAGCTTAGAATTCCACGTGGACAAGTTGTCGCGGCCGCTTCTATAGTGTCACCTAAATACTAGTGACTCCAGCGTAACTGGACTGGCCACAGTTAGGCCGCAAATGTAATCACACTGGCTCACCT
>JADMIO010854411.1_pt1 | contig 60377 bp, 56 predicted proteins | sample 8958161 | NCBI WGS metagenome assembly JADMIO01 (sample SAMN16585339, study PRJNA669376) | soil metagenome | isolation source: Crop rotation soil | place: USA: Cullars Rotation, Alabama | collected 2011
GCGACAACTTGTCCACGTGGAATTCTAAGCTTAGGATCCCAATGTGCTGGAAAGGTTGATCGTCGGATCAAGGACGTAGTTGGCACCGTCGACGTTCCATTCCAGCCAGGCGTGGGTCTTTCGGCTGAACGAAGTGCGTTTGCCGATCACCAGGCGCACGTTGTCCACCCCCGAGGCATGCATCCGCTGATAGAGCGCGACGGCCTTGCCTTTGCAATCCGCAACCGGGGCAGTTTGAACCTCGGAGGGGGTCTTCCATTCCGGGCTAAAGCCGTAGGGAATCGCCCGAAGGTCGCCCATCCATTGATTGACGAGGCCAAGGGTCAGGTTGTTCTTTTGCGCACCGACTTTCGAGGTCAGGACCGAATGGATCCTGGTCATCTGACGATCGTAGGGCGTCGTGTTTACGGTGAGGAAATTGGATTGGGCAAAGCAGGCGACGGAGCAAAGGCCGAGGATCGCTGCGATGAGGACAATGAGCTTCTTCGAGTGGAAGGGGAGGATGCTTATCATAATCATAGTAATTATAATTCCTATAAGCACCAGACGTGCCACAGTTCGGGCCCCGTCGTGCCCGGCGTGCGCGTTACGCCATAACCGCCTCAGTCTTCAGGCGATAGGCTTCTTACTGCCCGCGACGCAGGATTGCATTGCAGCGACTTAACCGTCCCAGCTATTTTCCGGGGTGCGCGTAGCCCTGTTTTCAGTTCTTCTGTTTTTCTCAGGAGTGAGCGCTTTGATCTTTCAAACGCTCTGGCTTCGCCTCAGCGGTCTGGTCTTCGGTAACTCGGTATGGTCGGCAGCCCTGATTCTTTCGAGCTTTATGGCTGGACTGGCCATCGGGAGTGCTATCGCCGCCAAGATTCGGCTGGTGAAGCTCAGGCCTCTGCGTCTCTACATCCTCCTCGAAGTCGCAATCGCAGTCAGCGGTTGCAGTATCGTCCTTGGCCTGCCCTCCCTCGGACAATGGCTCCGCCCTGTTTTCGAATCTCTCTCGAACCACGACGTTTTACTAAACGTTCTGCGTCTGGTCTTCTCTTTTATCATCCTGCTGGTTCCAACGACGGCCATGGGACTGACGCTCCCCATCTTGTTAGGCGATCAGGTTTCAAAACGATATGACTTTGGCCGACTGACGGGATTCTTTTACGGCACCAACACGCTGGGCGCCGTGGCTGGCGCGATCATCGGCGAAGCCTGGCTTGTGCGAGCTGTTGGGATTTGGGGAACAGGCTTGTGCGCGGCCGGACTAAACTTCGCCGCAGCGCTTATCGCATTTCTTCTAACCCGGGTCGATAGGGACTTGGAGGCATCCGCTCCGGAGAAATCGGATTTGCGAGCGGCTGGCAGCGGACGCCTTCCCTGGCCACTCGTGCTGACAAGCTTCGTTAGCGGTGGCCTCTTGCTCGCCCTGGAGGTCGTTTGGTTCCGATTTTTACGGCTGTATGTCGCTTCTTCAGCGACCGGATTTGCCATCATGCTCGCGGTCGTCTTAGCCGGCATCGGAGCCGGTGGAATTGTTTCGGGGTTTGTTCGGCACCGAACTGCGTCCTCCAACATGGTGATTCCGATCTTACTAATGTCATCAGCGATCGTTTCACTTCTGTGCTACGTGTTTTTTCCCCTGCCGGCCCTAAGCAGTCGTTTCGAGAATTATTACTTCGAGTCCTGGCGCGAGATAGCCCTGCCCTGCCTGTTTTTGATGTTTCCGGTCGCGTTCCTGTCGGGAATGCTTTTTCCACAGATTATCGCCGAGGTTCAAAAAGGAATCGGAGATCGTATTCGTAGTGCGGGAATAACCACCTTACTCAACACCGTTGGGGCAACGCTCGGACCGCTGCTCGCCAGTTTCGTTCTTCTCCCGGCAGTCGGTTTTCAAACGAGTCTTCTTTTATGTGCCGGCGCGTATGCCGCTCTCGCGTTGACGCAGATTTCTCCCGTGACGTCCATTAGAGGCGGACTATCAAATGCAACAGTATTCGGGCTGGCGGTCGTTTTCGTTTCAACACTCGTTTTCTTTCCTTATGGGCGCGACGAACAGCATTTCGCCAATGCTCGACGGGCCTACGAGGCAGTCGGCGAACAGTTGGAGAAACGAGTCGAAGGCAACTCTGACACTTACCAACTGCTGCGCCGGGACATTTACGGGGAGCCGTACTATTACCGCCTGGCGGCAAACGCTTTTTCGTTAGCCAACACGGAGTCGCGGAATCAGCGATACATGCGCTTGTTTGCCTATCTGCCGCTTTTCCTAAATCCCGATTCGAAAGAGGCATTACTCATCTGCTATGGATGCGGAGTTACCGCGGATGCCCTGACTCATTTCCCTGGTCTGCACCGAATCGATATTGTCGACATTTCCAAGGAGGTGATTGCTCTCGCGCCTTATTACGCGGGTCGAAATGAACCGAACGCGTTGCGGGACCCGCGAGTTACGACGGTCATTCAGGATGGGCGGTTTTTCCTTCAGGCAAGCCCGAGGCGGTACGACTTGATAACCGGTGAGCCGCCTCCGCCCAAAGTGGCAGGCATTGTAAATCTTTACACGCAGGAATTTTTTGCCCTGATGAAGGGCCGTCTTAACGAAAGCGGCGTCGTTAGCTTTTGGCTGCCGATCGCGCAATTGAAGGTGGACGAGAGCAAAGCCATCCTTCGCGCCTTTCACAATGTCTTCGCGACGGCTGGCGTATGGGCGAGTGGTGATAATGAGTGGATAATGGTGGGTATAAACGGGCCGGGAAGGCGCCTTTCCGAAAATGAATGCCGAAGCCTCTGGACAAATCCTGCGACCGGAGACGACTTGAGGCGCATAGGAGTCGAATTGCCGGAGCAGGTTGGAGCGTTGTTTCTGATGGACGGCGACGAGATCGATCGCCTAACTAATAATTCGAACCCGTTGACCGATTCTTTTCCCAAACGGTTATCTGACGATCCGCCCGACCGGGAAAACGTCCGTGATTTCGCCTGGAGATATCTGGAAGCTCCTGTCGCATTTCGTGCTTTTAGAACCTCCTCCTTTATTCAGCGGATCTGGCCGGAGGGGATGAAAGCTGGCCTTGAATCCCTGTTTGTTGTGCGAGAGTCACGCTATTTGTCGGAGGTCGCCGTGGGCAGCAGCAACAAGCTCGCGGAACTCGATCTATACCTGCGCCATTCGAAACTTCGCGGGCCGGTTCTCGAGGCACTGCGTACCGATGAATTTCGCCTCGCGATTGCGAAGGCGAAAACGACAGGCATGGATACCGTTGCGCCCGAATTTCTTTCGGATCTGACGGCGGACGCGTTAGGTCAGCGAGATTTTCCCCGGGCCATCCAACTACTTGATGACAAAAAACAGCGGGGACTCGCGGTTCAAAACGACATTTTCCTGCTTATTTATCTCAACTGCCTGGCCGGGCGCGTCGATACGGCTGAAGCGCTCGCCAGAGAACTTGGCGCGTCTCGCAAGGATTGGCTTGTAGATTGGTTATGGGGAAAACTTCAGGCCGAGTTTGGATTTCGTCCGCCTGCTGAGTCCTTTTGATTGAAATCTACGGGGCCGGATATGGCGCGCCGGACCGATAAATTTCGAGCTCTTTGCGCAAATCATTCGCCAAATCCGAGTTTCCCTCACGAGTCGCGAGAGCCAGAGCGTCGGCCGCAGTTTGGGTCGCGCGGTCGAACTGTCGATTTTGCGCATGAGCGGCGGCAAGGGTGTGGAGAATTACCGGGCTATCAGCACCGGACATCCGGCGCGCCCTCTCCGCCAACTCAACCGCTCTTCTTCCATCTCGGAGCGAAGGCTCCGGACAGCTGGCGAGAATCCACGCCAGATTGTTGCAAGCCCCGACGGCGTCCGGCGTTAATTCAAGCTGCCGGGAGTAATATTCGACCGCTTTCGCCCATTGCTGCTGCTCCGTCATGAGCTCGGCCAACTGGACATATCCTTCGATCAGGCCGGGATCGAGTCTGGTTGCGATTTCCAACTCCCGAACGGCCCCATTGGGATCGCCACTTTTCCGCAACGCATCTCCGAGATTGTAATGAGCCAGCACATGATCTGGTCGAAGTTCCAGGGCGCGATGATATTCTTGAATGGCGTCGGTCGGATTGTTTTCCGCTACCAGAATATTCCCGAGCGTTACGTAGGCATCCGGATCGGTCGGCGACAGTCTCAACGCTTCGCGAGCGTGTGACGTGGCATTCTTGATATCACCCTTCTCGAGAAGAGCGTTTGCGAGATTGTAATGCGTTTGAGCGTAATTCGCCCGAATTCCGAGCGACGTCGTGTATTGCCGAATGGCTTCGTCAACTTCCCTGCGCTCGAACAGCGCGATTCCGAGGTTGTTGTACGCCATCCAGCACGTTGGATTTCTTGCGATCGTTGTTCGCCAAAGCGTTTCGATGTCCGAATAGGATGAAGCCTGCCGCCATGAGAGTGTCGCGAGCACACAGGCGATCGCAGTAGCGGACACCGCTGCGAGTACTCCGGGCAATTTTAGTCTGTCTCCCAAGCGAGCCAAGCCCGCGGCGCACAATGCAATCGGACCGATACAGGCGAGATACTGATAATGATCCGCCACGTAAGTGTAACGAAACGTGTACAGCATGATGAACCCTAAAAGGGGGCTCAACGTTGCCACGAAGAACGTGAATCCCGTTTCCAGGGAACGCCCCACGTATTTTCGAGCGAACAAAATCACGCCGACCAGCGCGATACATCCAACCAAGCCCAGGTAGTCAGACGGGTCGGACGCCGAGATTTTCCATTGCGGATAAATGAAAGTCAGACCGGATGGCCAGACAAGTTTGCTAAGGTAAAACCAGAAAGCTCGGGTAGCGACGAGAAGGCGATCGATCGGCCCCAGCGCGAACAGCGCACCCCGGGTCCCCTGGTGAAAACGTTCCCACCACACCGTCACCAGCCCCATAGCCAACGCCAGAACAACAAACGGAACGATCTGGGCAATTGTTGAGCGAGTGATCGGACGGTATTGTGACCACAAGATCAGGAATAATGCCGCCGGCAGCGTACAAGCCGTCGATTTCGCCGTTAGAGCGGCGATGTAGGTAACCATGCCTAACAAGTAATACCGCCATCGTTGCCGAGACGATTCGCCATCGATAAACTCGCACCAGATGCGCAAGGTCAGGAGAAAGAAGAATCCCATGAGCACGTTCTTTCGTTCCGTAATCCAGGCCACGGATTCGACCTGCACGGGGTGCAGGGCGAAGATCAATGCGCCCAGGTACGCGCCGGGGATATTCAGTCTGGCCAGCAGACGCCACAGCAAGATCGCGTTTGCGGCGTGAAGTAGAATGTTGACGCAATGATACCCGGTCGGGTTGAGCCCCCACAGATGGCGCTCAATACGAAATGTTGTGTAAGTCAGCGGGAAATATTGCGACGGCGCATCTGCGGAAAACCAGATTCGCCAAAGACCGTCAGCGGCGCTTAACAGGGGATTGCGGGTAACATAATCGTCATCATCCCATATGAATCCACCGTGCCATGCCGGCCGGTAGACCAGGATCGTTAACAAGACAATCAATGCCGCCCAAAGATACGGGCGCGCGACGAGAGATTTTAGACGCTGACCTGCCATATCGAAGAGCCTGCGCGATGCGGCAAGAGTGTAGTCGCTCTCGGACGAAATCCTAGTAGCGGCGCCGAAGAAGCGCTGTGCCGGAGACGCGTGTCCCCGCCCGTTGCAGAAAACAAAACGGCCGGGTCCGTTGCCAGACCCGGCCGTTGAGAAACCAAACCAGCTATCTTTAGAATTTCTTCTTCACGCCGACGTACCAGAACCTTCCTTTTGCGGTATGGGTCTGTTCGTCGTAACCGTTTTCGAACGCCGCAGCCACGAAGGGCGGTTGTTCGTCGGTGATGTTGTTGATACCGAGCGTAACGGTGGTGTTGTTCAACCACGCTCTCCATCCGCACGGATTGTATTCCGCCGTGGAGACTGGCATCACGTTCTTCTCTTTGCCATCGTGCGCCATCGTCTTGCCGCCATCCTTGGCGAGACCCGCGACTTCGTTCTGAGCCACTGGGGCCGGGAAATTGAACGTGTAGTTCAAAATCCAGTCAACGGTGACCCACTCACGGACCTTCCGGTCAGCCTGATCCTGTTTGATCCGGAACTGGCCAGTAGGCATTCCCTTCGGGAACTCCGGCGAGATCGTGGTGGGGTCACGAACCGGCGCGGGCTTGCCGCCGAGGAAGGCGTCTGGTCCCGTGGCCGCCGGATCGATGATAACGCCGTAGGCGGTGTTACCGATACCGGCCGTAAACAGCCTGTTGTCCCAATACTGTCCGATGAAGTGCACGGTGAATCCGGTATCCACACCGCCAAGCCATGAGCCGGCCGGGCCGTCGTAGAATATGCTGCCGTACCAACGATTGTGCGTTAGCGCACCACCACCGTTCGGTCCGCCGAAGCCTGCGCCGAACTTGCCGACTTCAACTTCTTCCGGACCACCCGGGATGAATTGCACAACCGCGCGATCAATGTAGTTGCCGTTGAATGTGGTGGTAAGCGTTCCCCAGTCGCCATGTCCAAGTCGGCCGGTCTCGAAGGTATAAACCACTTCGTAGTCCCATCCTTCCTGGATGTAACGGCCGAGGTTTTGAACCGGCGTTTCCAAGAGCAATATACTGTTATCGCTTGAGTCACGCGTGACCTGAGTTGGGAAAATCGCCTCGTTGTTGATCAAGGTTTGAGCGTCGAGACTCACCGAAATGCCGCGCAGATCGATGTGATAGAAGTCGGCGCTGACCGTCAGGCCCTGGAGGGGACTCCACCACTTGCCCGGCGTGATAACGGCGCCATAGGTCCATTCATACGCAGTTTCAGGCTGCAAATTCGGGTTGCCCGAGATGTGCTGCTCTACCTGCGGTTGCGTCGAAGTGCTGAGCGGGTCAACAACGTTGGGGAACGTCTGGGCCGTGCCACCGAACAATTCGGACAGGGTCGGCGCGTGGAACGCTTCGCTGTAGCTCGCGCGGATCGTCATCGCCGAGTCCAGAGGCTGCCAGCGAACGTCGAACTTCGGACGCTCGGTGTCACCGAAATCGCTGAAGTTATCATACCGTTCCTGATATCCGAACTCCAGGCTGTAGAAGCCGGGGAAATTCCAGCTCGGGCTGGTGATCGGCACTTTAAGTTCCCAGTAGGCTGACCAAACGTCGCGGCTGCCGCGAGTCGGCGCGAAGTTTGTCGCACCGGTGGTCTGACCCGATGCCGTCAAAGCATCCGGATTGTCGGAGGCATGTTCGCGTCTGTGCTCGGCACCGATCGCAAATGAGAGCGGGCCAGCGGGCAGATTGAACAGGTCGCCACTGAGTTTGAAATCTTCGAGTTCCAGCTGCGTCTGACCGAAATGGTTCGTGGTAACGAAGATCTTGTCGCGCATCTGCTTGTTGTTCTGGTTCAGGCCGAACGGATCGAACGCGGTCGCCGGATTGGTGTCCAGTAACCCCGCCCGCAACGCGTTGTTGTCGATGATGCCGCCGAAACGCTCGAGACGGTGATCTTCGTTATAACGGAAACCGGTTTCCCAGTTCCATGTCTTCAGGTAATCACCGAACTCACCCATGTTGCCTTTCAGGCCACCCGTGAATACCCAGTTGTCGGTCGTGATTTTGTCCGTTCGCAAACCGGCTTCCAGGCCGCGATAGCGAACACCAGTGACGAACTCCGTGCCCGGAGGCGGCGTGCTCGGGCGAGTAAGCGCTGAGAACGGAACCGGCTGGCCAAAGGAGGTGTAATCCGGAACCGTGAACGGGTTGAACGGGTTTTGCGTAGGAACGCTGATGCCGGTCGCGCTGATGCCCGTTTGATGTCCTCCGATCGCTCGGGCACCGTGATCGTTGACCAAGCCACCGTTATCCGCCCAAACGTCAGGCGTGAACGGTGCGCCTGCGAGAGCGTTGTCGAAGAACGTGCGCGAATATTTGAAATCGGCGAACGCTTCCAGGTATTTGTCACAGATATCCCGGCGGAAGGAGCCGTAGAAGTATTCACGATCGACCGCGCCAATGGCAGGCGTGATCGAGTTGAAATTGAACAAGGCGCGCTTCGCCTTCACCCGCAGGCCCGGATGATTTGCCGAGTGAAAACCACCGTTCTCCGTGAACACGCCGGTCGTAAAGTCATACTCCGGATCTTTCTGCGCATTCGGGTAAGCGTGAGCAGTCGGGTGCTTCGACCCGCCGTTCAATTGCGGGAAGTAGTAATAGCTGCGGGGCGCAACGGCGTTGAATGCACCGCTGAACCGCAGCGCACCGACTCGACCGGCCAGGTTACCGCTGCGGACGTCGCCGCCACCATAATCCACGAAACGCGAGTTGGACGCGATATCCACGTCTTTGGAGAAGATGGCCGCACGATTGTACCATTCGGCGAAGAAAACCAAATCCGTCTTGTCGTCGCCCGTGCCGGTTAGGATCCAACCACGTTCGTCGGCCGAATCATTGGCAGAGCCCAGGTTGGTGTTGCCATACTCAGCACCGATTTCCAAACCACGATAGCGATGGGTCAACCAGATGTTGAACACACCCGCGACAGCATCAGAGCCGTAAACAGCCGACGCACCGTCTTTAAGGATGTCAATGTGGTCGATCAACTGGACCGGGAACAGGTTCAAGTCAGCAGTGCTGCCGGCGAAACCTACCGGCGCCACACGGCGACCATCCTGCAACACCAAAGTTTCCTTGGCCAGAATACCGCGAAGGTTGATTTCCGCACGACCGTCACCGCCGTTGCTGTTGTTTTCGTTGATGACCGAACCAGACGCCGCAGGCAGTCTCTGAATCAGGTCAGTCGACGAACGCACACCCAGTCGGGCGATGTCGTCCCTGCGGTAGGTATCGACCGGGTTTGGGCCGACTTCTTCCGCCGTCGGGATGTTCGAACCGGTAACGATAACGCGCTCGACTTCAGCTTGGGCGCCGGCGCCAGCCGCAGGAGCGGCGTTGGGGTCTTGCGCGAACGCAGCCGAGACAATTAGAAGAGGAAGTCCTACTGCGAGTGCGAAGGCAACGCGGGCGGATCCAAATGGTTTAAGTACGTTTCTGGTCATTAGTTTCTCCATTGGTTTGGTTAGGTTTCGTAGGCTTTATTGAAGATTCGAGGGTCTGACAAGGCTTTTTTTAAAAAATCTTTGAACGGCTCGGGTGGCTGTGTGTCACCCCAACTCCCTTCTTTGCGGCCGTTTTATCGAATTCCCCTTATCCTGCCTAGAAAAAAATTCGGGAAATTTCCCGTTGCCTTCCGGGCCCGGGATTGTCGATCTTGCCAGGGCATGTTCACGGGTCTTATCCAGGCAACGGGCAGCGTCCTCTGGATCCGGGCGACCGACCGCGGCACCCAGCTGCAAATTGCCGCCCCGGAAGTCGCCGAAGAAGCCCGAAACGGGGATAGCCTGGCGGTTAATGGGTGCTGCCTAACTGTCACCGGCGTTCGCAACGACCAAATCACCTTCGACCTCCTGCAAGAAACGCTGGAACGGACCAATCTGAAAGATCTCCGACGGGAAAGCATCGTAAATTTGGAGCGCCCGCTGGCCGCCGATTCCCGCCTGGCGGGTCATTTCGTTCAAGGTCATGTCGATTGCGTGGCGCCGATTCTTTCCTTCCAACAATCCGCCGGAGATCACCGTCTCGAGATTGAGCTCCCGCCAAAGTTTGCGCGTTACGTTGTGTTCAAAGGCTCCATCGCGGTTAACGGAATCAGTTTCACTGTTGCCGAACTGCGCCCGAAAAGTTTTGCCGTGTTCGTTATACCGCACACCCGGCGCGCCACAAATCTCTTCGCCTCGCAGGCGGGCGATTGCGTTAACCTTGAGTTCGATATCCTGGCTAAATACGTCGAGCGCCTTCTGCCCCGCGACGTTTCGCCGGGAAAAAATTAGGAAGCCCGTGCGCGCGGCCGAACGTCGGCACCTATATATAGTACGCGGGGCTGCTGGAGCGACCCCGGTTATTTCGCGCCGAAACCGGTGAGCACCGCGGGAACTGTCCGAAGCAAGATCTTGAAATCCAGGCCCAACGACCAGCGATCGATATAATCCAAATCGAGCTTCACCCAGTCGCTAAAGTCTTTCACCTGGTTGCGGCCGCTGATCTGCCACAGACACGTTAGGCCAGGTTTTACACTAAGCCGCCGCCGCTGCGCCGTGTTCTCGAATTTTTCGACTTCGTACAGTGGCAACGGACGCGGCCCCACCAGACTCATGTTGCCCTTTAGCACGTTAAACAATTGCGGAACCTCATCCACGCTCGTGCGACGCAGCCACCGGCCTAACGAAGTGACACGCGGATCGTTCTCTACTTTGAACACTGGACCGCTCATTTGATTGAACGGCTCCAGCTCCGCCTTCCGCATCTCCGCGTCGTTCGACATCGAACGGAATTTATACATCACAAATGGCTTCCCGTGCTTGCCCGCGCGGCGTTGTCGGAAAAGAATCGGCCCCGGCGACGTCAGCTTGATGAGGATCGCCACAATCGGAATCAGCGGAATGACGAAGATCAAGCCAGCCAGTACGACAAATGCGCCCACCCGGTCGATGATCTCCTTGATGAACAGCGTCCATGAAACGTCCGGGGTCGATCGAAACACCAGCATCGGCCGCCCACCAAGCGCATCGAAATCCGGCTTGGCAATCGAAGTGCGAATGAAATCCGCGATTAGCCACGCCGGGACGCCTTCCACTTCGCACGCGCCAATCGCAGCCTCGACCAGGCTCAACTGGCTGTGACTGGCGGCAAAAATTACCCGCGCAACGGAATGTTTGTGCATCGCCGCGATCAAATCCGACAACGGCTGGCGCTCGATATCGATCCGGTCCGCGATTTCCATCAGTAGTTGCTGTTCGTGGGTAAGTGAACGCTCAAACACCGCCATATCCTGTGGAGAGCCGGCCAGCAAAACGGGCTCACGAAGCTGGCCCGCTATCGCCTTCCGCCGGATCCGGCGAATGAGTATGCGTTCCTTTCCCAGAAGAACCAGCGTGGCAATAGCCATGAAAAGAATCGGAACCGAACGATTCACCAGCGGGAGTCGCAGGAAAATCACGCAGCCGCTCACAACGATGCTGAGGTAAATCATCGCCCGGACGATTTGGGCCAGAGATTTCCGCTTGGGCTTGTCGATCGGCGAATCGTAGAAGCCCTGGATGTCGAGCAGGATCGGCCCGAACAACATGATCACGATGATCAGCCACCAATAGTTGCCGAACGGATCAGTCGTTTGGGTGAGATTGAACCAGATCGTGCTGTAAAGGCGCAGCACGTAGGCAATCCAAAGGCACACCGGCAGCAGAAACGAATCGAGCAGCTGCTGGATCTGCGTGTTTAATTCCTGTCGCCGTGCGAGCATTCCAACTAGGGGTGCGCCGGGGTATTCCCGGGGATTACTAAGATATGATAGCGCGTAAAATGTTCAATAAGCGTGGCCGCATTGTCGGGGTTATTACAAGTCTCCCGGAGTTGCGCCGCGCCGCGCGAATGCCGAACCCGCCGGACCTCTTCGAGATTCGCCTGGACTGCCTGGCGAAGGACGCCGATCGACTCGAAGCCGAGATGTCGATCTTGCGTAAACCGCTCATTATCACCGCCCGGCATCCGGCGGAGGGAGGTGCCAACCTTACCGCTGGGCAGCGCCGCAAGCTGCTCCTTCGCTTCCTGCCGAAGGCTGCCTGTATCGACGTGGAACTGCGTTCGGTGGCGGTAATGCGAGCCGTCCTTCAGGTGGCGCGACGCAGGCACATTCCATGCATCATTTCGTATCATGACTTCGAGTCCAGCCCACGTGTCCGCAGCTTGCATACCAAGGCCGCAGCGGCAAGGAAGGCCGGGGCGAATCTTTTCAAAGTTGCAGTGCGGACCGACACCGATGATCAGCTCGTTAGACTTTTCGATTTCGTTACCGCCGCACATGGCGGCCTTCCTCTTGCGGCGATGGGAATCGGCAAGCTTGGCACAAAGTCCCGGCTGGCTTTGGCAAAGCGTTCGATGCTCGTTTATGCTGCAATTGGGACACCTAAAGTGAAAGGACAACTCTCGGTAGGTCAATGGCGCCAGAAGATCGCGCGGCTTGCATAAACAAAATTCATCCGCACTTTTTCCGCGGCGCACGCGAATAATCTACAGAGAGTAATTCCATGGCCTCCGCTTCGCTCACTCTTCCAGATCAAGTCCCCGTGATGCCGCTGCCGGGCGGCTTGCTATTTCCACGGGCACTATTGCCCCTTTACATTTTCGAACCGCGATATCGGGCCATGCTGGAACATGCCCTCAAAAATCACCGAATGTTCTCTGTCGCCTTGATCAAACCGGAACGCGACGACTGGAACTCGCCCAGCGATTTTTTTCAAATCGCCGGCGTCGGCTTGATTCGAGCGTGTGTGGGCCGCGGGGATGGCACCTCGAACCTGATCCTGCAGGGACTAGAAAGGGTTCGCTTTACCGGTTTCGAGCAGCGCAACCCGTTTCCGATCGCGACAATTGAGCCCCTCGAGTCCGATTTTGTTAGCTCGGTGGAGACCGAGGCGCTGGCCACGAAGGTGATCGAGCTCTACTCTGCGTTGAAAGGAAACGGCCGACAGCTTCCGGCCAAAGTTGATCGTTACCTTTCGGATTTGGGCGACCCGGAAATGCTGGCCGATCTCGTCGCCTCGACTTTCATCAGCGATCCGCTTCGCCGCCAGCATGTACTCGAGGAGCTTTCGGTCAACAAGCGGCTGCGGCTGATGATTCGCTACCTGCGCGAAGAAAAAGGCAGCGCGGCGGCCTAACGAACCGGATTGGTGCGACGATTTTCGCGATGGGGCTGGTTGGCGCGATAACGTTCCAATTGTTCAAGAATGTCGCCTGCCAACTCGTGGTTTCCAATCTGATCCGCTAATCGCAGCGCCGTTTCCGCAACGGCCTGGGCCTCGGAAAAATTTCCGGCTTCGGCAAGAGCCGCGGCCAGCGTTGCCATCATGGCTGGATTGTGGTTTCCGGTCGATTCGTTAGCCCGGCGAGCGAGCTCCGTCGCTCTGGCGGCATCGCGAAGCGCCGCATCAGGAGATGTAGCCATAATCCAGGCGATGGCGTTCTGGGCTTCCGCGTCGTTGGGATCGATATTGAGGACCCCCTGAAATTGCTCCAGCGCCTCGCGCTCACGTCCGGTCTGCAACAGCACGTTAGCAAAATTATAATGAGCGGGAGAGTAATTCGGATCGAGCTTTACGGCCTGCTCCACATTCCTCACTGCTTCCTCCAGGCGCCCGGTCCGGGCGAGGGCGAAACCGAGATTGCTAAACGCTTCGACGTATCCGGGATCGATTTGGACGCTCGTTTGCAGATGCTCTATCGCCTCGCTGACGCGGTTCATTTGCAGGTAGGCCGTTCCCAGGTTGCCATGGGCTTCTGCGTTCTTGGGATCGATCTTCAGCGCTTCGCGCGAATGCTCCGCGGCGTCAGCGGATCGATTCGCCCGCAAATACGCGGCCGCGACTCCGTTATGCGTTTCGACGACGCCGGGATTCAATTCAACCGCGGTTTGCAGATGAGACGACGCGTCCTCGATTCGTCCGCTCTCCAGGAAATGCGCGCCGAGATTGGTGTGGGCAAACCACGATCGCTCGTTATGGGCAATCGTCGCCTGCCATAACGATTCCGGATCCCTGTAAATCCGCGTTTGTCGCCAGGTGAGAAAACCGAGCAAAAGAATCAGTCCGCAGCCAGCGAGACGCGAAATCGATTTCTCTGCCTTGAACAAACCAAAGACGGTCGTTAGGCCCGCTCCCGCCGCTGCCAGCGGACCGATGCTGGCGAGATACTGAAAATGATCCCCAACGAACGAATAGCGAAAATAGTAAACGTCAAAGAAACCGAGCACCGGGAAAAGCAGTGCGATGAAATACGAATACGCAAAGAAGGCCGCACCGGCCGACGCGTTTCGCCGAAGCCAGAGAATGACGAAAAGCGCGATAGCGGCAACGAGCGGCAAATAAAGCGACGTTCTTCCCGCATCGATTTCCCACCGTGGATACTGAAACACCAGTGGGTGCGGCCAGAGCAGTTTTCCAATGTAAAACCAGATATCGAGACCGGCGACGATCGCGCGTTGCCCCCAGCTCAACGTCCACTCGCCTCCCGATGCCCCGGAATGAAACTTCTGTTCCCAGATCGTCCAGGCGGACGCTGCCGCAGAGATCAGGAAAAATGGGGCGAGCGCGACGATATCGCGAACCGTCAGGCGACGGTTGAGCCACCAGGTGCACAACATGAGCGCAAGCGGGAGCATGACCGTCGAGGATTTGCTCAAAATTGCCAGCACAGCACAAATGAGGGCAACGGCATAACGAACACTCATCGGCGACGTCTTGTGCGGCCGCTGGAGCCATTCAACGAAAAACAAGATCGACAGCAGATAGAACAAACATGATTGCGTGTTCTTCATCTCGGTAATCCAGGCCACCGATTCGACCTGCACCGGATGCAGCGTCCACAAGGCTGCGCCTAACCACGCACCGCGAACCCCAAGGCGCTTCAAAACCAGCCACAAGAGGACCCCGCTGGCCGCATGCTGCAGCACATTCACCAAATGATAGGGCATCGGAGCGAGACCCCATAAGGCGTGCTCGATCCAGAATGTGGTCAGAGTCAGCGGATAATACGTCGCCGCACTCGTTAGCCAGATACTCTTGAATCCGAGGGTGCCGACGATTGACGGGTTCCTGGTCAGGTGGAGATCATCGTCCCAGATGAATCCGGCCTGCCAGACGCGGACATACGCCAGGAGCACCAAAACGACCAGGCTCAACCCTAACAACCAATTCTGACGCGAGGATCGTTCGCTTCGGTCAACCATGGTCGGCGCGATTACAGGGTTGTGGGCCGGTGATAGATCACGACCGAACTGTTTTCGAAAATTTTCTCGGCGTCTTTCAGAATCAATCTCCACAGAAACGGATAACGCTGCATCGATTCCAGAAGTTTCCCGTCAGCGAAAAGAAACTTGATGTCCGTGCCCCAAAACACCCGCGCGCGTTCTTCATCCGCCACATCAGACCGGGAATCGAGCACCCGGGCGAGCAACGCTTGTCGATCTTTGTAATCGATGGACATCGCCCAATGTCCCCAGACAACGGTGTTACCCGTCATCGAAGGGATAAGCCGGCTGGTCGCGGGAGTGGCCAGCACCACGTCATCGGCCGCGCTTCGTTGCTTTAACACATCGAGCCCGGAAATCATTTCGTCGCTTACGTAGTACGCTCCATCGTCGTTCGCGCCGACTTGTGACACTGCGTTCGCGAGCACCTGGCACGATGTTGTCGCGAACACGGGCAGCAAAACGATTGTCGCAAGGCTCCACGTCACTGTCCGCGAAAAATCGCCTAACCAGCGATTCACGATAGTGCCGAGGAAAACTGCGCTGATGATGCAAAGTGGAATCTGCGCTCCAAAAATGAGTTTCCGTTGAAACCATAGCGGCGCGAAAACGAACGCGAACGCCAGGACGAACCAAAGAACGATATGCCAGTAACGTTTCAACACATCGCCTCGCAAAATTAGCAGCGCGACGATAAACAATGCCAGCGGCAACCCGAGGCCCAGGGCATACTCATAAGCCGGCGGACTTGCCATGGTTCCCGTTTCGCTGTGTCTGGCCAGAACAGGGCTCAGCCGGGACAGACCCGCCATATAAATCGCGAAGGGCAGCGCTACCACAAGGTATCGCGTGAGGTATCCAATCGACTGTTTTCTTTGCCTGGCGATGCAAAGGATCACAGCCAACGTGAAAAGAATTGGCGCCGAGTAGGGATGAAGCAGTGCCATGACTCCACAGGCCAATCCGCTGCGCCAAAGATCGGCCGGACGAGACTGCCGCGTTCCGCGGTCGAGCCAAAAGATCGACAACAGCATCAGCGTCAGTGAAAACGCAAAGAGCGGATTCCATAATAACGACCAGAATGTAATCGACTCCGGCATCCACAAATCCGTGGACATCATCGCCCAGCGAGTTTGAACGCCAAGCAGGTAAAGGATTCCTCCGAGCCCCGAAGAAATACCGGTCAGAACTGAGGCGATGATCGATTCCGCGCGACTCAGATCGAGAAAGTCGAGATAACGATAGAGAACGTTGAAGAACAGCGCGACGCCGACTGCCTTAACGATCCAGAATGCAACTCCCAAATGCCCGGCCAGAATCGCGCCTAACCATCCGCAGACCAAGAAAAGGGGATGGAAGAGAAAAGGAGCATGCGGTAGTGCCGTGAACTTGATCTTAAACAGCCACGCGCCGCGGGCGGCCTGTTCCGCCCACGCCAAATAGCCAAACGAATCCTCCGGATACGGCGGCAAGATCCAGGTGTATTGAGAGCCGGCCGGTGTGCGCCACCAGTTGATCAAATGCGGCGCCGATGTCAGCAGCACCATGAAAATCGTCCAGCTCCAGCGAAACACCGCCAGGCTGTGGTCATGCGCCTTTGATTTTGACGGCCGGCCGCCGGAACGCTTTTTCATGTAACCTTGCTTTTCGGGTTTGTGAGAAATATCCGCCCGTCCGGCTCGGACCGCGCAATGTAAGCACGAATCCGGGCGAACAAGATAAACTTTACATGCCGATGAACTTGAGGAAAACAAACCGCGCATGGGCTCGAAAGCGGTAAGCCGACGTCGACAAAAGAATCGACGTGTAACATCGCCGGATGGCAAGAGCGCCGGGCAACACTTCTGGCCCGCCGCGGCGCTGTTGCTCGCGATCGTTGTGATTGCCTACATCCCCGTCTGGAGAGCCGGGTTCATCTGGGATGACGATCAACACCTTACCAAAAATCCCTGCATCATCGGACCGTCGACATTTGCCGACATTTGGACGAGCACGCAGGCTTATTATTATCCCCTCGTCCTAACGACGTTCTGGTTCGTTCACCAAGTCGCAGGACTCAATCCGCTACCCTACCACCTGATGAATGTCCTGATGCATGCCGGTTCGGCCGTCGTCCTCTGGCAGGTTCAGCGAAAACTCAATATCCGCGCGGCGTGGGCCGGCGCAGCATTATGGGCGGTGCATCCCGTCATGGTCCAATCGGTCGCGTGGGTCACCGAACTCAAGAACACGCAGTCCGCATTTTTTTACCTGTTGTCGATCCTCTTCTTCCTGAAATGGGATGACGTCAAAAAACAATCGTTATTCGCGTTCTCGCTTCTCTTCTTTGTCATGGCGATTACCAGCAAAACGTCCACGGTAATGTTGCCGGTCGCCCTTGGCCTCTGTCTTTGGTGGCGTCACAACCGTGTCACCATCCAGGATTTCGTTAGGCTGATTCCGTTCTTCGCGATCTCCGCGGCGGCCAGCGCCTGGACCATCTGGGAACAAAAGTATCATTCCGGTGCACAAGGCGTCCGCTTCGCCCTAACCTGGCCGGACCGATTTGCGGTCGCGGGTTACGATCTCTGGTTTTATCTCTCCAAACTCCTTTGGCCCACCGGATTAAGTTTCTTCTACCCGCAGTGGAAGATCGACAATGCGGGTATTCTCGCGTTTGTGCCGCTTTTGCTGGCACTAATTGGGGCCGGCTTGTTGTTCTGGAAACGCAACGGATCGCTGCGCCCCGTATTTTTTTCCACGGCCTATTTCGTCGTGTCGCTTTTTCCGGTCCTCAGCTTCTTCAACGTCTTTTTCTTTCGCTATTCGTTCGTTAGCGATCACTTCCAGTATCTCGCGGCGATGGGACCGCTGGCTCTGGCAGCCGCTGCTGTCTCGTTCGGACTGGAGAAATTCGGTAACGCGAACTGGTTCCCTCGCGTCGCTTTTGTAGCCCTGCTCGTTCTGGCGGTGGGAACCTGGCGGCAGGCGTCGAATTACGTCGACGCGGAGCACGTTTACCGCATGGCGATTGATCGGAACCCCGAATGCTGGCCCGCTTATACAAACCTTGGCGCGCAATTTCTGCAGGAACAACGATTTGACGAAGCGCTCGAGCATTGCCAAAAAGCCCTAACGATTAAACCGGACGTCGCCGAGACTCAATACAACTTGGGAAATTGTTACCTGGCCAAGCGAGACTTTGCCGCCGCGATACCCGCGTATGAAGCCGCTTTGCGTCTTCAACCGAACAACGCCCGAACTCACAGCAACCTCGCAGCCTGTCTGGTCTCGACCGGCAGCGTTGAGCGCGCGCTGGAGCAGTGGCAGGACGCCATTCGCGCCGATCCAAACTACGCCGATGCCCATTACAATCTTGGATACGTTCTCGGCCAGCTCGGCCGTCGCGATGAAGCGATTTCGCACCTGAAAGAAGCGGTGCGCATCAGACCGGATTACGCCGCGGCCAGGCAACAGTTGCAGGTGCTCAGCCCGCCGTGACCGCCGGACTCGCAAACCGCGCGTATTCTTCCATCAGATAACGATCGGTCATTCCGGCGATGTAGTCGCAGACCGTTCGATGCAAACCTTCGCTTTCAATCCGTCGGCTCGCCGCGTCGCCCAGAAGTTCTGGATTGCGAATGTAAACCTCGAAAACCTTGCGCAACATTTCGCAGGCGCGCTGGTTCACTTCGGCCACCCGCGGATGATAATAAACATTCTTGTACAAAAACTTCCGGAGCTCCCGGTTCATCTTTAGCAGATCATCGCCATAACGAATAAGTGGCGATTCCTGTTTGCGAACATCGTCCGCGCTCTGGACTCCGGATTCGGCTATGGAGCGCGCACTTGAAGTCACAACATCCTGCACCTGGATGTCGATAATGTCGCGAATGACCAGCTTATGAAACTCGGGCTCGCGCGCATCGGGGTAACGCGACATCACACGCTCGCAGCTCTGGCGCCACACCGAACTCTCGCGCAATTGGTCCGCGCTCAGGATCTCGAAATCGACCGCGTCGTCGAGATCGTGGCTGTAGTAGGTGATTTCATCCGCCAGGTTTGCAATCTGCGCCTCCAGCGACGGGCATTTATATTTCTCTTCGTTAGGCTCGGGCGGATCGTAGAATGCCTGATGTTTTTTTAATCCCTCCCGGACTTCGAAGGTAAGATTCAATCCCGGGAAATTCGGATACGCATTTTCCAGAAGCTCAACCACGCGCTGACTCTGTTCGTTATGCTCGAATCCGCCGTGACCCTGCATGCATTCGGCCAGCATCTCCTCCCCCGAATGTCCGAACGGTGAATGTCCAAGATCGTGAGCCAGCGCTATCGCTTCGGCCAGGTCTTCATTAAGCGACAGCGCCCGGGCGATCGTGCGGCTGATCGACGCAACTTCTATCGAATGCGTTAACCGGGTTCGAAGATGGTCGCCCGTGCCGTTCAGAAAGACCTGCGTCTTATATTCGAGACGGCGAAACGCCCGTGAATGAATTATCCGGGCGCGATCACGCTGGAACTCCGTTCGATAGGCGTGGCTCGACTCCGGATATTTGCGGCCGCGCGAGTCGCCGGACTTTTGAGCGAATGAAGCCAGCGTCGCATGCTCGGTCCTTTCCATCTGATCGCGCGTCTTGTAGCCGCCAGGCGCGAGGGTTGGGTTCGCAGGATCTGCCACGGCAGAATTATTAACCGGCGAGCGACATTTGCCAGTCACTAGTGCAAACTCGCTCTCGCATGAGTCGTCGAGCCAAGACCAGCAAGGCCCAACGTCATAGTCACACTGCCTCCGATGTAGCCTGGACTACCGGCGTTTGCGTCGGGCTCGTCGCGATTACCTGGATCGTCTTCGGCCAAACTCTTCAGTTCGAGTTCATCAATGTGGACGACGTCCGTTACGTCATCAAAAACCCGCAGGTGAACAGCGGCTTGAGTGCAGCCAATGTCGCGTGGGCATTTAGTCGCGGTTACGCATGGAACTGGCACCCGCTCACATGGATTTCGCACATGCTGGATTGCCAATGGCACGGCCTCAATCCCGGCGGCCACCATTTCACCAGCGTGCTGATTCATGGCAGCACGGCGATCCTCCTTTTTCTCGTTCTGCGCCGGATGACGGCGAGGTTTTGGGCAAGCGCTTTCGCTGCCGCGCTTTTCGCCATTCATCCGCAACATGTCGAATCCGTCGCTTGGATTGCGGAGCGGAAGGATGTCCTCAGCGGGTTATTTTTTGTCCTAACGATCGCCGCTTATGTCCGATATGCGCAGGAAGACTGGTCACTTTCCCGCTACTTGCTCGTTGTGCTGATGTTTGCGCTGGGGCTCATGTGCAAGCCGATGCTGGTTACGGTTCCGTTTGTTTTGTTGTTGCTGGATTACTGGCCGCTTGAGAGATGGCCGAAGACCCACGGCCCAAGCCAGCAGTCAGTAGCCCGTGGTCTTATCTTGGAGAAATTGCCGCTACTCCTGCTGTGCGTCGTGTCGTCACTGATTACAGTCCGCGTCCAGAGCCTGCAGCCCCTAACGAGCGTTTCGGTGACTTCGCGCGCCGCCAACGCTGCCGTCGCTGCCGTCGCTTACCTCCGGCAGTTGATATGGCCTGTGGATCTGGCGGCGTTTTATCCCTTTCCGCAGGGGAACTTGATGCCGTTGGCTATCGGTTCGCTCGCGATACTGGTCGCAATCAGCGCGGCCGTTTTCTTCCTCGGTCGCCGATACCTGGTTGTGGGATGGCTTTGGTACCCGGTGATGATTTTGCCCGTCATCGGCATCATCCAGGTGGGAAGCCAGGCCCGCGCGGACCGGTACACTTATCTTCCGCACATCGGCTTGTATTTGATGCTGACTTGGGGCGCAGCGGAGCTTTCATCAATAATCCGCCAACGCCGGTTGTTGCTCGCATCCTTTGCGGCTGTAATTCTCATTTCGCTGATTGCCGTGGCGCGAAACCAGACCTCCATGTGGCATGACAGTGAAACGTTGTGGCGTTCGGCCATCGCCCGCACTAACGACAACGTGATGGCCCACACCAATCTCGGCGAAGCGCTTTACACGAAAGGGCAGGTCGGCGAGGCGATTTTCGAATACGAAGCAGCGCTTCAGATTAACCCGAACTATGCCGATGCTCATTCCGCGTTGGGAGCTGCATTTTTAGAGACTGGCCGCGTGCAGGAATCGTTAGACCATCTTCTGACAGCGGTGCGAATCGATCCAAATTACCCGGAAGCCCATTACAATCTTGGCATGGCCTATACGCGAACAGGTCGCGCAAATGAAGCGGCGACTCAATACGCCAAGGCGCTCGAACTTCAGCCGGACTACATCGAAGCGCTCAATAACATGGCGTTCACACTGGCGGCCACTTCCGATCCATCGCTTCGCGATCCGAAACGAGCGGTGGAGCTTGCGCAACGCGCCAATGCTCTCGCCGGCGGACGCAACGCCCGCATCAGCCTCACCCTGTCCATCGCCTACGCCAGTGAGAAACGCTTTTCCGAGGCGTTCGAAGCCGCGAACGCCGGCCTGCAATTGGCAGTCGCGCAGGGCGAAGCGAAACTGGCGGACGCCCTTCGGGCACAAATCGAATCCGTCCGGACAAGTGCTGGCCGCTAGAGACTTGTAGCCGGCATCGCTAATGCCGGCGTGATCGACGATCCCGGCTACGGAGATTTGTCGGTTTGACCCAACTTTTCGCGCAACGTGCGTTCAGCGCGTCGCGCTTCCAAGCGCAGCATCAACAAGTCGAAGACTGCCAGTAGCAGCGCAGTTAATGTAAGCCAGACGCAAACGAGCCAGAAAAAGATAACTCGCCACGGATGTTCATGCGGATTGAGCGCCGGTTGCAGAAATGTAAATCCCGCGATCAACAGAACGACCGCGGCAACCAGCAACATCAACATCGTCCGGCGCCGGACCGGTTGATCCCGAAGCACACCGCGCGTTGCGTGAACGACAAACGATGTCGCTTCCAACGGTTTCTCCGATTCCTCGTTCATTTTGCGGTCCGCCATATGTCGATCTTGCGGTTCAAAATCTCAAATTAAACTTGGGCACCGCGGTACGAATCGGCTTCTCACGCGGAAATGTAACTGCTTTGATCGTCGATAGATGAAAAAAGCGAAAAAACGCGCGCCGAAGAAAGCGGCGGCCCCCCAAAAGGCAAAAACCAGTGACGCGTTAAAGAAGCGGCTGGAGGACGAGTTCGCAAAGGCCGTGAGCACCGCGAAATATTACGTCGAAGATCCGCAGCGTCTTCGCGCGCTTTTTCTGGAAGCAACCAAGGAAGCCGCTGAGCTGCCCAGGGAATCGTTTGCGGGATCGTGGCCGTATTTGCAGGCCATGTTGCGTTTGATTCGGGCTTATTATCGCGGCGAATACGACGGTATTAGCGCGAGCTCGCTCGTCGTGATCATCGCCGCAATCGTTTATCTCGTTAGTCCACTGGATGTGATCCCGGATGCGATCCCGGCGCTGGGATTTCTTGACGATGCAACGGTTCTGTCGCTCGCATTGCGCCGCACCCGCCAGGATTTGGACGAGTTCATGCTCTGGGAAACCAGCACATTTTAGGTCGGGCTTCCGGCGAACGCGTTCACCGCCTGCCGGAGCTGTTCAAAATCGACGGGCTTGATGAGGTGCGCGACAAAACCTGCATCTTTCGAACGACGCAGATCTTCTTCCATTCCGTATCCGCTCAGCGCGATTCCACGCAAACCGTGTTTACCATGGAGCTCCTGCATCAGCTCAAAACCAGTCCCGTCAGGCAAACCGAGATCGCTGATGACGATGTCGAACTGTCCGTTCTTCGCGATGTGCTTGGCCGCGGCACAGGTCATCGCTAATTTCACTTCGTGTCCTTCCCGGGTTAACAGGCGGCGAAGCACCTGGATGGTGGCATCATGATCTTCGACCAGCAGGACGCGCAACGGCGTTGCCGTCGCAGGTCTCCCGTAGTTCGAGGCCGGGTCAACGCTGGAAACGTCCGGCATTGGAACCGGCGCATCGGTGAGCTCCAATTCAACGCGAAAAGTGGCACCCCGGCCAATCCCATCGCTATGAACGCCAATCTCGGCGCCGTGTTGATCGATAATCGCTTTCGTAATCGACAGACCCAGCCCTAAACCGCCGTAGCGCCGGTCCTTTTGAATTTCGGCGGACTGCTCGAACGGAAGAAAAATCTTGTCCACGGCTTCCGGCGCTATGCCCACGCCGTCATCGGCAATTTCGACGACGACTTTTCCGTCCAGCTGTTGAGACCGGACGGTAACGTGGCCGCGTTCCGGAGTAAATTTCACTGCGTTCTTAAGCAGGTTCCAAAATACCTGCTGGAGCCGTGCCGGGTCCGCCATCACCTGTGCGCGATCGGCGCGCAGATCGATCGCCAGCTGCTGACGCTTCGCGTTCGCTTCGCTGCGGACCATCTCGACCGCGAGCGCAACGAGCGAATGAGTATCGCAAGGCTGCAATCGCAGCGCGAGTTTGCCATGCACGATCTGCGTCAGGTCGAGGAGGTCGTCGATAAGGCGCGCTTCCAGCTCGATATTGCGCTTCATCATCGCAAGCTGATCGCGCGCTTCGTCAGGCAACCGTTCATCGTCTCGCAATTCCGACGCCGTCATCAGCACGGGCGTCAACGGCGTCCGAAGCTCGTGCGAAAGCGCTGCGAGAAATTCATCTTTTGCGTTCGAAGCGCGCTCGGCCTGTTCCCTCGCCTCCCGCATTTCGTTTTCGCGCCCCTTGCGCTCGGTGATGTCGCTGAAAACAATCCCAACCGTTCTCGCCGCCGGGTCGCCGACGCGAAAAGCATGGACTTCGTACCAGCGCCCAAGCGCTTCCGCGCGGTTCTCGAACCGCTGGGAAATGCCGGTCAGCGCGATGTTCCCGTAGATGTCGAACCAATGCTGCTCGTGGTCGGGCGCCAGTTCGCGCATCCGCTTTCCCTTCGCGTTAACAAGACCGGTATGCTTCTCGAACGCGTCGTTGATTTCGAGAAAACGATAATCGGCAGGCTTTTTGTTCTGGTCGAACAAGACCTCGATCGTGCAAAAACCTTCCTCCATCGAATTGAACAGACGGCGATACTGTTCTTCGGAGGCGCGCGCCGCTTTCTCAGCCAATTCGCGATCTCTGTGCAAACGGCCGTTCAACCAGAACGCAGCGGCAACCGCAAAAAGACAGACGCCAACCGGGAATACATCCCACGCTGAAATTTTGTCACTGATCCATGCCCGCACGGTGATCGCGACCAGAGTTACCAGAACAATGACAGCAAGGGCCTGCGACACACGCTGCCAGGCGATGATCTTTCCCCGTGGCCCTGTTGGATGAATCGCTGCGGTCACTGCTGACTCAGTGACATAACAAAGCACCAAGTGTGGGCGAGAGTCAACGCGCTCTTCGTTAGACCAGCAAGAGCGCCGGGTTTTCCAGCAAGTGCCGAAGCTCTTTAAGATATTCCGCTCCAAGCGCTCCGTCGATCACCCGATGATCGCAGCTCATCCAGATCGACATGCGGTGACCAACTGAAATCTGGTCGCAATTGTCGACCACCGGTTGTTTCACGATTTTTCCAACCGCGAGAATGAAACCCTGCGGCGGATTGATGATAGCGCTGAACGAATCGATGCCCATTCCGCCAAGGTTCGACACGGTGAAACTTCCGCCCTGAAATTCTTCCGGCTTCATCCGTTTGTTTCGCGCACGGCTCGCAAGATCTTTGGCCGCCTCGCTGATCTCGCGCAGCGACTTGTTTTGCGCTCCACGAACTACCGGCGTCAGTAATCCGTCCTCGATCGCCACCGCGATCCCAAGATCGACATCGGCGTATTGCACAACCGCGTCGCCATCGAATGACGCATTCACTTTCGGGACCTTGACCGCCGCCATCACCGCGGCTTTCAGCACAAAATCGTTCACCGTGATTTTCGCAGTGTCCGCGCCTTCACCGGCCGATTTCAATTCCGCGCGCGCCGCCATCAGCGGACCTGCGTCGATGTCGATGTTTAAGTAAAAATGCGGGACCGGGGCTTTGCTCTGCGTAAGCCGTTCGGCAATCCCGCGGCGCATACCGGAAAGATTGATTCGGGTGCCGGCACCGGCCTTCGGCGCGGACGCTGGGTGTTTTGCCCCAGCAGCGGCACCAGCCGGCGACTTTGCCGCGGCGCGCACGTCTGTTTCAGTCACGCGCCCGTCCGGACCGGTTCCATTGACGGTGGAGAGATCAACACCGAGCTCAGCGGCAACTCGTCTCGCTACCGGCGATGCCTTCACTCGCGCGTCCTCTGTCTGTAGCGCCGCTCTCTGACCGCCGGGTTGTGTGCTCGGCCGGCGGTCGGAGACCGCCGCTGCAGATTTTTTGTCGTCCTTCGTCTCTGGCGGCGCAGTTTCTTTCTCTTGCTTCTTTGCCGGAGCCGGCTTTTCGGTCTCCGCTTTCGCCATTGTTTCCTTTTTCGGCTCCGCCTTTTTTTCCGCTTTCTTCTCTTCCTTCGGGGCTTCTTCACCTTCCCCACCGATGAACGCGATCTTGTCGCCGACATTTACCTTGCCGCCCTCTTCCACAAAAATCTCGGTCAGCACTCCATCCTCGGGCGATTCCCATTCCATCGTCGCCTTGTCCGTTTCGATCTCGGCAATCACTTCACCCGCCGAAACCGTGTCGCCCTTTTTCTTTTTCCACGCGACGAGAGTTCCCTCCGTCATCGTGTCGCTCAACTTGGGCATCTGGATCTCAGGCATAACGATTACGCGTAACAAACCTGTTTCACCGCTGCTATCAACTTGTCGACGCTGGGCAGAACCGCCTTCTCCAGCTTCTCGTTATACGGCATCGGCACTTCTTCCTGGGATACGCGTGAGACCGGCGCATCGAGCGCATCGAAAATATTTCTTTGGATGCGATAACAAATCTCCGCGCCGACTCCGCAGAAGGGCCGGTCCTGCTCGACAATCACGACGCGATGAGTCTTCGAAACGGAATGATAAATCGCTTCTTCATCCAGGGGCTTGATCGACCGGAGATCGACAACCTCGGCGCTGATGTCTTCGTCCTCGAGTTTTGCGGCAGCGGCCAGAGCGATCGGAACCGTCTGGGCATAACAAATGATCGATACGTCGCTGCCTTCACGTTTCACCTCGGCTTCGCCTAACGGAATCGTAAGATCGACATCGAGCGGTTCCACCATTCCCTTGGAGCTGTAGAGCAGCTCGGATTCGAGCACGAGGACCGGGTTATTATCGCGCACCGCGGTCTTCAACAGCCCCTTGGCATCGCGCGGCGTCGCCGGCGTGCAGATTTTCAAGCCTGGAAAATTGGCGTAAAGACATTCCGTGGCGTGCGAATGCGTCGCGCCAAGCTGGTGAGCCGGCCCGTTAGGGCCGCGGAACGTAATCGGGATGTTGAACTGGCCACCGGACATGGTGAGCATGTTAGGCGCGTTGTTCACGACCTGGTCGAAGGCAACCAGCGAAAAACTGAACGTCATGAATTCGATCACGGGCCGCAGGCCAACCATGGCCGCGCCGACGCCGAGGCCGGCGAATCCGTTCTCGCTGATTGGAGTGTCGATGATCCGGTCGGCCCCAAAACGGTCGAGCAATCCCTGCGAAACCTTGTAGGCGCCGTTGTATTCCGCCACTTCCTCCCCCATCAGGAAGACATTGTGATCGCGCTCCAATTCTTCGGCGAGCGCCTCGTTCAACGCCTGGCGATAGGTAATTTCGCGCATCGTCATGGCACGAAGGTGTAGTCGTACAGTTTCTCAAGCGGCGGCTCGGGGCTTTTCTCCGCGAACTTCACACTGGTCAGCGCCGTCTCCTTGGCGTGTTTGTCGATCTTATCGAATTGCTCGTTAGTCAATTTCCCTTCGCGAGTCAATTGCGCGCGCAATCGGGTAATGGGATCGTCGAGGCGGTATTTCTCCAGCTCCTCCTTGGTCCGATAGCTCGCCGGGTCGGACATGGAATGTCCCCGGTAACGATAGGTGCGGATTTCCATGAACGCCGGGTGCGGTTCTCGCCGGATCGATTTTACCACTTCGCCAATCTTGTCGCGGACTTCCCGAAAATTCATGCCGTCAACGATCTCCCCCGGGATGTCGTAGCCTTCGGCGCGATCGACGATTTGTTTCAGCGACGTCGAGCGCTTTACCGAAGTGCCCATCGCGAAAAGATTGTTCTCGCAGATGAACACCACCGGCAACCTGTAGAGCGCGGCCAGATTCAGCGCTTCGTGAAATGCGCCCTGGTTGATAGCGCCATCGCCGAAGAAACAAAGCGTGACGCGATCTTCCTTTCGATATTTGCAGGCAAACGCCAGACCGCAGGCGAGAGGAACGTGAGCGCCCACAATTGCATGGCCGCCATACATGTGGCGCGATTTATCGAAGTAGTGCATGGACCCGCCGAGGCCGCCGCTCACGCCGGTTTGTCTTCCGAACAACTCAGCCATGCAGGCATCGGCCGATGTGCCCCGGGCAAGGGCATGGGCGTGATCGCGATAGGCGGTGATGATGTAATCGTCGTCGCGCACGGCGGCGACAGCGCCCACAACGACAGCTTCCTGTCCGATATAAAGATGGCAAAAGCCGCCAATCTTCTGCGCTTGATATTGCTGGCTCGCGCGTTCCTCGAAACGCCGGATGAGCAACATCAGCGAGAGCATTTCGACTTCGTCGCGCTCCGCCGGCTGCATCGGAATCTACGCCGGACGCGGCAGGACGGATTTACTACCGGCGGGTTCGGCGGTGCGGCCAAGATGGACGCATAGAACAAAAGCCGCGGTGAAGATAAGATCGCTTACGAGAGAGTTACGGAAGAACATCCAGCTAGGTGTCGCGCTATAGGTTGTTAGGCCAGTGGTCAGCGACTGTACGAGCCCGGCAAAATTCCGCGTGTATCCGGGATCGCTTAGCCAGGCGAACGCGCAGGTCACAACATAAAAGATGGTCGAGCCAAGGATAGAAGCGGGCAGCATGACCTTGAGGGAAGCACGATCCTGCAAGGCGAGCCCGATGAATCCGATCACGATTAGCGTCAGGTAACGGCAGGCGATGAGTGGAGAGAACAGTGGCGCCCCGTAATAGTAATTGAGAATCGCGTCGGAAATGAACAGGGCGACCAACGGCAGCGTAAATTTAAACCGAGCCGGAAAAAAAGCAGCGCTGCAAAGGGCGAGCGCAGCAAGCGGCGCAAAGTTCGATAGCCAGGTGGAACCGGAATGAATCATCAGTCCGGTCATGAGTCGATAGGCGACGGCAATCAATACCAGAAGAAATGCGGGAATCATCGCAGGAGAATCTAGCCGACGCAGGCGATAAGCAAAGCGGTTTTGGGCAGGTCTTTCGCTCGCTCCAAAAAATCGAAAAGCGCGGGCGATTACTTCTTGGCGGCGCCAAGCATTCGGTTCAAGCGCGCCTTGCGACGATTGGCGGCATTCCGGTGAATGATCCCACGCTTGGCCGCCCGGTCGATCTCGGAAATCAGCTGGCGAACTTTATTCGCATCCGTGCCTGCCGCGCCTTTATGCAGCGTTCGCAAGCGCGATGTGACGCTGCGATTTCGCAGTGTGCGTTGAGTGACCTGACGGGCGCGTTTAGCGGCGGATTTGGTGTTGGCCATGACAATATTTTTGCGGGCGTGCAGGGTCGTTGCGCACGACGCGCTTGTCAAGCACACCTCGATCCGGACCGCCGCGGTTCGCGGATGCGTTACGAGCCGTTGCGCGTCCGCACGCCTACGGGACCGGGGCGTGTCATCACCGCCGATTCTTCCTGGGACATTCCCTTGCGGGATTTCGGCAAGTGGTCGGGAACGATCTCGACGAGAGTTCCCAGCGGAATCTGGTTGTACAGCGAAATCACGTCACTTCCTTTCATCCGGATACAGCCAAAGCTCGCCGGCTTGCCGATGAAACGTTCTTCGTTGGTACCGTGAATATAAATGCAACGGCTGAAAGCGTGCGCGTTCTGGGGCTCCAGCCCCCGCAACCAGATAATCCGCGTTGTGATTGGATCGCGTCCCGGTGCATTCGGCTTCAGCACTTCGCCCGTGAAACGCCGGTTGTGAAACACGGCGCCGAGTGGAGCGTTATCGCCGATTTTTTGCGCGACCGCCATAACCCCTAACGGCGTCGTCATGCGTCCCCAGAAATCGCCGAGCCCGAATTTCGACGTCGAAACTGGATAGACGGCGATCTTGGATTGGTTCTGCATCAGCATGAGCTTTTGATCTTTCACGCTGATCACGACGCGACTCGGCGGTGCCACCAACGGAGTGGCAGGATTTTCTGCGTAGGCCGACAGATGGAAGCTAACGAGGATTAGCACCAGGGGGATGGGGCGTAACATTGGCGATCTGATACTCAGTTTTTTGTGTTTGTCACGCCGGAATTGCATCCACTGCCGTCCGCGACGCCCCCCAGCTGAATCGCGGCCTCCACGAAGTGATTGAACAAAGCGAGACATACAAAAAACCAAACTGAAACATCAGCAAAAACGGTACCGACAGGAACTGGCGATGTTGGATCGCAAACCAAACGAAGTAGGTAAAATACAGCGCAAACAGCATTTCCGCGAATGGCAAAATCGAGGACTTCAAGGGCATGTATCGGCAGCTCCGCCACGGCTGCGATTTACGCTCGATCCCGTATTTAGGCGTGCGGGCGAAGCCGGACTGGTGGTTGAACACCGCTTCGAGCACTGCCCGCGCATTGTTAATTGAAAGCCCGATTCCGAGTGCCAGAAGGCAGGGCAGCATCAACATCTCTTTCATCCAGGTCCGTGGATTCAATTCCCTTTGTGCGCAGATATAGAATACCGCAACCGAGACCGAAGCTGTTAGGAAAATCGGGACGTCAATAAGGAGGGTCCGAACCCACCCGGTCTGCGGGCCCCCGGTAGAGGGATGCAACAGGACGCACAGGCAGGCCAGCAGCAAGTAGGCAAAGTTCGACATCAGGTGCCCGGTGGCCTCGATCTTAATGGGCAACGGCAGCGGGCTTCGCCAGATCTTGGGAAGGAGCTTTTTGCAGGTCTGGATGGAGCCTTTTGTCCAGCGATGCTGCTGGGATTTAAAGCCGTTCATATCGACCGGCAGCTCGGCGGGGGTCACCACGTTAGCCAAAAAGATGAATTTCCAGCCGGCCAGCTGCGCCCGGTAGCTCAAATCCAAGTCTTCCGTGAGGGTGTCATGCTGCCAGCCGCCCGCTTCGCGAATGCACGACGTCCTCCAAACGCCGGCGGTGCCGTTGAAGTTGAAAAAGCGTCCACTGCGGCTGCGAGCGGTCTGCTCCAGCAACAAATGGCCGTCGAGAAACATTGCCTGTACCCGGGTAAGCAGAGAGTAACTTCGGTTCAGGTGGCCCCAGCGTGTCTGGATCATTCCAACCTTCGGATCGGTGAAAAAGTGGACCGTGCGCATCAACAGGTCGGGGTTGGGAACGAAGTCCGCGTCCAGGATGCAGACGAAGTCGCCCTCGGCCCGGTCGAGGCCAACTTCCAGTGCGCCAGCCTTGAACCCAGTGCGATCTGTCCGCTGGATAAGATCGACATTAAACCCGCGAGAGCGCAGTTCCTCGGTGCATTCAGCGGTAATGTCCCGCGTGTCGTCCGTGGAATCATCCAACACCTGGATCTGGAGACGATCCTTTGGATAATCGAGCTCGCTGACCGAGCGCAAGAGTCGTCGGACCACATAAATCTCGTTAAAAATGGGCAACTGGACCGTGACCTTCGGCAACTGGTCGAAGTGGCCAACCGGCTGAGGTTCGTGCTTTCGATTCTTTAAGAACAGGTAGATGATGAAGTACCGATGAATCCCGTACGCGGACAGGCCCAAGAGCACGCTCAGGTAGCAGATCGTCCAAATAACGTAACCGAGATTTCCTTGCATCTGGCGTCCAAAAGCTGCCTTTGGTTGAGGCAGCAAGGTGGTCATGATGCCGGTTCCCGCGTTTCGGTCAAATCAAAAAACCGCCTTTTGCCTGCGATAAGCGTGCAAATCATTATCGCCGTAACGTGCCTCTTTGGATGGCCTGTTAGTGCTCAGGAGGAGCCGATGACGGAAGAGCATTACCAGCGTGAAGAGCTAGGGGTGAATCCTTATACTGCGCCGTCCATTGCGACCATTTTCGATCAACTCGACGAACTGAAGCCGATTCCGTTCGACAAACTCTGGCGGCCCCTGCCGGGGTCTAGTCCGTCATTGCGAGAAACGAAAGCGATGGCCTTCGGCGTGTTGATTGCAGACGGATTTCTGGTCGTCACGGCCGAGCGGAAAAATCTCATCGAGGATCTCGGTCGCGCACTGATTCGGGACGCCCGGGGGCTGGGCGTGGCCGATCGCGTCATGAAACACAGCGCGAGTCTAACCGAGTTAGGCAAACGCGGCGAATGGATGGCGGTCCGTAAGGAACTGGTCACCACCCAGGCCGATGTCGAGCAAGCGTTGGTCGATCTTCGCGATCAAAAGATCGCACACTTGATCAGCCTGGGCGGCTGGCTGCGTGGATTGGAAATTAGCGCCGGGGCCGTGGACGAGAAGTTTTCGAAAGATCGCGCCGCCATTTTGGTGCAGCTCGATCTGCTCGACTATTTCAACGAGGAGCTCCGGACGCTTCCGCCAAACATTTCCAACGACGCCATCTTCACGAAAATCCGGGGCGCGTTTCACTCCTTTGGGGAAATCTTCAACAAGTCCGGAAAGACGGATAAAGGGCTCCAGCCTAACGATATCAAATCGATTCGCGATCAAGCCCGTGAGTTGAGCGTCGCGATCAGCGGCTGATTCTCAGCCAGGCTTGCTTGAGGGAGATTCCGCGCGGTGGAATGTTTATGGCTGCTATTGCATCGATGGATTTGCCGAGCCGACCCCAGTCCTCTCCCGGCCGCTTCGAGCGGTTCAGTATCGTTTTTCCAATTCTGCTTGCCGGCTGGGTCCCCTCGATCCTCACGCTCGTTGTCTCTTACACAATCCTGAGCAATACGCTGGAATCCAAGATCTTGCGGGATCGACAGACGTTCGTTCAACTGATCGGTCACCTCATCGGCGACGACCTCAGCCGAACCAGCGGAATCATCGAGTATTACCAGACGCTGCCGGATATCCCGAAGATCCTTTCCTCGCCCACTCCCACGACACCGTCTCAACAATGGCTCGCATCGGCCTTTTATTCTCATCCGCGAATCGACGGCATGTTTATTACGAATGCCGAGGGTCGATTGATCGGATCCCTGCCGGCAAATCCCGCAGCCGTCGGGCACGACTTCGAATCCGGCTTGTGGAAAGACCGGGCGCTTACTTCCGAGACGCCGTACGTTTCGCCCGTTCATCCGCGGTTGTCGGACAAGCGAATGACCACCGACATTGTAGGGCCGGTAAAAGCGCAGAACGGAAGCGTTGTCGGTTACTTTGGTGTGTCGGTGTTGGTGGAACGAATCGGCCGGCGCCTTTCCACAATAGAGTTCGCCGATCAACAAGTCTGCCAGGTGATCGATCAAAACGGCGTCCCGTTGTTCGCCACCAAATTTGGAGCCCATCCGGTGACTTCACCGCCCAGAAATCAGAATCTGATTAACGAGATTGGTAAAGGTAAGCGGAGCGGCCATTTGGAGCGCGACGAGAAACTTTACTCATTTTGTCCGGTCGAATCGACGGGCTGGATGGTCGTTGTCGAACAACCCCGTGCCGTCGCTTATAAACCGATTCACGATCTGGTGAAGCGAATGGCGCTGCTCACGGCGTGGCTCATGGCGCTCACGCTGGCGTTCGCGATGATCGGCGGCCGCCTTTACCGCAGTCACGTGCAGTCCGCGCGCAAACTCGAGCGCGAGGCGATTTTCAACGAAAAAATCCTCGCCAACATGCCGACCGGCATCGCGTTCGTCGACCCGGCGTCGCATCGGTTCGCGCAGGCTAACGAGGCATTCGCACAGATGGCGCAACGGTTTGGGGGGTTCGAAGGTCGCGATATCACCGAGGCAACCTACGACGACGTCAATATTGCACCGCCCGGCGCCATCGAGCGTGTTCTTTCATTCGGCACACCGTTTCAATTGATCGAACATCCTTTCCAGGATCGCGAAGGCGTAACTCACTTCGTGAACATCAACCTGCTGCGCCTCCAAAGCGCCCGGCAAAACGTTGAAGGCGTGCTTTACCTGGTGGAAGATCGCACCCGCGACGTTGCTCTCCGCCAGGAGTTGATCAATGCCAACACGGCAAAGGACCAGTTCCTGGCTTTGCTATCCCACGAGTTACGAAACCCGCTATCACCGGTCCTTGCGACCGTGACCGAGCTGCAGGAAACGCTTCCTAACAAACCCGAGTTTCGGCAGGCGCTCGATGTCATTCGACGAAACGTAGAGCTGGAAGCGCGATTGATCGACGACCTTCTGGATGTTACGCGAATTTCTCGCGGGAAACTGCAACTCACTTTCGAGGTGATATCGGTGCATGAAGTTCTGCAGCGAGCCTACGAGATTTGCCGCGAAGAAATCGTCGCGAAAAAAATCGCGTTCGAATTTCAACCGCTCGCCGGCGATTCGTTGGTGAAAGCCGACCCCGCGCGGCTGCAGCAGGTTTTTTGGAACTTGATCAAGAACAGCGTCAAATTCACGCCTGGTAGCGGCAAGATCGTTGTCCAGACCGGTAATCCCGTTCCTGGGGAAATCGAAATAACCGTTCGCGATACCGGGCTCGGAATCGAACCGGAAAAGATCGACAAGGTTTTCAACGCCTTTGAGCAGGGACAGACTTCGATCACCCGGCGGTTCGGCGGTCTCGGACTCGGGCTCGCGATTTCGAAGGCGATGGTCGACGCTCACGGCGGAACAATTCGCGCGGACAGCAAGGGACACGACCAAGGCTCCACGTTCACGGTAACGTTGCGCACGACAAGCATGCCTCAAACGATTTCCACCAAGCCGCCACGGAGCGAGACGCCAAAAATCGCCGCCGGCACTGCTCGCCATTTATTGTTGGTCGACGATCATCCGGACACGTGCGCCGGTATGAAGACGATGCTGGAACGCCGCGGCTACAACATCACGGTGGCGCATTCCGCCAATCAGGCGATGGAAGCCGCGAAAACGACGCGGTTTGACTTGCTGATCAGCGACATCGGCCTCCCTGATCGCAGTGGCTACGAGCTCATGCAGGAGCTGCATGCGGCGCAGGGGTTGCGCGGGATCGCGCTGAGCGGCTTCGGTACTGCAAACGACATCGATAAAGCGCGAGACGCCGGTTTCTGCGAACACCTGACCAAGCCGATCACGTTCGAACGCCTTGAAGAAGCCATTCGCCAGTCGCTCGAGCCGGGGCCCGCGAACAGTTAGGATCCAACAATCTGTCTGCTAGCCGTTTGCCGCAACCGGGGCCTTGCGCTCAGACGCTTCTTTCAGCTCGCGCGATAATTTCTCAACACGCTGCCGCATGACTTTGCCGGCCTTGAACTTCACGGTCGCCCGCGGCGGGATCACGAAACTGCTGCCGGGCTGATTGGGATTACGACCGACGCGCGGTTTGGTTAGGCGCGGTTGAAATACCCCAAAATTGCGCAGCTCGACGGCGACATTTCTCGCCAGGCTATCCGTAATCTGATCCAGTGTCCGCTGGACGACGTCGAAAACCTGGTGCTGCACCATCCCCGTCTGGTTACTGATCGCTACCACGATGTCGCGTTTGGTTAACTTTGCCATAACACTAATGTAATCGTGTTACTCTCAGCGATTGCGCGCAAAATTAAACGAGAAACTCCATCTTTTTAGCTATAACCCCTTCCCCCCCAACCAGCAGCGCAGCGTCCCGAAGCGGGGGAACTGGACGACTTATCCCGGATCAGCGTGCCGGTAGCGGCGCAAAACCACCCCGTCGAAACACTTTCTCGAAGTAGTACATGACGGGGCCCTGACCAGCCAACTGCTTGCGTCGCGCCTTTAACTGCCCCTGAACCACACCTAGCTTCGTGAAAACGCCATTCCATTCGGCTTCCATTCGCCTGACGTCCTCGTTGGGAAGATCCCGGACCCCACGCACCGAGGAAGCTCGCTGAAGGACGTTCATCGCCCTGCCTGAGATATCAGAAAGCAACTTCAACTCACGGAAGACGTATTCCGTTTCCTGGAGCAAATGACCTCTCACCTCGGTAAACTGCCGCTCCTGCTCAGCCGAAATAATTGGCTTCGCCTTGTCCAAGCCGTACGTGATCAAGTCGTGCAGCTTTTTCCAGCTGTCGATTTGGACACCCAGCAGACGCAGTTTCGTTTCGATTTCCCTGTCGCGCATTGCTTACCCCCGGCTAGAAGCTGACGAGTTCCAGCGTCTCGTCGAGCTTCTGTAAATTGTCGATCAAAAGATGGGCCCACGGCCGATCGACCGTCTGTTCCTGGCTGATGATTCCCTCTTCAAAATAGAAACGGCCTTGTCGCCAGCGGAAAACTTCCGCCACCGCCGATTCGCCTTCCAAATTTCCAAATACCGCATGCCGGACCGCGCCGTGCTGCAGGTAAATCTCGCTGTTGCCGCGTCCAGACTTGAATGTGAAACGGCCGCTGCGCTGACTAAGGCAGCTCATCTGCAGAATCTCCGGAGCGGAGAACTGATTCAGGTTGCCGATGAGGGAGTGACAGGGATCAATCCCCTCTGAAGGTGCCATCGATGCTTCCCCGAGCGACTCTACGAAAAAGTTGATATCCGATTGCAGGCGGCGGGCGTTCTTATTGGTCGTCACAACCCTTATATCCTGCTGGTCCATCAGCGAAAGTTGATCGGGATCCGGACGATGACTCACCAGGCATAGAATCTTGAGCGACGGGAAATGCTGCCTTGCATTCGTTGCCTGGCCGGTGGCAATGGCGGTTTCGCCTTCGACCACAAAGCCGTCGAAATTCTCCTCGATCAGTACCGTCACCGCCTCGGATAGAGTTCGGACAATGCGGGTTTCTAGGCGTTCCATCATGTCGAAGATCGCCAGACAACGATCCTGAAAAACAGGATCCGCATTCAAGATGAGCACACGGGTTTCCACGATAGACGACGTATCCCCTGAATTAGCAAGAACCCTGCCCGGAGGATTCGCCTGTTTTGCGTTACTTGCGCCACGCCACCCGAGGAGGTGGCGCCGGATATGCCTCAGGCGCAATCTCATGCGCTGTCCGGAAATGGACTTTCGCCAGGCCCCGCAAAACTTCCGGACCGCGCGTTTCCACGAGCTTCCGTGCGGTTTCCTTTACGCCAGTCGAAACCCCTCGCTCCAGCCGGATGCCGAGCTTTTTCCCTTCCCGTTCCAGCCAATTGATGAACCCCTCGCGAGCCAGGATCGATGCCGCGGCTACCGCGACATCCGATTCCGCTTTCGTCCGTTGCTGGATGTCGATCTTGCGACCGTGGTTGAGTAGAGACCGCTCGATGACTTTCGTATCGGCGAACTGGTCGGATAACGACCGCGGGCAATCCGGCTTTTTCGCGAGGAGGTTTTCAATCACCCGGGCGTGTCCCCAGCCCAGCAAACTGTTCAGGTTCCCGAATTTTTCGTAAAGCTCGTTGTACTTGGCAGGGCCGATCAAGACGGTGTCGACCAGCCCGAGCGAATCTTTTCGAATGGAATCGGCCAGCGTCCGAATCCGCGCGTCCGACCCGATGCGCTTACTGTCCTGCACGCCGGCATCGAGGAATTTTCGCGAGATTCCGGCATCCACATAAACTCCCGAGATCACGAGCGGTCCAAAAAAATCACCTTTGCCGCTCTCGTCGATTCCGAAGTGCGGCTGAAACATTTCCGGCGAATGGACTTCTTCGTAGCCGAGTTTGGCTTCTCCGAGGATTTTCGGCTCGAGCTCAAACTGCACGAACTCTTGAACGCCTTTGCCTTGCACCAGAATCTTTGGTCCTTTTTCGTAAACGGCGACACTGAGCTTGTTCTTTTGCGCAAAGAAAATCGTGTAAGGCTTCGGCGAAAACTCGAATCCTGATTCCTTCAGGACCAATTGAAGTTTCTTTGCCTGCTCACTCGTTAGAGGGTGCGTGTAGGAATTCATTCCGGAAAACGCTCAACGCTCAACGGTCCGAGCCGGACTGGCAAACGCTCAACGTCCAATGATCTTCTGCATTCGGCGTTGGACGTTGAGCGTTGGACGTTGGACGTTTGCTGCGAAAGCTTGATCTCGCCAAGAAACACCCTTGCCTTCCGCCGTGCCCTTCTAGCCTGGTTCGATCACCATGGCCGCGATCTTCCGTGGCGCAATACCCGGGACCCGTACGCGATTCTTGTTTCCGAGATCATGCTCCAGCAGACACAGGTCGCGACCGTCGTGCCCTACTATAATAGATGGCTTCAACGTTTTCCGGATTTCGCGGCACTGGCCGCAGCGCAGGAAAACGACGTTCTCCACGCCTGGCAGGGACTTGGGTACTACCGACGCGCCCGGAACCTGCACGCCGCCGCCAAGAAGGTGCAGGATCGGCACGATGGAATCTTTCCACGGGAGGCCTCAGCCGTTCGCGAATTGCCCGGCGTGGGACGTTACACAGCAAATGCCGTAGCCACCTTTGCCTTTGACCAAGCCGTTCCGATTGTCGAAGCAAACACCGGCCGTCTTCTCGCCCGTCTGTTCAATATTCGAATACCGGTCGATTCTGGTCCGGGGCAGAAAGCGCTGTGGGATAGCGCTTCCTCGTTGATTCCCCCCAACAACGCCGGGCGTTTCAATTCCGCGCTGATGGACCTGGGCGCCACAGTGTGCGTTTCGCGAAATCCGAAATGTGGCATCTGTCCGGTCAAGAAATTTTGCTGCACCAAAAACCCGGAATCGCTTCCAATCAAAAAACCGCGCCCGGCTACCAAGCAGCTTATCGAAGAACATGTTTTCGTCGTTAGGCAACAGAAGATTCTGCTGAAGCAAGCTCAAACGCGCTGGGTCAATATGTGGATCCTGCCGCCGCTCAGCGTTGATCGGTTAAACCGATCACGGTTACTCAAACCGGAATACGTTTCAGTGTTCCCGTTCACGAATCATCGGATTACGTTGCGCGTGTTCGGCCAGCAACCACGCACTGTCGACCGCCAACGTAGTCACTGGTTTGCAGTATCCGCGATCGACCGAATTCCGATTCCCTCACCTCATCGGCGCGCAATCGAAGCACTTCTGCATTAAGCGTTGGACGTTGGGCGTTGAGCGTTGGACGTTTTCTGTCTGATGCAGACCATCGACGAACAAGCGGTTCCCGACGCCCGCGGCCATTTTGGTCCGTACGGTGGCATGTTCGTCCCCGAGACGCTGATGTCGGCCCTCAACGATCTGGCCGCCGAGTATCAGCGCGCCAAAAACGATCCCGCGTTCCAGGAACAGTTGTCGGGTTTGCTCCGCGATTTCACCGGACGCCCCACGCCGCTTTATTTCGCCCAACGCCTCACGCAAAAACTCGGCGGCGCGAAAATCTATCTCAAGCGCGAAGATCTGCTTCACACCGGCGCGCACAAAATCAACAACGCGCTCGGCCAGATCTTGCTCGCCCAACGAATGGGCAAAAACCGCATCATCGCCGAGACCGGCGCCGGGCAGCACGGTGTCGCCACGGCTACGGTCGCCGCCCGGTTTGGTTGCGAATGCGTGATTTACATGGGCAAGGTCGACATGGAACGACAGGCTTTGAACGTCATACGGATGCAGTTTCTCGGCGCGAAAGTGGTTCCGGTGACGGCCGGGCAGGCAACACTCAAAGAAGCGATTAGCGAGGCGATGCGCGATTGGGTAACGAATGTGCGAACGACGCATTACATCCTCGGTTCGGCGCTCGGATCGCATCCATACCCGATGATGGTGCGTGATTTTCAGCGGATCATCGGTATCGAATCCCGCGCACAAATTCTCGAGCGCGAAAAGCGGCTGCCCGATTTGTTAGTCGCCTGCGTTGGCGGCGGCAGCAACGCCATCGGTCTCTTCCATCCCTTCCTGCACGATCGACACGTGCGCATGATCGGGATTGAAGCCGGGGGCGAAGGAATCGACACCGGAAGACATGCGGCGCGTTTTCAAACCGGTCGACTAGGTGTCCTTCAGGGCACGCAAACATTTCTTCTGGCGAACGAGGACGGGCAAATCGAACTCACCCATTCGGTGTCTGCCGGACTCGATTACGCAGCCGTGGGTCCCGAACATAGTTACCTGCGCGATCTTGGCCGGGTCGAATACACCTACGCAACCGATGAAGAAGCGCTCAACGGTTTCAAGACGCTGTCTTCCACCGAAGGCATTATCCCCGCTCTCGAAACCGCACACGCCATTGCCTATCTCTTGAAAACAAAATTGCCCCCAAATCAAATTGTCATCGTCAACTGCTCCGGTCGCGGAGATAAAGACGTTGAACAAGCGGCCAGGTATTTAGCATGAGATCGATGACCGGTTATGGGCGTGGCGAGATTGACCTCGCGGGCGCAAAAGTAAGCGTGGAGCTGAACTCCGTGAACCGGAAGCAGAGTGACATCGTGATCAACCTCCCGCGCGACCTGACCGAACTGGAGCCCAGGATTCGCAAAACCATTAACGAAAATATCTCGCGCGGCCGAACCAATGTCAGCGTGACACTGCACGGCGGATCTAACGGATCGCGCAAACTTGCGCTCGATACCGAACTCGCCCGCTCCTATCACGACGCAATGCAGGCGTTGCAGAAAGAATTGAGCGCGCCCGGAGAAATCACCATCGGCACGATTTTACAGGCTCCCGGAGTGATGAAGCCGCCGGAAGAATCGATTGATGCCAACGATGCCTGGCCCGCCATCGAGCGAGCGTTGGGTGCCGCTCTGTCCGACCTGATCAAGATGCGCGAGCGTGAAGGCAAACATTTGGCCAAGGACTTAATTCACCGCCTCAAATCCATCCGCAAAAGCTTGAAGGAAATTCGCTCGCTCCACCCGGAGGTGGTCAAACGCTATCGCGCAGCAATGATCGAACGGATTGAAAAAGCCGGGTTGCCGATTCCTGGCGACGACGAGCGGCTGCTGAAAGAAATCTCGTTTTTCGCCGATCGTTCCGATGTATCGGAAGAGCTAACCCGGCTGGAAAGTCACCTCGCGCAGTTCGCTCATCATTTGCGCAAAAATGAGCCGGTCGGCCGGACGCTCGAATTCATCACCCAGGAGATTTTCCGCGAACTGAATACGTTAGGGGCGAAGGCGAACGACGCCGATATCGCCCAGCGAGTCGTTGCTTCAAAGGCCGAACTGGAAAAGATTCGCGAGCAGATCCAAAACCTTGAATAAGCAATTTTCGCGAACGGGAATCCTCTTTGTGATTTCGGCGCCTTCCGGCGCGGGCAAGACGACACTGCTCGATGGGCTCCGGCTGACCCCGGACGCCGTCTATTCCGTCTCCTGCACGACGCGGCCGCCGCGCGCGAACGAAGTCAACGGAGAGGATTATCATTTCCTGTCTCAGGAGGATTTTCAGGCGCGACTAAAAGCTAATGAGTTCCTCGAAAACGCGAAGGTTCACGAGCATTATTACGGCACGTTGCGCAAGACGGTCGTCGATCACTTGAAACAGGGTATTGATGTCCTGATCGACATCGATACCCAGGGAGCGGCCACGATTCGCGATAGCGCCGACGAATTCATCCGCAACTCGCTGGCGGACGTTTTTATCATGCCGCCCAATCTTGACGAGCTGCGGCGTCGCCTAACAAAGCGTGGAACTGAAACCGCCGGCCAGATCGAGTTGCGGTTAAAGACCGCCGCCCGCGAAATGGAGCACTGGCGCGATTATCGCTACACCATCATCAGCAAGTCGCAGGAGGAGGATTTGCAGAAGTTTCGACATATTATGGGCGCGGAGCGTTATTTGAGCCGCAGATTGGCGCAGGGATAACCAACGATGCAGAGAGCAGCGAAACGCAAGATCGAGAAGAGCGCGCGGAAAGTTTTGCCGATGCGCGCCGGCGCGAAAACGGTCGTGCTAGGCGTAACTGGTTCGATCGCCGCCTACAAATCCGCGGAGCTGGCGAGTCTTCTGGTTAAGCAAGGCCACGATGTTTTCGTAGTCATGACACACGATGCTGCGGAGTTCATCACGCCGCTGACGTTGCAAACGCTTTCAAAAAATCCGGTATCGACCAGTTTTTTCGACGAGAAGGAAAACTGGCGGCCGGGGCATATCGACCTTGCCGATCGCGCGAATCTCCTGGTGATCGCACCGGCCACGGCGAACATCATCGCCGAGCTCGCTCACGGTCTCGCCGCTCATCCGCTCGCCGCGATCGCGCTTGCCACCCGCGCTCCGATGCTGATCGCGCCGGCCATGAACGGCAAGATGTGGGAACATGCCGCCACGCAGGACAACGTTAAGATTTTGAAAAGCCGAGGCGCCGAATTTATCGGGCCGGAGGAAGGAATGCTGGCCTGCGGATATGAAGGTGTCGGCCGTTTGTGGAAAGTCGATGATATTGCCTTCCGCGCCGAGTTCCTGCTCGCCCGTCAGGAAAATCTGATCGCGTGAAGTTTCTCATCACGGCCGGGCCAACGCGCGAGCCGATTGATCCGGTTCGTTACCTCACCAACCGTTCGTCCGGCAAGATGGGATACGCAATCGCCGAAGCAGCGATCGCAGATGGCAACGAGGTCACGCTAATTTCCGGTCCAGTCCAAATTCCGCAGCCGGCCGGCATGAAATTTGTTCATGTAACGACGAGCGACGAAATGTTCGAGGCGGTGCAACAAGAAGCTTACCGACACGACGTGTGCGTGATGTGCGCCGCGGTCGCCGATTACAAGCCCGCGAACGTCGCCCGGCAAAAGATGAAGAAACAGGCTGCGCCGCTTTCTCTCGAGCTGGTGCCCACGCACGACATTCTCGCCTGGCTCGGAAAGCAGGACCGGGATTTTCTCCTGGTGGGATTCGCGGCTGAGACTAACGACATTGAAGCGAATGCGCAAAAAAAGCTGGCCGCGAAAAATTGCGACATCATCGTCGCGAATGATGCTCGGCAAATCGAAAGCGATGAAAACGAGGTCACGGTTTTTTTTCGAAACGGCGAAAACAAAAAAATTCCGCGCGCTTCAAAGAAAAACATCGCGTGCGAGCTGGTGAAAATTTTTTGCAAAGAGGCGAGAAAAATGTTTGACAAAAAAAACGTGGGGATTACTTGAACGGTTAGTGAAGTCAATTGACTTCTTCACAAACCCTCCGCAAATGCGGATTGAAAGGGGGGAATAGTCGATGCCAGCGAAGAGAAAAAAAGCTAAGAAGAAAGCCGCGAAGAAAAAGAGGCACTAACGCCCGCGTTCCCTAACGACTCCGGTTTTCTTCGGGGTCACACCCTAACCTTAACCCGGGAGGAGAATTTATTTTCCTCCCGGTTTTTTTTGGTTGAGGGCTTGAGGAGTTGAGCCGCTGAGAGGAAAAGCTATTCTGACCTCCTCTCAACCTCTCAACCTCTCAACCTTTTCAATCGCTCAACCTTCTCCAATGACTCATTACGCTGACGCCGCCGAGGAGGCTGCCCGTTCCGCCGGCAAATTGCTTTGCGACAACTTTCACCGGCCCCGGCGAGTCAACCAGGCGTTAGCCCACGACATTAAGCTTGCGATCGATGTGGAAAGCCAGGAGCTGATTACGCAATCGCTGCTCGCCAAGTTTCCCGATCACGCGCTCTACGGAGAGGAAGGCATTGTGGGCGATCAGACGAGTGAGCATCAGTGGGTCGTCGATCCGCTCGACGGCACCGTGAACTACTTCTACGGCATTCCTCATTTTTGCGTTTCCATCGCTTTGCGATTCCGAAGCGAGGTCATCGTCGGAGTCATTTACGATCCAGTACGCGACGAATTGTGGCGCGGACAAAAAGGAGACAAACCAACGCTGAACGGAAAAGAATTTCGCGTGAGTGAGCGGGCCGATCTGGCCGAGGCCGTACTGTCGGTAGGGCTCTCCAAGACGGGTGTGACCATCGAAGCCGGGCTGCCGTTGCTGCAAACCATGGTCCATCGCGCGCGGAAGTGCCGATTGTTAGGCAGTGCCGCGCTCGACATGGCTTACGTGGCCTGCGGACGATTCGACGCTTATATCGAGCAGGGCATCAGCCTGTGGGACATCGCCGCGGGATGGCTCCTGATCGAAACTGCTGGCGGTAAAGTCGATCTTCGCCCGCGCCAGGACATGAAAGACAAATATGCCGTCGTTGCCACGAACGGCGTGCTCGATCTAGAGTTGTGACCTTATGATTCGTTGCGGAATTGGATACGACGTGCATCGCCTAGTGGAAGGCCGAAAACTGATTTTGGGCGGCATCGAAATCGCGCACGATCGCGGACTCGAAGGCCACTCGGACGCTGACGTTCTCTCGCACGCGATTGCCGACGCACTGCTTGGGGCGATGGGCGAAGGCGATATCGGCAAACATTTTCCAAACACCGACGAGAGCATTCGTGGAATTAGCAGCCTGGAAATCTTGCGGCATGTCCGGTCGTTGCTCGCTGAACAAAATGCACGGGCGACCAACGTTGACGCGACTCTGATTGCCGAGACGCCGAAACTGCAGCCTCACATTGAACAAATGCGAGCCAAGCTTGCGAGCGCCCTCGCGTGCGAAGTTTCGCGGATCAATATCAAAGCCACGACAAACGAAGGATTAGGGGCCCTCGGCCGCGGCGAAGGAATTGCCGCAATGGCGACCTGCGCGGTTGAGGATCTCTGATCCGTCGCAGCTCCTTTCCCGGATGCCGATTCGGTTCTTCAACACTTACTCGCGGGAACTGGAAGATTTTGTCCCTCGCGAACCCGCTTCTCGCAGGATCGACCTGTATACCTGCGGGCCGACCGTGTACGCCCGCGCGCACATTGGAAACTTTCGCGCCTATCTTTTCGAGGATCTCTTGCAACGCCATCTCGAAGCGCGCGGATACGAGGTTCACCGTGTAATGAACCTCACGGATGTCGATGACAAAACCATACGCGGCGCGCGGCAAACCGGCGTTCCATTGTCCGCCTTCACGTCTCAATTCAAACAGGCGTTCTTTGAGGATTGCGAAACGTTGCGGGTCAAGCCGGCAAACGAATATCCGGCCGCGACGGATCAGCATTACATCGAGAAGATGATCGCGATGATCGGCGATCTGGTTTCCAAGGGCCTTGCCTACCAGGCCGAAGACAAATCGGTCTATTACCGCATCAAGAATTTTCCCGACTACGGAAAACTTGCGCATTTCGATCTGGAGCAATTGCAATCGACGGGCCGGGTCAAAAATGACGAATACGACAAGGAACACGTTGGCGACTTCGCCTTGTGGAAAGCGTGGGATGAAGAAGATGGCGACGTCGGCTGGGAAAGCCCGTGGGGGCGCGGCCGGCCGGGCTGGCACATCGAGTGCAGCGCGATGTCCACCGCGCTGTTGGGCGATCAAATCGATATTCATTGCGGCGGGGTGGATAATATTTTCCCGCACCATGAAGCCGAGATTGCCCAGACTGAAGGCGTGACCGGGAAAAAATTTGTACGCTACTGGCTTCATTGCGAACACCTGCTTGTGGACGGCCAGAAGATGTCGAAGTCGTTAGGGAACTTTTACACCATTCCGGATGTGCTGGCCAAAGGCTATAGCGGTCGCGAAGTACGTTACGCGCTCTTACGCGTGAATTATCGCAAGCCGTTGAATTTCACCTGGGAAGGAATGGACGAGGCCCGCGAGTCCCTGGGACGCATCGACGACTGGCTGGAGCGCTTGCGGACAACGGCTAACGGACCGGCTGATCATCCCAGCGTTTCAAAAGGAGACGAGTTCGAGTCGGCGCTCGACGACAATCTGAACATCTCCGGCGCGCTCGGGTTTCTATTCGAGACGATTCGGGAGACGAATCGGGCGATGGATGGAGGCGAGCTCGATTCCAACTCGGCAAACGCGTGGTTGCAATGGTGGCGGCAAGTGAATGCGACGCTCAATCTCGAGCCGGAAACCACTGGATTACCGGCTGAAGTTGTCCAGCTCGCGGAAGAGCGGCAACGGGCAAGACTTGCAAAAGAATGGAAGAAAAGTGATGAATTGCGCGACAAGCTGAGCGCGCTCGGCTGGGATGTGCGGGACACGAAGGACGGACAGAAGGTCACCAGGCGCGCCGGCGCTTGATCGCCAAAATGTTTTCACCCGCTGACTACCTGAGCCTCGACCAAACGGCCCACTCGAAATTGTTCGAGAACCAGAAGTACGTCTGGGATGCACTCAAACAAATTGCCAGCTACCTGCAATTCCGGCTCAAACCCGCGGTCATGGGTGAATTGTTAGGTAAACCCTATATCAGCCAGCATGTTTTCATCGGCGCCGGCACGATTGTCGAACAGGGAGCCATGTTAAAAGGCCCGGCCTGGATCGGGAAAAACTGCCGCATACGCAGCGGATGCTATGTCCGGGAAAACGTCATCGTTGGTGACGGAGTGGTGATGGGAAACTCCTGTGAATTCAAGAACTCCATCATTTTCAACGAGGCACAGGTGCCGCACTTCAATTACGTCGGCGATTCGATTCTGGGCTACAAGGCCCACCTCGGAGCGGGCGTGATCCTCTCCAACGTCAAACTCGATCACGGCGAAATCATGGTCGCCGCGACCGACGGCCAGATTGGAACCGGCCTGACGAAGTTTGGAGCCATTGTCGGAGATCGAACCGAAATCGGCTGCAACGCGGTGATCAATCCCGGAGCATTGCTGGGTCGCGATTGCCTGGTTTACCCGGGAATTAATTTCCGGGGAGTTCTGCCGCACAACAGCATCGTCAAAGCGCGGGACCAACTCCAGGTGATTCCCCGCCACGACCTTCGGCCTCAGTCGTGACCGAGCGTTAGGTGTGCACTTGCGATATCGGCGGCTTTTTCTTCAACCAGCCGAAATCATACATGTGGCGCGCAAACCAGGCCATGGCATCCGCGGAATAAACTTTTCGGGCCTTCTCGAGCCAATTCTGTCCTTCGGACTTCTTGTCGTGCGCGAATGCCCACGCCGCCTGCGAATAGTAATATGCCGGAGTCTCGGTGGGAAACTTGATCGACTCGAGGGTCGTTTTAGCCTCCGTTTCGTTGTGTTCGCCGAGGCAAGTCAATAAGAGGACAAATTTAAGACGCTCATGTGAAATGAGGATGTTCGTCTCTTGCAAGAGGGTCTTGTAGATCGCGCGCGCTTCGGCAAACTTTTTTTGACGCAGCAACAGGTCGCCCATGTGAATGCGAGGGGCGAAGACGTCCGGCCTGATTTCGTGGGCGCGGTCGAGAGCGGTTTTCGCTTCATTGAATTTTTGCTGCTCCATGTAGATGCAGCCGCGCAGATCCAGAGATTCTACTGTCGCCCCCGATGCCTTATCGTAACGATCGAGCGCAGCGATCGCGGCGTCAAAGTTCTCGGCCTGATATTCCCGGGCGGCCACCATCGAATCGTCCGTCGAAGAGATTTTCGGGATTTCTGCGGGGAGCGGTTGGAACGAAGCGAGTGCGAGAAGAAGTGCAAAGAAAAACGGCGGCGCACAGCGGATGGGAAGGGATTGCCAACGCTTTCTGTTGGCTCCGCGAATTTGGCTGCGCCTCTTAAAAAGCGCTTCGCGCAGGCGGTCGAACTGCGTTCGAATCTCCGGGAGTAGCGTTACCTTCACGCGTGGAACTGGCGCGGGAGGTTTGCCGCAATCTACGCGGTGGCGGATGGGAAGGGATTGCCGAAGCTTTCGCTTCGGCTCCGGTGTTTGAGCTTCGCTTTGGCACCCTGCGAGTAACTCGCCCCACCGGTCGAACGGCGTTCGAATCTCCGGGAGTGGCGTTACCTTTGAGCCCGAAACCGCCGCGACAGGTTTGCTACAGTCTACGCGGTGGCGGATGGGAAGGGATTCGAACCCTTGGTACCTTGCGGTACACACGCTTTCCAGGCGTGCACAATCGACCACTCTGTCACCCATCCTTCGCAATCTTGCGCTTCCTTTAATCGTTAAACTTTTTCGCACAACCACGTGACCAGATTAGAACAACCTCAGGAGGCAGCGGTCGCGGAAGAGTCACAATTGCAACCGTCGAAACAACTCATCAAGCGGTAGCTGAATCCCGATAAAGAACTCGCCAAAATCCGCATACTCCGCGCTAACCGGGTCGAACCGCATTTGATACACGATTTTCTTGATCTGAAAAGTGTCTCGCGAGAACAGCGTCACTCCCCACTCCGCGTCATCAAGCCCGGTGGACCCGGTAATAAGTTGCTTCACTTTGCCGGCAAACTCGCGACCCACACTGGCGTGGCCTTTCATCATGCGCCGCCGTTCGTCATAGGGCAGTGCATACCAGTTCCGCTGTTCGCCGCGGCGTTTGCTCATGTTGTAGAAACAAACGATTGGCCAATCCGGCAAGGTCGGATAAACGCGATCCTCGCGATAATGTTTGATCCGCTCGCGAAACGTCGCCATCGCCTGCTCCAGCTTTGCCGCGTCCCCTCTCGTTTCCTGGTCCAGGCTGGCGGCATATTCTTCGTCCGTGGTGATGTACTCGCTCTCTTCGGTCAGCGATAAATAACTGTAAACCGGCGTCAGCACATCCGGGCCTAACGATAATGAAAGTTGCTTGTCGATTCGGTTTGCGGTCTGTAAGTCCGGCGTGATCAGCATAAAACCGAGATCGGCCTTCGGTGTGACCACGCTGAGCGTCAGCAGTTGGGTCGATTCAGTCGCCCTGATTTCCTGCACCAGTTCGGTAAGGCTTGTTTTGGCCGCGTTTTGTTCCTCGCGGCTGAGCAACTGCCATTGGCCCTGCTCCACCCGATAATACAAATGCAGGCAATGCCAGCCTTCCTCGGGGATAAGTTCAATATTCTTGTCACTCATCGTTCAGTTCGAATGTTCGGTTTTGCTGCGCCACGCCCTGGCCTGATGCCCTTCCGGTATCTGACCGAAGGCGGGTCCGTCATCCAGGCGTAGTCTAGCCGCGGAACAGAAGATGTCGACTTTACCCGGTATGCCCGAGCCTACGCGCCGACCTGACCCGGACCGGTCGCAACCACGTTCTGAGCGCTCGGCAGGTGCGGGACGCAATATTCCTCGCCATCGCGAGCCACCCGAAATTCCAAGTCCGGATGGCTGACCTCGGTCGCGCCGCAGACTTTGCAGGTATGCAATGGCTGGTCGGACGTGACGGACACATCGGTTTGAAAACGTTGACGTCGGGCCGATACCTCACCGCGATGTCGCGCTTGCTGGAAAATGTCACGACCGAAGAACAGTATATAATTCGCGAACGCGACAAGCATTGCGCTGCGATACGCCAAATTTCCGAACAGAAATTGCCAAAGCAAAATCGCCGCGTAAGCCCATGCCACCCACTTCACTTTCGCGGGCAAAATGTAACCGACAAAAATAACGAGGTCGGGGTAGAAACGCGCAAAGGCGAAGAAAAGCGACGACATCAGCATGCCATTCGAGAAATGTTGCCCAAAGAAAAACGCCGCGACCGTCGTCCCAATCATACCAACCAGGAAAAACAACGTAACGCGAAACGATCCCCACTCCACTTCCAGGCGATCGCCGACCCAAATGAGAAAAAGAACCGAAAATGCTGCGTTAATCCAATCTGGCATTGGCAGCAGGCTCCCGAGGCCGGGAATAAATATGTAGCTGACAAGGCGCCAGACTTCGCCGCTTCGCACCGCTCGTGCATCCAGGTCAATCATCGCAAGAAATTGAGGGTTCAATTTGTAAAGCACGAATACGAGCGCAGTCAGGGCGGCGACGTAGCGCAGCAACCCCGGGATCGCGATAAAACCAAGCCGCCGTTCCAGTTTGTCGATCCAAGCCATTGCCCGCGAAGGTAGCGCAACAATTCCTCACCTCAATCCTCTGCCTTTCGGAAAGGTGATCGTCGATGTTGCGCAGCATGCGGGACTGAGCCTAGCTTGGGCTGTGACCGACGCCGGGCAAAAGAAGACGCCGCTTTACGATGAGCACGTGCGTCTTTGCGCGAAGATTATTCCATTTGGCGGTTGGCTCATGCCGGTCCAATACACCAGCATCGTCGAGGAACATCACGCGGTGCGAAAGAACATCGGTATATTCGACATCTCGCACATGGGACAATTCGTCGTGAGCGGCAAGGGCGTCCGGGATTGGCTGAATACGATGTTGACTAACAACATCGAGAAACTCGAAGTCGGCCAGGGCCAATATACGTTTTTATTAAACGATAAGGGCGGGATCATCGACGACCTCATCGCCTATCGAATCGCGGACCAGAAATTTCTTCTTGTGGTTAATGCCGCAAAAATCGATGAAGACCTCGACTGGCTAAACAAACATCGCCCTGCCGATGTCGATCTTGCGAGTCGCAGCGCGGATTTTGGCGCGGTGGCAATTCAGGGTCCACGAATCACCGAGCTGTTTGTGAAGTTGCCGGCACGGAATCACATCGTCGAGACCGAGCTCGCCGGGATGCCGGTTTCCATCGCCCGAACCGGTTACACCGGCGAAGACGGGGTTGAAATCTTTTTTCGGAAACAGGATGCGGCGAAGTTCTGGAACACAGTGCTCGAAAAAGGCAAAGAATTCGGAATCAAACCCTGCGGCCTCGGCGCCCGGGACACGTTGCGCCTGGAAATGTGTTATCCGCTCAACGGCTCCGATCTTTCACCGGAACGCAACCCGATCGAAGCCGGCCTCGGATTTTTTGTCGATCTTGCAAAAGCAAAATTCACGGGAAGAGATGTGCTGGCGAAGGCCAAGGAAAGCGGAACGCCTCAAAAGCTCGCAGCGTTCAAAATGGAGGGCAAAGGTGCGAGTCGCACGGGCGTACCGCCTCCACGGCCGCATTACGGCGTATTTGTGAATGGCAATCGCGTCGGAGAAGTCACCAGCGGCACGCTTTCGCCGAGCTTGAATTACGGGGTCGGAATGGCTTACATCGACGCACCGCACGCGAAAGTCGGCAGTAAGATCGACATTGAAATTCGCGGACAAAAATTTCCAGCCGTCATCGAAAAGAAACCGCTCTACAAAAAACCCACCTCACCATCATGAACGTTCCCGACGATCTGCTCTACACCGAGTCGCACGAATGGATTAAGCGCGAAGGCGACAATATTCGCGTCGGAATCACTGATCATGCCCAAGCCGAATTGACCGACGTTGTGTTTGTTGAAGTCCCAAAGTCGGATCGCAAGGCGAACGCCAAGGAAGCCGTTGCGGTTGTGGAATCCGTGAAAGCCGCCAGCGACATTTATGCGCCGGTGAAAGGCACCATCGTCGAAGGAAACAAAGCGCTCGAAGCCGATCCTGGTCTCATCAATCGCGAACCGTTTGGGCAAGGCTGGATTTTTGTTCTAAAACCCGAAAATCCGGACGATCTCAAAAACCTGAAGGACGCGGCCGCGTATAAACAGCAGATTGGTTGAATATTTTGTCTCAGGCGAAGCTTGCGCTGTGCTTCGTTCTACTCTGCTCCCATGCGTGTGTCAGCGCATCATCTGAGAGCAAACCGGCGGACGTCGAATTTACCCAATCAGCATTCGAAGTCACTTATCGAATACCGGACTCTTTTAGTGCCGGTGAGGTGGAAAGTGGTTACTTGCCAACCCCGATGGGAAAGGTTCCATTCCGCGCAGAGAGTTGGTTTCGCAAAGGCGACTCGATATCGGTGAAGGTCACCGTTATGCCGGAGGTGTGGTGGCAGACCCGAAGAAACACCGCATTTGCGGAAGCGAAGCAAAACATGCTTAGCGATCCGAAAGTGAAAATTATTTCGGCGCGCGATTATTTGGTCGATGGCTGTCCCGCCTATTCAATGGTTGCAGCGCACCACGGCAATAAATCTTTCTATCAACGGACAGACTACATTCTGGTTAAGCCGGATCTGCATGTCATCATCTACACCTCGGTGAATGAGTCCGCGCTGAAAGCAGAGTTATGCGAGGGACTGTTCAAAAGCATCGTGATAAAACCGAGAGCGCATTGAACGAGCCTGGTTTTGTTCGTCGATGAAACCGGCATTCTTTGCTTCGCCGGGCAAGCTTCGAAGGTGGTTCGAGAAGAATCACACGGGAAAGCGTGAACTGTGGATCGGCTTCTACAAAAAGGATTCGGGCAAACCAAGCATCACCTGGCCGGAATCGGTGGATGAGGCGATTTGTTTTGGCTGGATCGACGGGATTCGCAAGAGCGTAGACCAGGTCAGTTACAAGATCCGGTTTACGCCGCGGCGAAAAGGCAGCATCTGGAGCGCGGTCAATATCAAGCGGGTTGAGGCGCTAACAAAAGGAAAACGAATGCGGTCCGCCGGATTAAAGGCTTTCGCAGCGCGGTTGGAAAACAAATCGGGAATTTATTCGTACGAGCAACGGCCGACAGAACTGCCAAAACCGTACGCCGACAAATTCAAGAAGAACAACAAGGCCTGGAAGTTCTTTGAGGCGCAGCCGCCGGGTTACCGAAAATTGATGGCGTGGTACATCGTTAGCGCGAAAAAGGAAGAGACGCGGGCCAAGCGGCTGCAGAGACTGATCACGGACTCAGCGCGTGGGAAACGACTTTTATAGTTCCAGAAAACGCCGAACGCTCGACATCCAACATCGAATTCAGGCGGATTAGTCTTTCCCGAAGAGCAATTGCTCGACGCCTTTCAGCACCTCTTCGACTTTTACGGGCGCGGCGAAGAAGCTGTAACCGGAAAGGATTCCGCCGGAGATCATTTCACTTTCCGGCTTGAGGTTGCTCAGGCACACCATCGGGGTTTCCTGCAAATTCGAATCGGTCTGGATTTGTTTTGCGAGCACCTCTCGATCGGCACTCGCCGTCGTCGTGTCGACCAGGATCAGATCGGGCTGGAACCACCGCGCCGAATGAAGCGCGAACTCGCTATCGTGCTCCTCCTTGATCCAATATTTGCCGGTCTTTTCGAGTGCGCGACGAACCAGGCGCGTCACGCCGGGTTCCTTGTCGATAAGGAGGATTTTTTTCGGAGTGTCCATGGTGGCAGTTGAATGTCGCCACCGGTTAAGCATCGGATGTGCCAGTTAAGCCGCTGTAGCGGCGGGCGGGCCGCCCGCCTGCGAGCTGGGATCCACTACTTGCGCTGAAACGGCTGCCGCCACAGAAGAGCTTTCTTCGCAGCGGCCCTGTGCTTAATTTGTTTGCTCGCGATGAGTGCCAAGCCAAAAGCAAACGCGGCCGACATGAATTTTGAAGGCGCGATGGATCGCCTCGAAAAAATTGTCGAGCAGATGGAGTCGGGAAAGCTGGCCCTGGAAGATTTGATTGTGCGATACGAAGAAGGGATGAAGCTTGTGAAGGTTTGCCAGGACCGCCTGGCCAGCGCGGAGCAAAAGATCGAAATGATCGCGCGCGATGGCGGCGGCAAACCAATCGTGAAAAATTTTGAAGCTGAAGCCGCCGCGAGGGCCGATAAACCGGTGGCAGAAAACGAAAGTGAAACCGATGAAGTCAGACTCTTCTGAATCAACCAAAAACGCAGCGCCGAAACGGTTGCTCGACGGAATTCGTTCGCCTGCTGATGTTAAGGCGCTGCGCGAGCAGGACCTGCCGCAGCTCGCCCAGGAAGTACGCGACAAACTGATCGAAGCTCTATCGCAAACCGGCGGGCACCTCGGCCCCAACCTCGGCGTTGTCGAGTTAACGATCGCGCTGCATCGCGTCTTTAACACACCGAAGGACCGGTTCCTGTTCGACGTTAGTCATCAGGGGTACGTCCACAAAATGCTCACGGGGCGGCTCGACCGTATTCACACGATGCGGCAATACCAGGGACTGAACGGTTTCTGTTTACGGACTGAAAGTGAACATGACTGTTATGGCGCAGGTCATGCCGGGACAGCGCTTTCGGCCGGATTGGGAATGGCGGTCGGCCGGGATCTGCGTGGGACTAACGAAGATATCGTGGTCGTGGCCGGGGACGCCGCGTTCACCTGCGGCATCAGTTACGAGGCGCTAAATAACGTCAAGGCGCAAACGAAGCGGTTCATCGTAGTGCTCAACGATAATGAGTGGTCGATCGCCAAGAATGTTGGCGCAATCGCGAGTTACCTGAACAGCATCGCCACCAGCCCGACATTTGCCCATTTGCACGAAAAAGCGCGGCAATTCGTGGAAACCGTTGCCGGCAAGTCGATCGCGCAATTCGCCCACAAGGTCGAGGAAGGCGTGAAAGGCTTGCTCGTGCCAAGCGTGTTCTTCGAGGAATTCGGTCTGCGTTATTATGGGCCGATGGATGGCCACGACATTCCCCTGCTCATCCGCACCTTCGAATTTTTGAAAACTCAGGATGAGCCCGTCTTGCTGCATATCCTGACGAAAAAAGGGAAGGGCTACGAACCGGCCATCAAACAGCCCGATAAATTCCATGGGCTCGGCAAATACAAACTCGAAACCGGGGAGACAGCTCCGACCCCGACGCCCACCTATTCGGAGGTAATCGGCAAAACCTTGTCGAAGTTCGCCGATACGAATCGAAAGGTCGTCGCGATTACCGCGGCGATGCCAAGCGGCACTGGATTGGCGCATTTCGAAAAAGCGCACCCGGACCGGTATTACGACGTGGGCATTGCCGAGGAACACGCAGCCCTGTTCGCCTGCGGCCTGGCAACCCAGGGCCTCACGCCCTTCCTAACGATCTACTCAACGTTTTTCCAGCGTGCCTACGACATGGCAATTCACGACATGGCTATCCAGAAGCTGAACGTTCGGCTGTGCATGGATCGCGCCGGTCTTAGCGGCGACGACGGTCCGACGCACCATGGCCTGTTCGATATCGGCTACCTGCGCCACATCCCGAACTGGGTGCATATGCAACCCAAAGACGAGGACGAATTCGCCGACATGCTTTGGACGATGGCGAACTATAATGAAGGTCCGATCGCGGTTCGTTATCCGCGCGGGCCCGGCACCGGCGCAAAACCGAAGGCCGAACCGAAGCTTCTGGAGATCGGCAAGGCGGAAGTAGTCAAACATGGACGCGACGTCGCGATCTTCGGCCTCGGCAACATGTTCGAGGTGGCGGAAGAAGCGGCCAGGAAGCTGGAAGAGCACGGATTCTCCGTGGCGTTGATCAATCCTCGCTGGATCAAACCGATCGATACCGGCACGCTCGAGTTTTTCGCGCGCAGTGTCCAGGTTGTTTGCACGATCGAAGATCACGTTTTGCACAACGGTTTCGGTTGCGCGGTGATGGAGCATCTGTACTCAACGGACATCCACACGCCAGTCGTGCGCATTGGCTGGCCCGATGAGTTTATCGAACACGGGACGATTCCGATTTTGCGCAAGAAACACGGCCTCACCGCGGAAGCACTCGTCGAGAAAGTGCTGCCGCTGGTGCGCAAAAAGCAAAACGCCCAACCGGCATTAGCGTGATCGACTATTGTCGATCTTGATTCATGCCCGCGGCGATCGAAGCGCGCGACCTGACCAAGGTCTATCGCACGTACAAGAAGGAACGCGGACTCGCAGGCGCCGTTAAGGGACTCTTCCGGAGACGGCACGAAGAGACGCGGGCGGTTGACAACGTCTCGTTCCAAATTGAAGAGGGCGAGTTTGTCGGCTTCCTGGGGCCTAACGGCGCCGGTAAGACAACCGTCCTGAAGATGCTCTCCGGGCTGCTCAATCCCACATCGGGCGAAGCGCGGGTGCTCGGTTTTGTTCCATGGGAACGAAAAAACGAGATGAAACGGCAATTCAGCCTGCTCATGGGACAAAAAAATGCCCTCTGGTGGGATTTGCCCGCACAGGAATCACTCGAGCTTAATCGCGCCATTTACGGAATCGATCGCGGCCGTTTCGACAAAGTCGTCGGCGGCCTGTCCGAGCTGCTCGAAGTCACCGACAAAATGAATGTCATGGTACGCGAGCTCTCGTTAGGCGAACGCATGAAAATGGAGCTGATCTCGGCGCTCATCCACGAGCCCAAAGTGCTGTTTCTCGACGAGCCGACTATCGGGCTTGATGTGGTCAGCCAGAAACGCGTTCGCGAATTTCTACGCGTCTACAACCGGGAACACCGGATCGTTACCCTGCTCACCAGCCATTACATGCAGGACATCGAAGAATTAACCCAACGTGTTTTGATCATCGACCACGGAAAAATCTTTTTTGATGGACCGCTCAGCCAGATTATCGACCGCTTTTCCGGCTATAAAATCATCAGCCTTACGTTTGATCACGGGGCGACCCGCGATTTCGGGCAATTCGGTGAAATCGTCGCGCAAACGCCCGTTTCGGTTCAGTTAAAAGTGCCGCGAGCCAAGGTTACGGAAACGTCCCGGCATCTGCTCGAACTCTGCAGCGTCAAAGATATCAACGTGCAGGAACTTCCAGTTGAAGAAGTCATCCGTCAGCTGTTTGGCGAGCGCAGCAGCACCCGGAATGGCGGCGACCTAACGGCGAATTAGAGCCTGCTTCAGCGGCTGGACGTAGGCCGGGTTAACGCCGAAGGAGGTCGCCGGAATTTCCTCCATGGCCACTTCTTCACGGTAAGGCATGGATTCGACAAAACCCGCGGCGAGCAGGGCATTAAGCGTGTCGGTAATGTCTTCCAGCTCCATCCGGGTATTGTCCTGGATTTCGGCACCCAATACCGACTCAGCAAACCCCATTGCGCGGAGCACACTGGCTTCTCGTCCGCTCAACTTTATCATCCGCATAAGGCCACCAAATTGAGCATCCTTTATACCATTAAGATGCTGGCAGATCGCGGCTTGGGAGCACGCTTTTCTCCATGCCTTCTTCGAACGTTGGATATCGCGGGCCCCATCCCGCCTCCTTAAGGCGGGCATTGCTGACCCGTTTGTTGCTTTCGCCCCTTTTTCTCACTTGCGGCGGGGAAGAAGCATTTGGATCAGGCAGCGGGCGGCCCAAAGTCCTCGCCAACCATTCATAACAGCGGCTTACCAGTTTTGGATTGCCATCGGTAACGTTGAATATCTGCCCGGCGCAATTCGGGTGATTCGACAGGAGCGAGATCGCTGCGGCAATGTCGTCCCGGTGAACCTGGTTAACGAAATAATCTTTCGGGACACTCGCTGTGCCGTTCACGAACTTATCGAGCAACGCCGATCGCCCCGGTCCATAAATCCCCGCTAGACGCAGCACGATTCCTTTTGCGTTCAAAATAATTTCCTCAGCTTGGAGAAGCGCTTGCGACGTCTCCCGGCTTGGCTCGGTTGCGCTTTCTTCCGTCACCCATTCGCCATCCTTCTGGGCGTAAACACTGGTGCTGCTTGTGAACAGAACTTTGGCCCCAGGAAACGCATCAACCAAGTTCCGCGTGCCCTCGACGTAAAGTTTTCGGTAAAGATCGACATCTCCACCGCGCGTGCTCGCGCAGTGAACAACGATATCGAAATTTCCAGCGCGCTTCCTAACCGCGCTTGGATCGGAGATATCGACGCTTTGGATCGGATACGGCTTGGCAATCCCGGGCGGTGACTTTGTCCAGCCTTCAACGGCATCGCCGGCCTCATGAAATAATTCGGCGACGGCATGGCCGACGTAACCGCAACCGGCAATCAGGATTTTCCGCACAACTAAGGGGGCTACGTCGCGGCGGCGATCTCGATCTCCTCAAACGGGTTCGCCTGAATCGCGCGAACCTGCTTAAGACGAATCAACTCGAGCAGCGCCAGGAACGTAACCACGATTTCGACGCGCGACGCGACTCCGCTAAAAAGCTCCGAAAATCGCACGGCAGCTCCGTCCGCAACGCGTCGAAGGATGACGTCTATCTTTTCGGAAACGGTATAATGCTCTCCAAAAATCTCGCGCAAATCTTCGCGTGCATCCACGCGTTTGATCACGTTCTGGAAAGCGCTGATAAGCTGAAAGATTCCGACTTCGCCCAGACGGAGCGGCATCTCGGTGACTATGGGGCCGCTCCCTTCGCGCGCAAAAATCCGCTCCTGCTCCAGCTCGCGAATGTGAAGATGTTCGGCCGCTTCCTTAAATTTCTTGTATTCGATCAGCTGCCGAATGAGGTCCCAGCGCGGATCATCTTCCTCGGCGTCCTCGTCGGGCGGCTGCAAATCAACCGGGAGCAGGCTTCGGCTCTTGAGATAAATTAGATTTGCCGCCATCACGACGAATTCGCCGGCGATGTCGATGTTCAGTTCCTTGAAAGCCTGCAAATACTCCAGGTACTGCCGCGTGATCCGCTCGATCGAAATTTCGTGTATATCGATCTCGTCCCGCTTAATGAGAAACAGCAGCAGATCGAGCGGCCCCTCAAAAACTTCGAGCTTAACTTTATAATCGGTTTCCATCACGCGCGGTGGTCATCCTGACTGAAGTTGAACACAGCCGCAAGGGTAGCGGCAGCCATGGCAGCTTAGCTGGCGAGCGCGGGAGCGCGAGTGATCAACGACCTTTCGCAAGCTGATCGATGATGCCGCTTAGATCACGTCTTCGGCTGCTCTCCGATGAACCCACACGCTGTTCACCAGGCCGAGGCCGAACATGATCATCAAGGCAAACGAACCGCTGTAGCTAATGAGCGGCAGCGGAACACCGGTAATGGGAAGCATCGAAATCGTCATGCCCATGTTCTGAAAAATGTGCGTGAAGATGAGGGCAGTAACTCCGACGACAAGCAGCAGGCCGAACTGATCACCCGCGAAGAACGCGACGAAAAGACACGTCAAAAGCAGGAGAGCGAAGGCACCGATCAGGAACATGCCACCGACGAAACCCCATTGTTCACCGATCGCTGAGAAAATGTAATCGTTATGCACGGCTGTGGCCGGCAGGAAACCCAATTCAATCTGGGTGTTAGGCGCTTTGAAACCTTTCCCTGCCCAGCCTCCCGAACCGATCGCGATCAACGACTGATTGATCGCCCACGCCGCACCCTGCTTGTCGATATCAGGGTGAATGAAGGCGGTAATACGCTCCTGCTGGTACGGTTTGAGCCCGACATACGCGATGGGGATGAAGGCGAGCACGATCAGGACAATGCAGATCAAATAGCGCAGCGGCAGACCGCCGACAAAAAGCATCGCCAATAGGACGGGACCCCAGATGATGCATTCGCCAAGGTCGGGCTGCATCAGGATGAGAAGGCAGGGCGCGCCAACAATTGCTCCGCACAAAAGCAGTTTCAGCATCGGATGCATCTGGCGGAACTGACTGAGAAACAGCGCCAACACCATGATCCCGGCGACAACCGCCAACTGGGCCGGTTGAAAATTTATCGGCCCGAGATGCAACCAGCTCTTGGCCCCGTAAACCTTCGTGCCCATGAATTTCGTCAGGATCAAAAAGAATATTCCGGCCAAATACATCGGCAGGGCCCCCCAGCGGACCCAATGGTAGTCAATGAGGCTGGCCAGCATGAACGCCAGAAAACCGACGGCTACCCAGTCCGCTTGCTTGCGCCAAAAATCGGCGGCCACAGGGTCCGCCCGCATATAGGTCGCGCTGTAAATGGCAATTACCCCGAAGGTCGCCAGCGCCAGCATATTGACCAGCAAGAGCCAGTTTAAGCCAAGCAATTTGCGAAGAAACGGAGTCACCGGCGGTCGAGATTACGTCGAGATTACATGCAGATTATCGGTATTGCAAAGTCGCCTTGGGAGACCCAATAAGCGCCTCGGATTGAGCTATTAGCCCGCGAAGCCAGCCCGCCACCGAAAATATCGTAAGGTTCTGATTTCCAGCAACTTATAAATTTTCGTAGGGTTTTTCTTCGCGATACTTGTCCACATTATTGGAGAAGACTAAAATGAAGTAATTCGGGGTCGATCGTTTCGAAGGGAGGATTCAATGGCTAAGAAAACCAAACGCAAACTGGCGCACGCGAGGTTGCCGATGCAACGGCAGTTCAATCTTCGCCATGAAGGCCGTTACTTCGATCTCCGGGAAATCTTTGATGAAGTCAACGCGCGCTACTTTCGCGGACGAGTTCGCAATTACGAAGTGAAATGGGGACGCCGGCAAAAGCAGCGACCAAAGGAATGTTTCGTTTTTGGAACGATCCAGGAGGAAGACCGCGTGATTCGCATTAATCCATCACTCGATCAGCCATTCGTTCCGCGCTGGTTTCTGAAATACATTCTCTTTCACGAAATGTTGCATTCCGTCGTTCCAGACGAGGAAAGCCCGGGCGGGCGCCGCCGCGTGCATACTGAGGAATTCAATCGACGCGAGCAAAAGTATTACGGATACAAGCGAGCGCGCCGGTGGGAAGAAGACAACCTCGCGCGCTTTCTGCGCTGAGACTAACGGAGGACTTAGCGCCTCGATTCCGCCGCCGCAGCCGTTCCGTTTTCAGACGGCGAGGGCGTCGTCGCTACGTTCTTTTTGATCAGATACCAAAGAGTGGTCGCGAGCAGAACCGATATCAACTTCGCCTGCCAGTTTTTCAGGAGCAGTCTCTTCATACGAACCGTGCAATAAAATTTCCGAAATCCGCTGCCGGAATGTCTCCGGGGTGAAATTGCGCTCAAACCGCCGCCGATGGCAAATGGAGATTGCGCCCGTCTCCTCGGAAACGATGATCGCGACCGCGTCCGATTCTTCCGTAATTCCAAGCCCGGCGCGGTGCCGCAGTCCGAGACTTCGATCCAGTGTCTCCCGCTGGCTCACTGGAAAAATGCAGGCCGCCGCGGCGACGCGACCGTTGCGAATGATAACTCCACCGTCATGCAATGCCGCTTTCGGATGAAAAATAGTCAACAACAGCTCGACCGAAAAATCCGAATCGAGAGTGACGCCCGTTTCCTCGTAAACGCGGATCGAAGTGTCGCGCTCAATCGCCAGCAGGGCGCCGAATTGCTTGTTGGCCAGTTGCGTGACCGCCTCGGCCAGGTCGTGCACGGTTTCGCGTTTCTCGCTCGTTAGCGAAAAAATCGGATGCCCACCCAGCTCGGCCAGGCCGCGTCGCAGTTCCGGTTGGAAAATGACCACCAGCGCAATCGCCAGGAACACCGAGAAACTCCGGAGGATCCAGCCGATCACCACCAGGTTTAACAGCGTCGAGATTAACGTCAGCGTAAGAAAAACGATCGCCAATCCGGTCAGCACTTTGGCGCCCCGGGTTCCGCGGAAATAGAGGTAACCATAGTAAATGACGACGCTCAGGAGAATGACCTCACAGATGCTGCGCCAGCTTTTCAGCCAAAGATGTAACAGCTCCTGCAGCATCATCCCTCCAATGTCGCCTCCGCCGCGCGAAGTGCCGCCGCATTCTGTTTCACGTCATGCACGCGAAACACATCGCCGCCACGCCCGCGCAACACCGCGGTCATGGCCAGCGTCGGCACAAGTCGATCTGTCGCATCCGGATTACCGGAAATTTTCCCGAGAAAAGCCTTCCGCGATACACCGATCACCAGGGGACGGCCGGCCACTCGAAGCCGCGGAAGATTCCGCAAAAGCTCCAGATTGTGATCCACCGTCTTCCCGAATCCAATTCCCGGATCGAGCGCAATAGCCATGGGATCAATTCCGCACCCTAAGGCGCGGTCATATTGTTGTCGAAAAAAATTGCCCACTTTCCAGCACAGTGGGATCCGAAGCTTGGAATTCACGTGACTTGAAGTCGCGGC
>JADMIO010603965.1_pt1 | contig 60376 bp, 88 predicted proteins | sample 8958161 | NCBI WGS metagenome assembly JADMIO01 (sample SAMN16585339, study PRJNA669376) | soil metagenome | isolation source: Crop rotation soil | place: USA: Cullars Rotation, Alabama | collected 2011
GCGACAACTTGTCCACGTGGAATTCTAAGCTTAGGATCCCAATGTGCTGGAAAGGTTCGTGCTCCCCGCTGCTGTAGAGATTGAGACCCCCCTACCCCGGCAGCACCGCGCCCATTCGCTTAGCGCGCTGCTGATTGGTGAAGAGCGTGTGATGCCGGCCGCACAGGCATTCGCCGTTGGCCGGGTCAAGCTTGGCGCCGCCGTCCTGGCGTTCCACCTTGTGGTTGGCGAACAGCCGGCCTGTGCTCTGACAGCGCACCCCATCCTCGATGCGCTCGCAGCGATAGCCTGCTCGCCTCAGCACCTCGGCGCGCCACGCCCGATGCTCGGGCGTCAGCAGCTCGGGATCGGCTTCCTTGGCGATGGGCGGTGCTGCCCTGGTGTCAATCACCGACACCCGAGGCCCAAGGGTGCGCATCAGTGCGACGTGCGGGGCTCGGTCGGCCTGGCCAAGGCCGCCCATCGGCTGGTGCTGGCGGGCGGCTTGGCTTCAGGCTGCGGGGTCGCATCGTTCAAGGGCGGGCGCTGATCGGCAGGCTCGGTGGCCTTGAGTAGCGACGCCAACGCCGTCACCTTGTCGTGCAGCTTGATCCTGATGTTGCCGTTGCTGTCGTACCCGATCTCACGGATCGCGGCAGCCTTATCGCGCGGGATGGCGTCGAGCGCCATCACCTGCAGCTTTCCTTCCTTCACTTCGAGGAAGTCGAGGATGTTGGAGTAGGCAATGCGCGCCTGCTCGGCCAAGGCGCGGGCACGGTCCACGCCGGCAAGCTCGGCCGCCTTGTTCATCGCAACGGCACTGAGTTCCCTCACCCGAGCATCGAACGCGGGATCGCGCGCCAGCCGCGCGGCATTGCCAGGATGCGCGGCATAGCCCTGCGCACAATAGGCCTGGAACAGGTCGGTGCCGAACAGCCCGACTTCACGAGCAATAGCCTCGTGCTTGCGATTGGAAAGTTCAGCCATTTGAATCACTATGAATCACGATTGCCCAGATTTGGCCCCATACCCTATGCAGCACAAAGCCCCGCACGAGGGCGGGGCTTATTGGCCAGGCTGGAATCCCATCTGGGGGCCATGAGTCTGGCCCGTGTAGCGGCGCTCGCCGCCGTCAAGGGACTTGGTCAGGGGGAGCGGGACCGTTGCGCTAGTGCCGCCAGCCTTTACCTACATCGCCTTGATCTGAGGTGGATGAACGATCACGGGTATCATCTGCCCCAACAGCGACACCTCCACCACGATTCGCCCGTCGTCAGCAAGCCTGAACACCTTGCCGACCGGCCAGCGGCCCAACAGGTCGCCGACAAAGCGCACTTTATCCCCGGTTTTGAAGCGATGCGCGGTCTTGGGGTCTTGTGGAAGGTTCTCCGCGCCTTCGATGCGGCGAATGATCTCGATGTCGGCATCGCTGAGCGATGCCGCGTGACCGGTGGAGTTGCGCACGAAACTGCGGATGCCGGGCGTATCGTGCACCACGGGCCAAGGGTCATCGGCATCGGCCTGCGCAGCCATGAACAGATAGCCTGGAATCAACGCGGTGAGATGGACCCGGCGGCGGCCCTTGCCATGCGAGACTCGCTGCGAAATGTTCGGCCAGTAGATCCAGGTCCCGGGGGAGCGAATTCGGATCCAGTCGGCGGCGGGCTGTTCCTTGTTGGCGATGGTCAGGAGCGCATACCATTTGCGGGGGGCGCTGAAGTCCAGGGTGGGTGCCGTGTTCTGCATCGCCGTCTCGATCTTGGCCAACATGGTTCCTCCGTCCGCTCAACCCGCTTTGCTGAAATCCTCCAGGTCGTTTTCGCCTATCCGGTGTCGGCGAATTTTTGCGCCTCCTCCTCGGACAGCCCGCTTTTTGGCGCAGCGTCGCTTGGTGGAAACAGGCTTGGAAACCACCAGCCGGTGCGATGCTTGCCATCGATGAACGAGGTTCGAGTCAGCGACCAGCTGTGGCCCGTGGTGCGTTTTTTGTAATCGACCCAAGCGTCCCAAGCGCGGGTGCCCTGGTAGACGAAGATCTGCTGCTTGGGGCCCTCGACCACGGCCCCTAGCGGTTGTGGGGGTGGCGGCCGATAGCCGCGCGGTGCGCCGCCTCGAACGCGCGCGCCCGCGCGTTCTTCTTTGGGATTAGTCTTGGATGGTTCAGCGATTCTCTTCCGGGTGAACGCAGCTTCACTCGGTCCGGGTGAAGGCGCAGGTATTTCCACAGCCTGCCGGGTGTCGTGGCGTTCACTCGGCTGCGGTGTTTCGCCGGGTGAAGGGCGTTCACTCGGCTGCACAACATCTGGTGCCTCGGTCGCCTCGGAGGCATTTTCCGAGGGCTCGTCAACGCCCTCATCGGGCTCCAGATGCGCTGACGAATCCCATTCCTTTTCCTCGCGGTCGAACAGGATCCAATAGTCATTGGCGCGCTGCTTGCCGTCTTCGCCCTTGCGCAGCTGCTTCCGGATGAAGCCGTTGCGCACCAGCGCCCCGACGAAATTGTAGATGCTGCGCGGCGTGCAGGCCGCCTCCTTGGCGATGGTCTCAGCCTTGAGCCAGCAATAGCCATCGATGTGGTTGGCATGGTTGGCGATCGAGACCAGGACAAGCTTCGGCCTGGCCGGCAGGTCCTGCTCGAGCGCCCATGCGACGGCTTGAATACTCATGCGTATGCCGTCTCGATGAGGCCGAGCTGCCGCGCCATGCGCATGAGCTTGCCGGCGTTCTTGCGTTTGATGGTTTTGGCGTGGCGCTCGCGGGTCGCCGTGATCCACGCCTCGTCGTCTTCGGACAGATCGAGCCGCGCGTCGTAGCAGCGGCGGATCAGCGTCTCGATGCTGAATCCGTCGAACGCCACGACGTCTTGCGCGTCGTCTCGGATCTGCAGCAGCTTCTCGCCCTGCCGGGTCGAGAATTCTTCGACGCCAATGAGCCGCACGATGCTTTCGAGAAACCCCACCTCCCATTCGGTGAGGTCCTCGAAGGCCAGCAGCGCCTTCGCCAGCGTCCGAAAGCCAGTCGGGTCTTTGCGCAGCCGATCGATCTCGCGCCACGATGCCATGTCAGTTCCAGCCTGTGAATAAGGGGATCATCGTGCGCAACAAGCTGTGGAAGCCCCCTGCAGACTCGACAGCGGCTTGACACCGCGCGAATCTGGCAGCGTGGGGAAATGTCATGCCGTGGCTCATAGCGCTGGCACCTCCGCCGGAGCGGTCTGCGGCAGGCACGGCGGCGTGGCATCGCCCTGCCACAGCTTGCCCTTGTCGGTGCGCCATTCGCGCCAGGGGAATCCGCGCGGCGGATGCACGGTGACCTTGATGAGACCGCAGCGCGCGCAGGTGCGCTCGTTGCCGTCGGCGCAAAGCTCCGCCGGGCGATGACGATAGCCGTCCTCGCCGTCACGGGGCCAGGTGTGGGTGGTGCGGGTCATGCGCTGGTGTTCTTTTGCTTTTGATCGAGCGCCGAGTAGCCGGGCGGCGGATCGCCGAAGAATTGCTGCGTCGGGGTGCGGCGTTCGGCGGCAACGATGCGCGCGTCGCGATCAAGCTCCAGATCGCGCCGCAGCTCAGGCCCGGCGGCAACGTTACCGGCCGAATGCCCGATCCTGTTGCGGCGCGCCCAATGCTTGGCCTGCTCGCGCTTGGCGGCGATGCGGTCAGCGTTGGTCAAATAGATGCGAGGGCGAGGCATCACGCACCCCTCGGCTCGGGTTCTTTCGGCGGCGTGTAGCGCAGATCAATCCGGTGCAAGCGGGCGAAGCGCTCAAGCTTGCCGAGCGACCAGTTGAGCGCGCGGGCGATAACGTGCGGCTCGACCTTGCCCCGGTTCTTGCGGATCAGGCGGAGCGCCTCCGCCTCTGGGTCACGGCGGCAGCGGCAGCCGCAGGTCGGGCAGGCGGGCACGCCGGGATCGTCGGGCTGGCGGGCGAGCGCGGTCATTCAGCGGCCATCGCAAACAGATCGCAGCGATCGCGATCCAGCGCCGCGACGCAAGCCGGATTGAGCCAGAGAACTTCGGTGCGCTCGCGGGCACCATCCGCGTGAGCCTTGGTTGAAACGCGCTTCCAATCGGGCAATGCGTCGTCGTAGAGCGCCGATGGATAACCCGATAGCACCACCATGCCCTGCACAGATCGCAAGAACGTGAGCAGCGCACGATGATCGTCGACCGTCAACTCGTGACGGTACATGCAATGTTTCAAATCGTATTTGTTGGCGGGCGAGCGCGTCTCCGGCAGATAGGGTGGGTCGACGTAGTGCAGGGTGCCCCCCCCCATCATGCTGCTTCATCACATCGATCGCGGGCCGATGCTCGACGATCACGCCGCGCAGCCGCTCCACGATTGCAGGCAGAGCGTCGGGATAGTTCGCCCAGTCATGCGCGGGCGTGGTGCCGCTGCGATTGCTGTTGGCGCGGAAGCCGGTCGACCGGTAGGCGTCTTGGTCGTTGAGCCTCGTATAGGTTTTGAATGCCGTCTTGTCGGCCACAGGCGAGCTGCTGTGCGCGTTCGATCCGAAGCCCATGTAGCTGCGCACCACCAGGTGCCGCGCGCGCTCAACGTCATCCTCTGAGGCCTCAAGCGCTTCGTTGAATTCGGCACGGGCGAACGGCGTGAGACGCAAGGCCTCGATCAGACGGGCGGACTTGGCTTCGTCGCGCAGCACCCGGAACAGATTCACCACCACGTCGTCGAGATCGTTGTAGACCTCGGCATAGACCCGCTCTTTGCGCATCAGCATGGAGCCGGCACCGCCGAACGGCTCGACGTAAATCCGATGCCTTGGAAAGTATTGCAGGATGAATGGTGCAAGCTTCCACTTGCCGCCATGCCAGCGCAGCACGGGGCGGGTTGGCTTTGAAACGACAGCAGCGATGCTCACTCTCCCCTCCCCGCGCTGTGATCCGATGGGGACGCAACGCGGGGGAGAGACGGACGACGAAGGAAGGTGGGGATGTCGAGGCCGTCGGATACGGTTTCAGGGTCGACCACGGACGCAGGCACAATCTCACCGGTTGAGGCGTCGCAGCTTTCAGCCGGCGCTTCATAGCCCCAGGCGTCCCAGCCCGGCCGCGCGTTGCGGGCGTTCAACTCGATCTTCGGCAGGTTCGGGAAATACTCCTCGATCAGCTCGTAGAACCGCTCCGGCTTGGCGCTGTGCTTGGTCACGCGGCCTTCGATGGTCGATGGGAATTGCGTGCCAGGCGCCGGCGCTGGGACATTGCCCCGGGTGCCGACCAGCAGGAGCTCGTGCGCGTTCCTAAACCAGTAGCCGGTGCCGACCTTGTCCTTGGCCCAGACGCAGTGCGATTTGTATTCGAAGCCCCACGCCGCCATCACCTTGAGCGCATCGGGCAGCATCGGCACCGTGGCCCAGAGGAACAGCACGCAGTCGTCGGCGGCGATTGACGCAACCGGACGCGCGCAAATCGCCTCGGTGCCCGACGTCGGATAGTGGTTGTCGGCCGCGCGATCCATGCCGGTGTCGCGGCTGTAGGGCTGAAACTGCCATTCCGGGTCGGCGTAGATCACGCCGTAGCGCTTGTCGGGCAGCGCGGCGAGCCTTTGCGCTAGTTGGCGCTCACGCCCGCTGCGGACTTCCTGCTTCACCACACCCCGCGCGGCACTATCGTTGCCGGCCTCGGCTTCGGCGGCGATGCGGCGTTGAATATCCTTTGACAGATAGGTGGCCTTTTCGGCGACCGAAACAGCAAGCCGGCCACGATCGACCGCGCGCGCCAACTCAGGCGCGCCATGATCCTGCACCCGCCGTGCGTGGCGGAGTGCCCGCTCCGAAATGCTCAGCGTTTTGGCGGCTCCAGCCTGGTCGACCTTCGGCAAATTTGCCGAAGGTTCAAGGTCCGTGCGCTCCCCTTGCCGCATCGTTGCCAGCCGAGCCGCCACCATGGCGCGCTGGCTGTTGTCGAGATGGCGGCGATTGAGGTTTTTGGAAACCACAAACGCAAGCGCGTCACCATCGACCGAGGGCACAAACCGCACAAAATACTTGGCCCGATCTGGTCCGTCGTCGTCATCGATCAGCCCGGCTGCCAGCGCTGCCTTGTAGCGGTTGCGCCCGTCCAGAATCGCCCCATCCCATACGACGATCTTTTCGCGCATGTCGTTCGCCTTGAGATCGGCGACAAGATCCGCGAACGCCTCCCCTTCGATCAGGGGAAACAGATCGGCGTATGGGTGGAACGGTAGCACTGGGTCAGTTTTCGGACTTGCCGAACACCGCGGCGCACGAGGTGCGCGCCGCGACATCCATCACAATCTGCTTGAACACCGCCTGGCGCACATGCTCGAGGCGGTGCAGTTGAATGCCGAGCGTCAACGCCCCGTCGTCAAGCTTCCAGCGCAGGAATGCGAACACCTCGGTGTCGGCATCGCCAAAGTACACCGGAAGCCCAAGTTTGAACTTGGTCGGCAATTCGATGCCGCCCTTGGTTGTCGCCTTGGTCTCGTCCTGGAACTCGAAGTTCTCATTGTCGCTGGAGGTGCGCACCGCCTTGATGAAGTTCACCTTGCGATGGGCCTGCAGGTCGCGCACCGCCTCCAGCAATTCGGCGGCATCGGGCGCACGCACATCGGCGCCGTTTTCCTCGATGAAGCGGGCGAACTCCAGCTGCGGCATCAGCTTGCCGCTGATCCTGGTCCACAGTTGCCATTCTTCCGAGTAGGGCAACTCGAGCTTGGCGCGATGCGCGACGTGAGCCGCTGCCGTTGACGTGTGATAGTCCACGAGCGCGATGATCCGGTTCGAGGAAATCTCCGCGAACAGCATCGTGTCGGCACCCTTGAACCGATTCACGTAGTCGACCAGCGAGTCCGCGGTCTCGATCGTCACCGTCTGTTTGATGTATTTCGGCTTGGCGAGCTTCAGCCCATAGGCATCGCTCACCTCTTTTTCGGTAAAGCCTGACGGGAGGATCAGAAACTCGCGGTTGTCACCGGACTTGACCACGTGAGCGCCGGACGCCTTGGCCGCCAGGGCGGCAACAACGCCGGCTTCGGTGTTTTCGGTCATGGTGGGTTATTCCTCTACGTTTTGGGGTTGGATGACAGATCAGCCGGCGCGGAATGCGCCGGCGTCCATCACGGGCTTGTCCTTGCCAGCTTCGCCGAGCGGCATTTCCTCCTGCCTCGGATCGAAGCGATGCAGATCGCCTTCCTCGTTCGAGAAGAAGACGGCTGGCGCGATCTCTGCGATTGGCTTCTTGGCCTTGACCTCGCAGACCAGCGTCTTCTCAGGTCCGCCATGTTTGGCGGGCTTGATCTTCAAAGTGATGGTGACCGAGCCTTCCTTGCCGGTCTCGTCGACGGCGCGGACGACATCCGCCAGCGCCATCGTCGCCTCTTCGACCGGGCGACCTTTGCGAATGTCGCGCAGCACGTCGGTAATCAGACGCATCGTTCACTCCTGGGTTAGGTCGCGACTGGCGACACGTTGAGAAAAGCACCCGCGCTCCGCCCTGCCTTCCAGGAACGCGCCTTTCCTGATGGTTTGAGAATCGACCGGGATTGGTCGGCGTGCCTCAGGGCGGAGCGCGGGATTGAGATTCATCAGATGAGGCCCTTGTCTTTTGCGAGCCATAGCGGAACGGTGACCGTCACCACGGGCAGCACCACGCGCTGGCCGTCGCTCTTGATCGCGTTCGATTGCTTGTCCTTCCGGGTCAGCTCGATCTGGCTCTTGGGCAGCCACACCGCGCGCTTTTCCTCCCCGGTGTCGGAGACCAGCACGGCTTTGCCGGTGTCGTAGTGCAGCACCATGTCGAGATCGTGCAGCTTGACCTTTTCGACGATCTCACGGTCACCGGAGAAGTCGTCTGCGGTGTTGCCCTTCATGATGTCGACGAGATCGCGGATCATTGACGCCTCGCCGGCGCGCTGTGGCGCTCATTGAGCTCCGCCATCGCGGCACGGAATTGAGCGATGAACGGCTCGAAGTGTTCAGCCGGCACAGAGGCTGTGGCGAAGCATTCGCCATTGCGATCGAGAAAATCGACGTGCACCGCCGGGCAGAAGTCACACGCCACGGCGCGGATAGAGGCGGCCTCAAGGCAGTCTGGTTTGCGCATCATGCGTTCGCAATCTCCAGCAGCACGTCGGCGTGACAGGGCTGATCAAGGGCGCACCAGCACGCGAGGTTCTTGCCGCGAAGTTCGCGTTTGATGTCCGCGACGGTCACAAGCGGCTTGCCGAGGTGGTGCTCTCCCGGTGAATAAAAGCCGCCATTGTTCTCGATGAACCGCTTGAAGGCGAGCACCAGTTCGCGCGGCTCAAGCTGCTGGCATTCTGCGCCGGCGCGAAAGGGGTTGCCCCACTTGCCCGGCCGCGTGACGCAAACCGTGTTCGGCGGCATCTTCCAGCCCTTGGTGCGCTTGCGCTGGATGCGGATGGGCTTTGTCATCGGAGCCATCCCACCAGCGCGATGGCTGCGAACGCCAGCCCAGGCCAGAGCCACCAGCGGCGACCGAGCGGCACCTTGAGCGCGATGCGCCCGCGCACCTCGCCGTTCATGCCGAGCGAGCGCAGCCGCGCTTGGGCGTCAGCGTGCGACGTCGCGCATATTTCAACGCCCCAGGTCTGCCCGTGATGGCGGTATTCGCACTGGTAGCGCTGCCAGGAATCGCTCATGCCGCCACCTTCGGCATGCCGTTGTGCTCGATGCCATCGAGCAGACGGCCGGCGGCTTTTTTGCCGACGCGGCGGACGGTGCGCCCGTCGGGAAACTGAAAGTGTCGGCCCGGACCTTCAACTTCGCTGACCGATGCAAACTCGCCGTTCTGTTTGTGGAAGAAGGCGACGCCCCACGCTTTGCACTGATCGCGCACGCCGCGGGCCCATTGCGGATTCATGGGTCGCGCGTTCGGTCCAGACTCGCCCCCGCAGATCAGCCAATCCAATACCTGATCGCCGCGGCACATTGTGGCGCGGGCAATGTCGAGCGGCCCAAGCGCTGGCTCGTAGCTGATGAATCGCACGGCGGCTGGCGTGTCCCGCAGATGCGGCCAGCGTTCATCGAACTCCTGCTGGCGCTCGCAGGAGACGCCGAGCCAGACGTTGGGGAGGGGCCATTTGATGGCTTGCACATGCTCGATTGCGACGTCGTGCGCCCTCCACGCTCTGAGCCGGATGCCATCGCCTGGCGCAAAATCCGGAACGTCCGTTTTCTTCCGCAGGTATTCCCGCATCCGCTCCGCGCGTTTGGTCAGCACCTGGAAGGTGTGCTGCGGGCAGAGCGCCATGACGGCGAACATCTGATCGATCAAGGCGTCGTCGAAGAGCTCATAGAACAGGTCACTCATCGAGTTGACGAAGTAGGTGGTGGGCTTCCTGCGGCGCAGGGGCGCGAGCAGCACGTCATCAGACGCGCGGCGGACGGTGCCCCGCCAGACCGGCCCGGCCTTCGAGGGCCTGGTCAGGCCCTTGTAGAGCGGCTGGCCCATCGCATCGAGGCGGGCCGCCATCTTCATGGCGTAGCAGTTGGTGCAGCCCGGCGAGAGCACCGCGCATCCGGCAAACGGATTCCAGGTCGCATCAGTCCATTCTATTTTGGATGCGCTCGCCATCACGCCGGACCCGCTTCATCGAATTCGGGGTTATCGACAACCTTGCCGGTGTCGGTGCGGTAGACCAGCGTGCGGGGCTTCAACGGCCAGCCTCGCTCGTCGAGAATGTCGTGCTGGCCGGTATCAACCATCGAGCCATCGCGGTTGAGATAGATGCGACGCTTGCCGATGTACGGGAGAATCACGCCGATCAACGGGACGCCAAAAATGGAAAGCGGCTTACCCATCTACTCCGCCTCTCGCTCGTAGCAGTTGACGTGATCGATGAAGGTGTAGACCGCGACGCATCCGGCAAGCGCGATGGCCAGGATGATTGCGGTGATGATGATGGTTGTCATGTCAGCCCGCCGTCTTGTTGATGAGCCAGAACAGGACCAGCACCGTGACGAGGACACCGGTCACGAAGCCGCCGAGGAAGAACAGGGCTTGTGTCATTGCGAGGCTCCGGCGTTTTCGGAATTGGATTTACCGTTGAGCGCGCGGTGCGCTGTCGCATGCGGCAGCGTCGGCCGCGGCGGTCCGCCCGGTGAATCGGTTGACGCGGAGGGTCCCGCGTTCGGATTGGGTTTCTTTGGCTTGCGATTGCGGTCGAGGTGCTCGCCTGCAGCGAGCGCCATCGCCCCGCCGATCACATACTTGCGGCGCTCGGGATGATCCGCCCTCCAGCCATCGCGCCACGGCCAAAACTGTCTGTCGTTGAGCAGGTAGGCCGCGCCGCCAGACGCAAGCTCCGCTGCGGAGTGGCCGTCGTCATGCTCCGGCGTCCGCCCCTCAACCTGGATCTGCCTTTGCCGCTCCGCCAGCACCGCCAGCGCAAACGCGCTCATCCTGGTGCGCCAGCCCATGGCCTCGTAGAGCCGCTCCAGCGCGTAGCCCCGGGCAATCGAGATCACGGTGTAGATCGTGGTCAGCAACAGATTCGCGGAGTGCGAGATCGGCAGACCGAACCACGGCAGAATGATCATGTTGGCGAGGAAGGCGATGGCAAAGCCGACGCCGGTCGAGACGCAGGATTTGAGGAAGGAGGTGGTGCGGGATTGTTTCATGGCGCAGCCACATCGCTGAACACTTGCGTCGGGCAACCTTCGCCGTGAACACCTTGGGAGCAGGCGGTCTTTTCCCAGCACTCCGGGCACCACGATGATTCTACGTCTTCATCGCAACCCCAATGGTGAGCGGTGCAGTCCTTGTCGCAGTTGCAGCAGATGACTCGTTCGCTCACAGCCGCCCTCCCTTCTCACACCGGTTGCCGAAGTGCTGCACCTGGGAAAGCTCGGAGCCGAGTTTGATGCGGCGGTTCATGTCGGTGCGGTAGGACTCGCAATCGGATTTGGAATCGAAGCCGCCGATCTTCACCGGATGCACCACGTTAGGATCGGAGAGCAGATAGAACGCGATGGCCCAGGCTTTCATGCGGGCCTCCGAATTGCAGCGTTCGCTTTGACGGACAGCACCGCCCGCACGTCGGCCCAGTTTTTCGGATTTGCAGCGGCCACCGCATCGATGACCGTGCGGCGTTTGCTTATGATCTGCATCACCATCGAGTCACGGCGGTCGTCGAGATTGGCGACGATGCCGGCGACTAAGCGCAGCCGCTCAGGCGCGTAGCCCAGGATCGCCGGGCTCGACGTGATCATCTTCACCGGGTTGTCGAAGCCCAGCGCCGTGAGGTCGGAAATCTTGCCCCGGATGTTGTCGATCGCGTAGCCCAGGATCGCCGGGCTCGACGTGATCATCTTCACCGGGTTGTCGAAGCCCAGCGCCGTGAGGTCGGAAATCCGCTGCTCGATCACTTCGACCGGCGGCAGATCGATGGCGTCATAGACGTGGTCGGCTTGCGCCTGCGTGAAGCCGCAATCGATGAGGCACTGCAGCCGGGCCGCCGCCTGGTCCGCCGTCATGCTGGCGCGGCCATGGCGTGGCGCGTGCCTCAGATCGGACACGGGCGCGATCAAGCTCATGCCGGCCTCGCAATCGGTGCAATGCGCTCCGGCAGATCGAGGGCTGGCGCGATGTCAAAGCAGGCATCGAGGTTGAACGCGGTTGCCGCCCCGGCAGTGGGCGTTAAGGGGGCTGGGGAATCTGCCGGAGCGGCGCGCGTCTCCGCTTGCGCGGAAAAGGTGTCATCGGCGGAACGGTTGAGATTGAAATGCACGCGGCCGGGCTGCGGCGCGATGCAGCCCGCCGGCGCGGCGACAAAGCGCAGCATGGCGGTGCTGAAATCCATGCCGGGGGGTAGAGAGAAGGCGCACATGCGCAAGCGCTCCCGTTGAAAGGTACGCAACTCACGCAACTGCACCGCTACAGGGGGAAAGGAACGCGAGGACGCTTACGACGGAGAACGCAAAAGAGCGTGGCGCGCGACCAGCGCGCCACTCCGCTTTCAGGCAGCCTTGAGTAGATCGATCAGTTTGTCGGACTCTGCGATGAAGTGTTTGTCACGGGCGGCGGCGTCGGCGTCGGCGGCGTAGGCGGCGGCGTCGGCGGCGGCGTCGGCGGCGTCGGCGGCGTCGGCGGCGGCGGCGTAGGCGGCGGCGTGGGCGGCGTCGGCGGCGTAGGCGGCGGCGTCGGCGGCGGTTCTGATCCGCCGCGCCTCGTCCCAGACACCGCGCCACACCGCACGATCCGTCTCGCCCTTGAGATACAGGTCCGCGATCTTCTTGATGATCGCGCGCTGCTCATCCGTCTTCGCAAAGCGGATGACGCCATGCTGTTCGTCGGCCAACAGCCACGCCGCAAACTTCGGCCACACGCCGGACAGATCGGCGCCGGGGCGGATCGCGTCGGTGAACCGCTCCGGCCAGGCCTGCGAGTGGCCGTTGGGCAAGCCTTCGAAAATCCGGTCTTCCAAGCGCGCCAAAATCTGCGGGATGCCGAGCTCGCGCTCGTAGAGCGCGTGATCGCCATGCGAGATCGACTTGCCGGCGTTGCCGTTGTAATGGCGCACCGCTTCCAGCGTGCAGCCGACCGCGCAACCCTTGCCGTTCTCCCAATAGTGGCCCTTGACGAGCTTGTCGGCCTCGCGGTGCAGCACCAGCTGGTTGAGCAGAAACGTCTTGAGTTCAGGCTTGCCCAAGTAGGCAACGAGCCCGCTCGATTTGGTCTTGCTGCGGTTCGGATGGTTGATCATCGATGCTGCTCCGCCCCTGTAAGCCCGCGAGGCGCCGGGAAAAACAGCGACGCGACATACGCGCCATGGATGGTGAGGCCGTAGAACGGGCCTTCGAGGGCTGCGCTCGCTTGCCGGTACCAAATCTCAACGAGGCCCCGCCGCCACAGCGGCACGACGTGGCGGCGCATCCATTTCACCAGCGACACGGCGCGGGTCGCCGCGCCGCGCTTGTGCAGCGAGCGCAGGATGACGATCTCGCGGTTGCTGAGATCAGAGCGCGTCATGCGTCCACCAGCGGCTTGTGGTTGACGGAATTGAGCAGCGCGGTGAACGCGCCGATGTCGGTCGTGCGCTCGGTCACGAGGCGGAAGCGATCAGGCTCAAAGCCGCGCTCCACGCACTGGGCCCCGGTCTTCACGGGCGGGTTGCGGATTTCGTCGAGGTAAAGCGTTGGACCCGCGCCGTAATCGACAACATCCCGGACGGTGTAGCGTTGTCCGACCACAGCGCCACGCTCGCCGGGATCAACGTTCCCCGGGTCGCTGCCGGGCTTGACGCACACGACCGGCTGTCCGATGCGGAACGTCATGCGGCGCTCCGGAATGCTTCTCGCGGGCCGGGCTTGATACCGGCTTGCGCATAGCCGCCAGCGCGAAGCTGGCCTGTGCCCTTCAATGCGTTTCCGGGCCAGACAGCGTGTCCTTCCACGCCGCCGCGAGAACTGAATTGGTGGGGAGCGCATTTGCGCGCTCCCCTGCTGTATGGGGCCGGCGGCTGGTGCGGAGTTTCTTCCCGTTGGCCATGTCGTCCGGCCGTCTTGTGTGCCAGGGCGCGCCAGCGCGCTGATCCCAGCGCCCTCATGCCCTCGCCACCTTTCGGCAAAGGCCCCTGGTGGATTAGTTGAGCGTCTCTCCGCCCTGTCACCAGCAACGAGCGTTCGAGCGAGCACACCCGCCCTTGCGTCGTCGTCCCAGGAAACCTCTTTGGCGTCCGGTCACACCTGATGCTGCGACCCTGGGCTTCGTCCGCACATAGTCCCGCTTCTGTGCAGCGCACTCGGTTTTTTTGTGGGCCAACTAGCCAGTCGGGCGAGTGAAGCTCAACGCAGATCAAGTTCGAATTGCTCAAGCCATGCGCCGCGCTCGGCATGCTCGCGTTTGAGTTCGGCGAGGATGGCCAGCGTGCGCTTGGATGATGGCTGCGCCCCGTAGGCGAGCCAGCGGTAGCAGGTTCGAACCCCTGCCCCGGTGATCCCGGCCAGCTTCTTGGCCGTGTTCTTTGGCCAGCAGCGCTCAGCCTCGAAAAGTATTCGCTGCCACTGATTGGCAAATTCGCTGCCACTTGTGGCAGCAGCCGCAATCGACGGCGCTCGCGATATCGATTCCAATTCCACACGCATGACACGCCCCCGCGAAACGCAACACACAAAGCAATGTCCCCCGCGCGCGTAGCCGAGAGCAAAGGCATGCGCGGGGAAGGCGGGCGGATCGGGAGTACATCCGTCCCGGTCCGCCCGCAGGCTGCGGCGCGGATTCGCCACGCCGCGGCCAAGAAGTTCCTATGTTCGCTGCGAAGAGCGTTTTCAGACCATCCGGTTAGACAACGGTAACCGTCCGCAACGAGTTTCTGGACGAGATTGTAATTTGTATCTTGCGGCAACCATTGCACGTCGTAGCATTCCCCGCAAAGTTGTAAGGGGGAAATGCCATGCGCAATGCGATGCCGCCCCTGGTCGAGCTGGTGCCGATCTTCGATGTCTACACCGATGGCATCTGCCGCCTGGACAACCTGGGCACCACGGTCCGGGTGACGTTTTTCAGCTTGCAGTTCGAGCCCACCGAGCAGCGGATGCAGCGGATCGTCTGTGCCAAAATGGTATGGTCGGCGGAAGCGCTGCTGCGCCACGGCGGTCGGCTGTCGCGCTACGTCGCCCAGGGCTTTTCCGGCGAGCTGCCGATCGCGGGCGCGGAGTACGAATTGGCCTACCATTGAGGTCATTCGGCGGCCTGATCCTGCAGGAAGTCGTTGGCGGTGACCGCGCCATCGGTGGCGCGAACGATCGCTTCCATGGTCTCGCGATCGGGCCAGGTGCGCCCCTCGCAGTAGTCCGTCACCATCGACGGGGTGCGCCCGATTCGTTCGGCAAACACGTAGCGCAGCCGCTTGGAACCATCGGCGTTGCGCTGCTTGAACCAATCGGCGAGCTTCATGGGGCCGTCTCATACTCTAGCCGAATTTTCGATGCAACCGAATAATCGGACTAGCGCCGTGGCGTTGTGGAATAGCCGGACCGAATATCCGGCCATGGCGAAGAAAACGACGGTCCGCCGGGGTCCGTACAACACCGGCCAGCGCCAGGGTCACCCCTGGGCACGAAACCAGATCGGCGCATGGCGCCGGCACAAAGGCATCACCCAGGAGGCGCTGAGCGAGGAGGCCGATCTCTCGCCGGGCCAGATTTCCGACATCGAGAAGGGCACCGTCGGCTTCAGCGCCGAGAGCCTGGCGGCGATCTCGGAGGCGCTCGGCGTGCCGCGCGGTAAGCTGTTGGACGAGGAACCGCCGAAAAAGCGGGGATAGCGACGATGTGGCTGATCGTTCGGGCCTGCGTTGGCATCGCGGCCATCGCCTGCCTTGCGGCGTGTCAGACCACCACGGCAAACACGCCGAGCGGGCGGCCGGAGATCACGCTACAGGGCGTGAAACCCGAACGGGTCAAGCCGCAGATCGTCAATGCGATGATCAACCAAGGCGCGCGGCTTAAATCCGATAGCGCCTATCAACTGACCTTCGAACGGCCGTGGGGCCAGCATGGTGCCGTGATCGGCGCGCTGTTGAGCGCCGACGGCTCCGGCGCCATCGAGCGGCTGACGTTCTCGATCACCGATTCCGGCGGCGGCAGCCGCGTCGTGCTTGACCGTTCGATGGTGCTCATTCGCGGCTTCGGCCGCGAGGATGCAACCCCCGCCGGCCCCAACCCCCCAGGCATGGAGCCATCCCAGGAGGTTCTGGAAAAAGCGGTCGCGCAAGCCCGATAGACCGGATTTCACAGATCTGCCAATTTTCGGTTGCACCGAATTTTCGGCTGTGCCATAACGTTCCCGTACCCCCAACGGGAGCGGGAATGGCGATGGCGAAGGGGCGCGACGGAGTCGAAGGCTCTACGCTTGGCGATATTCTCGCTAGAGCGCTCCGTCGCAAGCGTGACGCCGCATTTCCAGCGCCATGGCGGGTAGAGATTTGGCCCGGCACGCGGCGCGCGCGTGTGTTCGACTTCTACGGCAGCCAGATCATCGCCGGTATGAACATCGAGAAGGCGAACATCATTGTCGCCGCGGTAAATGCTGCCGCCTGCTTCGAGCAACTCGTTGAGGCTCTGGAGCCGCTCGCGCGCTACTACGACCTGAACGATTTGTGTGATCGCCCATCAGACGATGCGCTCGAAATTCCGGTCAGCGATCTCACGCGCTGCAAGGCCGCCTTCGACAAAGCGAAAAAAGTCGGGGCCGCCGCCTGATGCTCCCCCGCCCTGCCATCCTTCTTCTCACCGCAGCGCTGATCGCGCTCCTGGTGTCGGCGTCGTTGGTGTCGGCACAAGGCGGCCAAAGCGTCTGGCTGGTGATCCACACCACGACCTCCCACGGCAACGGCGCGGTGGTGCAGAGCGTGCGCGCGGTGGCGCAGCCGAGCCTGCCGCATTGCAGCCGCGCCATCGCACAGCTGGCGGAGAGGCCAGCGCAGCCCGGCCGGAATGAGCTGCGCATCTGCACTGAGCAGAAGCCGTCATGGTGGCTCGAATGAGTTCTCAACCAGCGTTGGAGTGTCGCGTCATGCGTTCATCAGGGTTGCCCTGCGGCGGCCACGCCGTCGACTTTCAGACCTTGCAAAGGCTCAAGGAAGGCCATTCCCCGGACATCGCCCCGGCCGCCGAGCCGGTCGATCCGTTTGCCGACTTCAGCGTGCTGCACAAGGCCGCGCTATTGACGATGCACGAGAGCGCGGTCAAGCGCGCGCTGGTGGCGCGCCTGCTGATCGATTCGCAGGAGCGGCCACTCATGCCGGAGTACCGCTTCCTGGTGGCGCAGGGCCTGGCGCATCGCCGGCTGAACGACAAATGGCACCACCTCACGCCGCGCGGCGTCACGCTGGCGAAGGAGCTGGAGAAGACGCTCTGCCAAGAGTTTAACATCCACCTTCTGCTGCGAGGCGGCGACGTCGGCTGGCAGACCGTGTTCCGGTGCCCGTGCGGCTGGTCGACGCGGGTGCGCAGATCGCCGACCGCGCCCGGCAACGCCAACTATGCCTATCAGCGGCATCTGGCGCGGGCGCAGGGCTTCGCCGCCATCGCGGCCGAGATCGAGAGCGTGTCGTGATGCCAGACAAACCTCCACAAGGCACAAAAGGTATTGGTGACTTCAAAGAAATCGCCGACGGCCTGGGAGTCGCGAGACCGAACGTCAATCAGATCGGCGATGACATCGCCATGCGACTGTATCGTGCGGCCAAGCGCGGCAAACTTCTCAAGATCGATGCCGACATCATCCGCGCCGCCTGCATCATGGTTGGAGCCTATGAAGCGTTCACCGACGTGCAGGTCGAGGACCTGTTCAGGGCCACGACGCGCAAGGTCGTGGAGCGAGCGGCATGACCCGGGACCAACTTGAAAAGCTCCATCACACGCTGATCGACAGCGGCAAGCTGATCGAGGCGGGTTTTGTATCGCTGCGCATCGCGTGCATCGACCCAACCTCGCCCGATGTTCAAGTCAACGAAATGCGGATGGCCTTCTTTGCCGGGGCACAGCACGTATTCAGCACGCTGATGATCACGCTGGACGAAGGCGAGGAGCCGACAGAACGCGATCTCAATCGGATGTCGCTGATCGAGGCGGAGTTGCAGAAATTCATCCAGGAATTTGAATCCCGCAACCTTCCGACAACAGGACGCGCATGAACTCGCTCCCGCTCACGGAACCATCCCGTCGCCTCGGCGCGCCGCAGAACTGGGACCATTCCACGGACGGCCTCTGCCACACCCTGGAGATTTGGGACCGTGACGGCTGGATGATTTCTGCGTGGCAGCCGACGCCAGCAGAGATCGAGCGCATCAACGCCGGTCAACCGATCTTCCTTTTCATCCAAGGCCGCGGCGTTGTCTCCTTGATCCAGTCGGATGCCGCCTCTGTTTACCGCGCCATGATCGCCGCAGCACCATCGGAGACAGGATGATCATCGACCGCTCAACCGGACGGGAGCTGTAAGCCCATGACACTCCTCACCGAGCTCGGCCGTTACGACCGCAGCGCCGTCGTCCAGCGCGCCAAGCGATTGATGCCCGTCACCGGCGACTGGGGCGAGGCCATGCGGGCGGCCTATGCCGAGGCGATGATCGAGCGCAAGCAATCCATCAACTCCAAGACGGACAGACGGTGCCACCAGCTCGCCCGGGAGGCCGACCGGCTGCTGGAATTGGAGAACGCAAGGTGAGCTAAACCGCAAACCACAGGAGAGCAGAGACATGAAAAAATACATCGATATGCTGGGGTACAGGTATCGCGACCGCGTCACAAAGTTCGAGGGCATCGGCTCCACGGTCAGCTTCGACCTCTACGGTTGCGTCCAGATCGCGTTGACGCCGGAGGCGAAGCAGGACGCCAAGACCGGTGAGCAGACCATTCAGGATGGCCGGTGGTTCGACGCCTCACGCCTTGAACGCGTGGGCAAGGCCAGGGTCATGGAAGTGCCCAATTACGAGAAGTTCGATCTGCCGATTCATGCGCAGCCGGTGCCGCCCGCATCGCACCCGCCTGGGGCGGCCGAGAAGCCGGCGCCATCCAGGTGAGCCCGCCCGCCACCATTCCCGATGAAAACGCCCCGCTCCGCCTTGCGGACGCGGTGCAGCTGGCGTTTCCTAGGGGCGGGATGACGGTGTCGGGGCTATTGACCGAGTATCGCCAAGGCCGCCTCGTTATCGAGAAGATCGCCGGCAAGCGCTTCGTCACGCTTGCCGCCATAGCGGAGATGCGAGCGCGATGCCAAGAGCAGCCAAGGGCGCAAGGCTCGTCCTGCGAGCGGAACGCCGCGACCCCCACACCGGAGAGCTCACCCACCACGCCACCTGGATCATCCGCGACGGCAAGAGCGATCATTTCACGGGATGCCGTGCTGCTGAGGTTGGCGAAGCCGAGCGACGGCTCCAGGCCTACATTGCGTCGAAGTACCAGCCCAGGCGTAAAGAGCAGGACATCGAAAGCATCCTAGTCACCGACGTGCTTTCGATCTTCATCGACGACTGCCGCGACCGGCAGGCCAACAGAACGCAGTTCGACGCCCGCATGATGCGACTGGCACACTGGTGGACCGGCAAGACCCTCGCCGAGGTGCGGGGCGAGAGCTGCCGCGGCTATGTGGCGCATCGCGGGTCGAACGGCGGGGCACGGCGCGACCTCGAGGATCTGCGCGCCGCCATCAATCACCACGGCAAGGAAGGCCTGCACCGCGGCGAGGTGCGGGTCACGCTGCCGCCGCGCGGTCGGCCACGCGACCGCTGGCTCACCCGCAAGGAAGCCGCCAGGCTGATCCGGGCCTGCTGGCGCGCCCGCGAAATCCAGCGCCGCCATCGCGGGCCCGACAAGGGCTTGAAGCTTCCGACCGACAAGCGGCCGCTCCGCCACCTCGCCCGCTTCATCCTGATCGGGCTCTACACCGGCACCCGCGCCAGCGCGATCGCGGCGGCCTCGCCGATCGCCGCCATCGGCCGTTCGTTCGTCGATCTGGAGCGCGGCATTTTCTACCGGCTGGCGGAAGGCGCACGCCCGACCCGGAAGCGCCAGCCGCCGGTGCCGCTGCCGCCGCGGCTCTTGGCACACCTGCGCCGCTGGCACCGGCTTGAGCCCAAGCGCGCGCATTTCGTTGAGTTCAACGGCGCCGCCGTCGCCTCGGTGAAGACCGGATTCCGCCGCGCGGTGACGCTCGCCAAGCTCACTGGCTCGGTCTCCCCGCACACGCTCCGCCACACCGCCGCCACCTGGCTGATGCAGAACGGCTGCGACCGCTGGCAGGCCGCGGGCTGGCTCGGCATGTCGGTCGAGACGCTGGAGCAGGTCTACGGCCACCACCACCCGGATCATCTCGCGAGCGCGGTGGCCGCGATCACAGCGAGGGCGAAATGAGTATCGTTTACTTTGTTAGGATCGGACAGCATGTGAAGATAGGCTTCACAACCAACATGGAAAGCCGACTCGTTACATTTCGCAACAGTGCACTTGATGTTCAAGTGCTGTTGACGTTGCCGGGTGGCCGCGACCTCGAGCGGCGCCTGCACAGCCTTTTTCGTGAGCAGCGTATCCAGCGTGAACTATTCCGGGATGATGCCAGAATTTATGACTTCATCAGAAATGTGGAATACAGCGGCCTGGATCGCGGACTGAAGTATCTTGAGCAGACCCTTCCCCATCGGCGCGCAGCCGCAAGGCAAGCCGAGCAACTTCGTAGGGTTGAAGAGCGGCGGCTCAACAAGGCCCAACTAGACGCACATTTTGCCTCAATGGTGGCCGAGCGAAAGCAGCGGCTCGGATGGTAAAAACCGCGAACGTATCCGGTGCGGTAACTGGGGCGGGAAGCCCCATCCCGAACGCCAAGGAGCCGCCAAGTGATTGATTTGATTGGTGGGCCTGCCTGGACTCGAACCAGGAACCAGACCGTTATGAGCGGTAGCGCGCCGCAGGTTTGCAGAAAATCCCCACACTTTTCAACGCAGCAGCGTCATCGCCGAGCCGCGCCAGAGCGGTCATCTTGGGGCGGTGCTGGTGCGGTGAAAATCTCCCCGCAGGGCAACAAACCCGACGCCCCGTTACCGCGGTATTATGGCGCAGACGCCACAAGCGGGCCGGAGGGCCCGCACCTAGCTCAGGGGGGAGTGCGATGAGCTAGGAGGCGCGCCGTGCGGGCGCGGGCGGCCTGGGCCGCAACAGTCTTGGTGCTGGGCTGCTTAGGTAACATGGCGGCCAACGGGATGCTGATAAAGCCTCAAGTTGGACATTGGGATGTTCTCACTGATCTTGAACGACGACCAGTTGCCGCCCTCAGTTTTTTTCATCGGCATCAACGCTACAGCGTTTTGGAAGCGCCCTACGCCTCCACCGGAGACGTAGTCGATACACACGAATATCGCGAGCGGCTTTTCGGCATCTTCTTGGGCGATGTTTTCTTGATGCCACCGGGCGGTGACTGGGGAATCGCGCCATTGGAGAACGCCTCGATTTGGATAGAGGGATTCTCCAAACCCAGGCGTCCACCCGCTACGAGCCATTGTATCCACAAACGTCTTAAACGCCTCAATCTCTGTTCCTTTGTGTTTCCCCGGATAGGTGCTGATCATGCACTTGATCGCGAATGCGGGCCCGTTGCCCACGTTCTCGACAGTGACTTCAAGGCCAAGGCTGCCAGTATTTTTGTCGCTCTTGAAATCGCTTTGTATCAAGACAATCAAGGTCAACCAGGGACGTTGACTGCTGATAAGGCTGTCGCGGGAAATCTGGTTGGCGTGTTCTGCGGCTTCAATAGACCGCCGCATGTCAGCGGACTGCATCTCGGCATTCTTGCCGATAAGTGCCATTTGCCTTTCGCCAGCCTTCCAAAGCTTGTCAGTGGACCACCACAGCAAACCGGTGAACAGCGAAAGAACGGCAGTAAAGAGCGCGACGAACCAATCGGGCAGGTGATCAAGAAATATTTTGGCCCAATCTTTGGAGCGGCTTTCGGTATTGCTGTTATCGGGGCCGTAGGGGCGAGACTTTTGAGCAGTTACGGCAGGCCGCGTCTCGGGTTGGCTGTCTTTAGCTGCGGGTTGCTGGCGTTCGTTTCCTGTTGGCTGTGGGGTCCCGCTTTGCTGGTGTGGTTCGGATTGCTCCAATGACTTGAGCACAGGCAATCCTATGATGCCCCAGGACACCAAACCGATGACTGAGAACATGATTATTTGGTCGGCACCGAGTCTCGGCATTTCCCCCCGCCGACTAGATTTCCTCCAATGCTACGCCGTCCAATTCCAGGGCGGCAAGGACGGCCAGGAACCAGCTTGCCGGAAACGAACCCCGGTTTAGCTTGCCGGTGACGCTGGCTTCAGTTTCCTTGAACCCATGCTTTTTGAGCCGCTTTGCTAGCTCGGCATAGGTGACCTCGCCCTCCCGCAGCTTGTGCTTAATGAACGCAGCCGCACGCTTCTCCCACTCCCCTACAGAGGTAATGGCCATGGGGCCTCCTATCAAATGTGCAAGCTATCATATATGAAAGATTGCCGTTGACAAGCCCATACCTTCCACATATGATAGCTTTCATAAATGGAAGGTAACCACATGGCCCAACATTTCCTCCTTTCCTCCGCTGCCAAGTCCCTCTCCCTGGCATCCGATGCCGAGGCCGAAATGGCTTTCCGGCGCATCCGTTGGGCTGAGACGAACGGCGCGCCGGTTTGCCCGCACTGTGGCGGTGCCGATGCCTATGACTGCCGCCGCTTGAAGGGTGCGCCCCGGTTCCGCTGCCGGGCCTGCGTCAAGGACTTCACGATTACCAGCGGGACTCTATTCGCCTCGCACAAACTGCCGCTGCGCTGCTATCTCGCGGCCATCGCGATCTTCTGCAATGAGGTCAAGGGCAAGTCCGCGCTGGCGCTCTCCCGCGATCTCAACGTCTCCTACAAGTGCGCCTTCGTGCTGCTGCACAAGCTCCGCGAAGCCATGGCGGAGGAATTGAAGGGCCGCGTGATCGGCGGCGAGGGCAAGGTTGCCGAGGTCGATGGTGGTTACTTCGGCGGCTACGTGAAGCCTGCCAACCTGAAAGAGAACCCATATATGGACTTGACTCCACACGCGCAATATGTAGTTATATCAATACCTTGGCAAGGTCGTTGAATGGGACTGAATATCTCTATATTTTCCAATGTGATGTGCAAGGAATTAAAGCCCACAGATGCAACCGATATTTCCCCCGCGATGATTGACGCGGGGGCGCGCGTTTTGTGCGAACAGTACGGAATCGTGGGCGATTCCCTTGCCGAAGAATTGGCGGAAGAAATCTTTCGCGTGATGCTTGCAAAGTCGCGAGAGAGCGAAACACTTCCCGGCCATGACATGGGTCCGACCGCGTGAAGACCTGGAATTTAGATTTGAGGTCCAGCGTGAATTTTTGCGAGCGTCGTGCAGGCTGTATGACGAGGGCTATAGCTGGGAGGCGCTTCGCCTTGCCACAACCGTTTATGTCCTGGTTCAAGATAACGGCAAGAAGTCCCATTCCATCTTAAGTCAGTTGGGCATCAAAAACGCGCTTACCTACGTCGCGTCAGGCGCGCCTTGCGTGCTTGGAAATTATGCTCCCGAGGTAACGTTGGCGAGCATGATACTTGGTAGAGGTGGTCGCTATGTGCCTTGGTTGTCCAGAAGCCCATCACCATCCGAGTTTATAGACTTCAATAGATGGTGGGATGGTGAGACAATCATCCGCGCGCAAAAATTCACACTGACGAGAAAGGAATTGACCTTCTCTCTACGAAGCAAAGACGGCGGCAGCCACCTGGATTCCAAAATTGTGGATCCAAATTATGTGCAGATCACGCGGGGTGGAGTGATGCCATTCACTGGCTCTGGTACAGGACCAGTCGCTCCACTATTCGGCCCCGAGCTTGCGAGCATGAGGCAGATCGCCTGGGAACTTCTCATCACCCTCAACAGTTGGCGGCCAGAATGACGACGAAAGCATCAGACCATTTGCCGAAGCGAGAAGCTGATCGCCGTTTTAAGCGGCTGGTCCATGCGGCGCTCAATACGCCGCCGCGAACGCTTCAAGATATGCGGCGAGGAAAATCCAAAAAAACAATCCGAGAAAAAAGCAAGGAAGCCTAACCACCCTCGTTTGTCTTTTCCGGCGTTGCGTTCGGTTGATTGTTCATTTCTACCGCTTTCATGAAGCCCTCACCAATTTGGCGCACGCCCTCAATTGGCAAAGCGAAGTGGAGCGTCAGGTCGGGATTGCAAACGAACGTCAAATGGCATGTAGAGTCTTTCGGGCCTCTGAGTTCAAATTCCTTCACGCTCAAGTATGCTCTGTTTTTGTCAGGCACTAAGCTGGACTTAAGCTCCGCCGCGTAAGACGCAAACACAGCGCCGAGGAGTGCAATTGATTCCGCTGGAAGATCGACGGCAATTTCTCCGACCTGCGTTTCACCCACGATTCGAACGTGGGTATTGGCTACCGTTTGGGTCCCCAAAATTTTCGTGAACCGCACGACGCGAGTTTTGCCGCTTTCGGTAGTCGGCTTATCGGGACTTTGATCGACCAAACTTTCTTCTCCACCGCAAGAACCTTTGCACAGCAATTCTGAAATCTGGACTAGTGAGCTTTTTTATATGTCAGGCGCTTTCCGGTCACACCCTGGATCGCGGCCTTGGTGCGGTCGATGTCGCCAATGCCGAGCGCCACGCGGTGATTGTAGCGGAAATCGTATTCGGCCAGGTAGCGGTGCAGATGCTTCTCAGCACAATGCTGATAGATGCCGCGCATGCCGCGCTTGAAGATCGAGAAGTACCCTTCGGCTGAGTTGGTGTGGACGTCATCGCGGACGTATTCGCCAGCGCTGTGCTTAACGGTTTCGTGCGCCGCGAACAGCGTGCCGACTTCCGGGTAGAGGCGGCTTTCGTCGGTGTGCAGGCGAGCTTCGCGCGACACGTTGTCCGCCACGATCTTGCCGACCGTGAACTTGTCGGCGTTGGCAACATGGAACGTGCGGACGTTGCCGCCACGCTCAACCAGCGCAAGGATCGGGCGCTTGTCGCGGGGGCCGCGTGAACCGACCTTGTACGGGCGACCCTTGCGCTGCTTTGAAACGCGGGGCTTCTCGGTCTTGCCGAAGTAGGTTTCGTCGGCTTCAACAATACCGCTGCCGTCTGGACCGCCCATCGGTTCCATACCATCAGCGCGCATGGCTTCACGAATACGGTGCGCCATGAACCAAGCCGACTTGTAATCGAGCTTGAGCGAGCGGTGCAGTTGATGGGCGCTGACGCCCTTCTTGCTGGACGACATGAGATAGAAGGCCATTAGCCACTTGTTGAGGGCGATATGGCTGCGCTCCATGACGGTGCCGGTCGTGACCGTGAAATCCTTGCGGCATTCCTTTTCAGCGCAGCGATACCAGCCGAGCTTTTTGGTCTTATAGGCGCGGTTGACGGTGCCACAGTGCGAGCAGATCGGCCCATCGGGCCAACGCTGGCCTTCAAGCCATTCACGGGCCAATTCGTGGCTCTGGAAATGCGGGGCAACAAAGGCGTTCGACATGACTAAATTCCTCAAAAACTGAGGAAATACTAGCTTTTGTGCCTTGTGGAGTCAAGTCCATAATTGGGCGCCGTTCTTGCCCAGGGGAAGGACTTTCTCGATGTTCTCCTGAGCGAAGCATCGGAGGGTGTGGGAATTGTTCGCGGACCCAAGCCCCGATAGCACGGAACATGGGTTCGTAGGCTGCCGATCTCATGACGTTTCTTACTTCTTGCGTTTAGCGCGTTGCGTCTTGCGTTTCTTTTTGGTGCGATGCTGCGGGGGACTCTTCGCCACAACATTAACGGCGCGCTCGAAGCGCTGCCATGCGTCGGGCTGTAGTTCGATCCCAGGCGGCGATTTCTTGTTCATGGGTGGCACCCGCAGAAAGGAAGGCCATGCTCGGCAATCGATCTATAGGCAGCGGCTCGCTACTCAGCAATCCTCGCCGCTATTACATTTCTGCCACCCAAACACGAGAGGGCAAAGAGCGGTTGCGAGCCTATTACGAAGCGTTGGGCCGATTTGTGGATATGTTTGCCAGGGTCGAAACGGCAATGACGTTGACCCTGTGGCACTACGCGAAAACCGCGCCCGAGATAGCCAAGATTGTCCACGCCGGAACGAAGGTCATCGATACTGGCGCGGACTATATCAAGCAACTTGTCGCGGTCACGAACACATCAGCGGACATACAAGCCGACATCAAGGATGTGACCGAACAGCTCAGGGCGATCAACAAAATCCGCAATCACATTCTGCACTACGGCGCAGAGATGGAGTCGATAGCCACAGGCCGTGCGATTGTTTCAAACGCCTACAAGGCAAAAAACGAGCCTTTAGAGTTTCCAATCGGCCCAACCGACCTCGACAACATGACCGCAGACCTTAGGAAGATCGCGGCACACTTGAACGAGCGTCATCTCGGAAAGGATTCGGAGTACACGATGCTCAGCAATCCGACAGACGAGCCATGGCGGTATAAACGTCCCGTACCGAAGCCAGAACAGCCGACGAAATCGGAACGTCGGCAAGCTCGAAAGCTTCGCGTAACACGGCCTCCCCAGCCTCGATCATAAGCTCGGTGACCCAGACATCGGGCGCGCCAGCGCCCGACTGAGAGTGCACGGCAACGTCTATATGTGGGGCGTGCTTTGTCAAGGTTATAATCTCCCAAACCCGTTGTGTGTGATCCTGAGAATGTCCGCGAAGTTTATGCAAATGGCCCATTCAACATTAACATCCTGGGGCCGAACGCCACCTTGACCTTCACCAACGCCAGGTGGGACCTCACTCAATTGATGGACGGTAGGCAACCGACGAAGATGTCGGCTCCAGTGGTTGCCAGGGTGACGTTGCCGTTACAGCAATTAGCTGAACTGCGGACCACCCTGAATCGTTTGATTGTTGACCAACCGTTGCCGCCGACGACGACGCGGACGCAGTAACGCCGGCAAACCATGATGATGTTGCAGTAGTAGTCATTGCTTGCCTCATGAATCGAGAGCCCGGCCTGAGTTGGCCGGGCTTTCTGATTCCGCCATTTGAATCTGATTGATCGCGAAGCGCAAGAATCCAGAACGAGTCTTTTGAGAGACTACGATTCTGGGTTGTGCTACGCTGAACGTGATCGGGGCAACGTGGGAGTTGCCCAATGCCTACCACCAAAGGTGACGTTCTCGTATTCCAGATCGGCTACGCACTCCGGGGCGTCCGGCTTCAATACGGCAAGCGGTTTATGAAGCTGGCGTTGACTGAGGAACAGCGATATGCGGCAGCTGAGCGTGTCATTGCGGAGCTACGCAAGCACGGCGGCTGGGAATGGCTGGATGAGCCTATGGAAACGGTCCACCAATGGGACCGCGATAGCCAGCATGGCCGGGGCTAACGAAAGTGGTGATCAAACCAGCGTCTTTTGCGGCGGCAACTCCCACACCATCGCCGCCTTGATCCGCCCCTTAGCCAGCAACCGGCCCTGCCGCTTCAGCATCCCAAGGGCATGAATGATCCGGCTGCCGATGGACTTGGCCAGCACCTTGTCGTTCTGATCGAGGCCCTTGGCCTGCATGATGTAGAGCGCCAGTTGGCGGGTCGTCAGTGGGCCGTCCGCCAGCGCCGCAAAGAACAGCCGGGTTTGCTCGCCGCGTTTGAACAGGTGGTGCACGTCCACATAGGCCGGGAAGCCCTTGGGATCGCCGCTGGCCTCGAAAATGGAAATGGCGGCTTCGATGTGCGCCAGGTCGGCGCGGGCCTGCCCTAGCAGCTTTTCGTACCGTTCGATGTCCTTGGCGATCTCATCGCGCTTAGAGCGCAGCGTCGTGACGGTTCTGATTTCGGCCATCCCGGGAACGTAGGCGCGGCCCGTTCAGATGGCTTGTGGCGTCTGCGCCATAATACCGCGTTACCGCAATTGGTCGACGGAGAAGCCTCGTGGATATGAGCAGCAAAAAGGCCCGGGCCTTGCGACCCGGGCCAAGTCTTTTTACGCCACGCGGGAGGAACCTCAGTCGGTATCGAGCGCCGGATTCTGGTGCCCTGGGATCACCCGCAAGGCGCGCTCGCACGCCAGCAGCCGGTTGCTCAAATCGTTCATGCGGCGATCCATCGACGACATGCGCTCGTCCTGCCGCGCCACCTCGACGAACACCTTCACGATCTGCTGCAGGGTTTGATCGATCTTGTTCAGGTCGCCTTCCACATTCACGATGCGCGCATTGAGCAGGCGGATGTCAGCGCGCATCCCGTAGAACATCGACAGCCCAACCCCGATAAAGCCAACGAGTGAGATCAGGTTGCCGAGCGAGACGGTCCAATCGAAAATCATCGCCGCGCTCCGTTGCGGTTCGCCGCATTGAGCCGCGCCAGCTCGTCGGCGATCTTGTTGAGCGTCTGGTTGGCCGCCTCCTGCTTGGTCTCGGAGACCGCGAGCCGCGAATCCATCTTGGCGAGGATCTCCGTGGTGCGCGCCTGGTTGGCGAGGAATTCGTTGCGCACCCCGGTGCGCTGCTGCGCCTCCTGGTCGAGCCGCGTTTGCAGCTGCGGCCCCATCTGGTCCTTCCAGCTTTTCAGCGCCACCAGCTCGGTGTCGTAGGACGCCAGCCGGTATTGCGTGACGCCGTAGAAGATCGCCGCCGTCACGATGAAGGTCAGCACGAAGGTCACCGGCACGTGGCCGAGCGCGGTCAGCCAGTTGCTGGCCGGCGGCGATGGCGTCACCTCGGCTTCGACGTGGTAGGCGCTGCGACGGCGTGGCATCGACTACCTCTTGGCCAGAATGCGCGTGATGACCTCGGCCGATCGGCCGACGAAATACGCCCCCGCAACCGTGGTGCACAGCACGCCGATCTGTCCGTCCAACGCATCGGTTGAGCCATTGGTCCAGTCGGCTAGAACCTTGTCCCAAACGACAACCTTCCAGGTCCATATGACGAACGGCAACGCCCACAGCGGGCGAACCATGCGCGTAAACCAATGGCCCTGCTCCGCGACAAGCAGTTGGGCCTTGAGCTCCTGCTCGCGCTGCTCAACGGCAAGCTCCCGCGCCGTCACATCGGCCGCGATTCGCTCATGCGTGTTGCCAGCGTCGAGCTTGGCACGGTAAGCATCGACCGCCGCCTTGGCGAACGGGCCGCCCAGCAAATTGCCGAGCCAGCCCAGCAGCGGCATCAGAAAGACCGGCATCAAACTCTCCCCTCGGTCTGGGCCTCTTTCGCCGTGCTCACCGCCGCATCCTTGGCGGCTTCAGCCATGTCGATCACCGCCGCAACCTCGGTCGGCATCGCGTCGGGAAGCTTGACGAGCTCGAGCGGCTTGGTGGTGCGCTTGCGGAGCCACGCGATCAGAAGCCCGAGCAGCCCGATCGCTCCGCTCACCACCAGCCCTCGCAGATCCTGCGGCACGGACGCCAAGAGCCGGTCGGTCAAGGGCGTCAGGTCAAGCGTCGGCAGAAACACCGCCAGCGCGTCATAGCCCGTGACCAGGAAGCCGCCGAGCCACAGCAGCCGGGCGGTCAGCATGGTCTCCGACTTGTCCCACAGCGCGATCTCGATGGGCTCGATCCAGTCGAAGAACGGCTTGGTCCAGCTCTTGGTTTTCAGCCAGCAGCGCCCGACCAGCACATACCAAAGCGCCAGCGCGGTGAGCGCTACAGCGCCGATGATGACGTATCGCATGTGTCTCTCCCTTTATGCCGCGACCGGCACCGCTCCAAAGCCCGGTGTCGGCGCCTCCTGGCGGTTGTGATGCCAGCGGTTGAGCGCGTAGACGCCGCCGCCGAGCACGGCGGCGCCGCCAAGCGCGATCGCGCCGGTCTCGAACGGATGCGCCAAGAGCCACTCGAACCAGGTGGCGCCCGCGACCGCACCGGCGCCCGGCACGCCGGCCTTGATCACCGCCTTGGTGCCGACCGGCGCCGGCACCATGCCCTTGCCGGATTCGGCGGCGGACTTCGGCGCCGTTGGCGCCGCGATCGCCGGCGGCGATTTCAGGTCAGCCAGCGTCATCGAATAGGCCCGGACCTCCTTGACGCGCCGCTCCCAGCCCTTGCCGAACGTGGGCCAGGTCTTGAGCCGTCTCAGGAACGCCAGCCGCTCGTCGTTGATGGCCTGCACCAGCAACTTCGGCTCGCGCTTTCTGACCGCGGCGAGCACCTCGGCGTTGACCACGCTGGTGGCATCCGAAAGCCCGACCACGCGGCGCAGCACCTTGCCGGATCGGCCGATGCCGCTGTTCACGCCGTAATCGAAAATCGAATAATCGACGCCAGGTGGCAGCGACGAGCAGCGCTGCGACGACCAGTAGCGCGCCGCGTAGATCGTCTTGGCCTCGGCGAGCGTCATCGCCTTGACGTCCGCCGCGGTCGCGCCGGGCTTCTGGTATTTGCGATAGTCCGCAATTGTGATGCCAAAATTCGTCGGGCCACCCGGATCGGACGGATGGTTGGTGTAGCCGCCCTCGTGCACCAGCAGACGTCGCAGCGATTCGTCGTAGTTCTGCGCGGTCAATGTCAGCTCCCCGGCTTCGGCTGGTAGCAGATCAGCCGCTCGCACGGCCCCTTGTCCTGCCAGCCCTGATCGCTGTCGCCCCAGGCACAGACATGCGAAGTCGAGACATCGGGCACGTTGCCCTGCTTGAGGTAGTGGTGCGCCAGCACCGGGCACCACACGCCTTCGATGCGGACCTCGAGAAAGCCGTTGCTGGTGCGCTCGTCGGCGTCGGCGAGCGGGCGGCAATGCCGGTCGTCACAGCAGCCTTTGTCGTCTGCGTTGACCCAGCTCTTGTAGTGGTGGTGGAAGCGGTGATGCTCTTGCGCCTTCGCCGGGCGCATGCCTTGCCAGATCCAGAACAGCGCCAACAGCAGCGCGACGAACACCGCGTAATAAACCAGCAGACCGAACGCGAAGAGGCAGAGCTTGATCAGCTCCACCCCGTCGCGTCGCGGTGAACCCGGCAGGCGCTGCAGCATTTCAGGGCCGCATCACCGGGAGCACACACTGCCGTGGGCGTTTGCCGCCCCGGAACGCCCGCATGGAGACCGCGAGCTTTTCACGGATGGATTCGGTGCAAACCGGGCAATGGTCGACACCATCGCCACGTCAGGGTGGCGTGGACAGCGCATCATCCCGCCGCCGCGTATTTGCTGCCGCGCGGGTTGACCACGGTGTATCCCGCGAGCGAACGCACGTGGATGCGGGTACGGCCGCGCCCCGAGTTCGGGTCATAGGCCAGCACGCGGTTGCCGCCGAGATAGCGGATGATCGCGAACACGTGGCCGCGCCGCGCCGCCGCCATGCCGGGGCCAGGCGCGGCGCGCGGGAAGCGCAGCCAGTTGGCGGCGAGCGCCAGCCCGCCGGCGCGCGGCGTGCCGAGCCCGAAATATTTCGCGGTGCCGCAGCCGCAAAATCTACGGGCAGGACAGCCCGCAGGATGCGCCACCACCTGCGCCGCCACCCGTGCGGCCACGCCGTGATGCACGGTGCGCGTTGTGGTGACGCGCACGACCCGAGGCGAAGGGGCCTTGCGCTGCGCCACGTGCCAGGCCTTGCGGGACTTCTTGATTGTGACGTGCTGAACCTTGGCCCTGGTCTTCGCAACCTGGTAGTTCGCCGGCGCGCCGACGGCGTGCTGATCGTATTTGAAATCGGCAGTCTGACGGGCGGCGTCTGAGGGTGCGGCCGTGAGCGCGACAACAGCCGTCGCGATCACGAACGCCGATAGGCGTCGTGTCATGATAATTTCCCGTATGTTGTGGAAGGGGACGCGCGGCTACAATCGGGCGGCCCGACGCCGCCCGCAATTCGCCTTTAGACCCGGGGCGCCAGCAGCAGCAGAATCTTGGTCAGCAGAAGCCGCGCGCTGGCGAGGTCGGTGACGTTGGCGATCACGTAGGCCTTGACCTGCGCCGGCGTCGCGTTGCGAAGCCGATCGGCGAGGTCCTTGCGGTCGACGTCGTCGATGAAGGGCTGTTCGCGCTCGGCCTGCGGCAGCGGGGCAACCGGAGGCGGCGGATTGGGATCGACCAGCTGCCCGTTCACCAGCCGCCAACCGATGTTGACGGTCGCGTGCGCCATCGCGCTGGTGCCAGGCGGGAAGCCGGGCGGCACGCCGACCGGCACCGCTTCATAGTCGACGACGTTGATCACCACGCCGCTCTGGATGATGGCCGTTCTGATCATTGGGCTGCCTCAGTCAAAAAATTCTTCGACGATGATACGGCCGGTACCGCCAGCCGCGCCGGCATTGCCGTTGGTTCCGGCGCCGCCGGCGGTCCCCGCCGCCCCAACCGAATAGGAATACGACGTGTTTGGATTGACGTAGAATTTTTCGCTGTAACCGCCGGCGCCGCCACCACCGCCGCTGGCTACCGTTGCCGTAGCGACCCCTGCGCCGCCACCCCCGCCGGCGCCCGTGCCGCTCGCTGCGGCCGTGCCAGCGGCGTTGTAGCTCCCGTAACCGCCGCCGGCGATATAGCTCGATCCACCCATGCCGCCGGTGCCGTTCAGTTGGGAGAGGAGTGAAGCGGGCGCGCCGTTGCCTGAGCCGCCCGTGATGTTGACGTCGCCGCCAGATGACGAGCCACCTGCGGCGCCTGCGGACTGCACCCCTGCGGCGCCGCCATTCGCGGTCATGCCGCCGAATGTGGTATTACCACCAGCGCCTGCCGCGCTGGGCGATGTGCCGCCGCCCGCGCCGCCGCCGCCGCCGCCAATACAGCGCACCCGCATCTTGGTGCAGCCGCTCGCCAAGGTATGGGTGCCGGAGCCGGACGAGTAGGTGGTCACGAGAACCGGCCGGGGAGCCACGAAGTCGCCGCCGATCGGCTGGTTCGTCGTCGGCGCCGCCGACCAGGCGCCGGCGGTCGCCAGGCCCGAGGGATAATCCAGAACTGCCACCATGGTGAGCGCCTTGGACGTCACCGCCGTGCCGGTGTACCAGGTGTTGGCGCTGTCGGCCGCGCCCGCGCCGCCCTCCGCGGTCGACGATTTCAGCACCGATTCGTTGAACACATACTGCGTCGTCTGGTTCGCGACGCCGAGCCGCAGCGTGCCGCCATCGTTGAAGATCCCAACACCGAGCTTGAAAGCGGTGCCGTTGCTGGTGCCGAGCGTCGAGCCCGAGGTCACCACCAGCGAATGCGCCGCGGTGAACGCCAGCACCACGAAGTCGCCGTTCGCCAGGGTGGCATGACGGAACACCACGAACACCGGACACGCCAGGCTCGGATCGTTGCCGTCGTTGGTCTTGACCGCCAGCGTCAGCGCGCTGGAGCCGACCGAGGCGACGATCTTGCCGTTGATCAGCGCGCGGTTGCCGCCCAGCGCCTGCAGCGACCAGGCGAAATAGGCGCCGATGTCGCCGAACACCTCCTTGGTGCCGGCCGAGAAATTGACCGCCGATCCGGTCGAGGACATGTAGGGCGTCGAGGCGCGGCTGTAGACGTTGGCGCTGACTCTGGTCCAGCGCGCAAACTCCCACTCGTTGAGCGTGGTGTGCGCGATCACCATGTCGATGGTGTCGCCGTTCGTTGTCGCGACCGCCGACAGCGTCCGCTTGCCGAGCGGCGCGGTCCCGGACACGGTGATGTTGCCCGTCCCCGTCGAGGTCGAGCTGTCCTCAACGCGGTCGCCGATGACGTGGCTCATGCGCGCTCACGCCGCAGGGCGCTGCGGCGGCTCCATGGGTTGCAAGCTGGAAAGGAAAAAAGCCTAGCGGCGCTGCCGGAACGGAAACTCGGCGCGGTACACCGCCGGCACCGTGTAGGTGTCCTGGGTCAGCGCGATCTCGCCGTCGACGTAGCCCCACAGGCAGTCGCGCGACAGGTTGGTGCTGTCCGGGTCCGGTATCCAGAGCACGTCGCGATGCCCCTCGGAGACCTGGGCGACGCCAAGCGTCTCCAGAAACCCGGTGCGGTTGGCTTCGCTGAGGAAGCCGAACGAGGCCTGCTGCCGCCAGTGCCCGGCGCGCTTGTCGGTGAACATCTGGCCGTAGGCGCCGAACGTGTCGACGCTGCCGCGCACCGCCGCCCGCGTCCACGGTGTCTGGAAGTTCACCGCGAAGGCATCGCGCAGGAACACGGCGACCCGTCCCGCCGCCAGCGAGGCGACGCCGACCTTATCGAGGTTGATCCTGATGTAGCGCGCGGTCGAGGGGCTGGAGCGCAGATAGACGAACAGCCCGTGGTTGGCGTCGAAGTACGGCGTGCCGGAGATGGTGCCGCTGGTGAACACGTCGGTGGCCCCGGCGCTGACGGTCGAGGCCTTGACGATGAAGTCCGGATCGCGGGTGACGCCGGCCAGCATGACGGTGTCGATCGACAGCGCAGCGCCCAGATCGATGTCGATATAGGCGCTGGCGGCGTTGACCTGCCAGCGCTCGCCGACCTGCGGGGTCAGAAGCTTCGACGCGCCGGCGAGCGCAATCGACGCCGACACCGAGACCACGGCGGTCGAAGCGTCTGCCAGGTTGGTGACGCCAAGCGCTGCGTTTGCCATCAGCCCACCACGATTGCTTCGGTTAGGCCGGTCTTGCTGTCGTCGTGCAGTTCGACGAACCGCACGTAGCGGTAGTCCGGCAGCCCGAGCCGCGGCACGATGCCGCCGTCCTTGATCGCGATCTCCTCGCCGAGCTCGTGGATGAACAGCCGGTTGGCGAGCCTGATCCGGAACGCCTTCAGGCCGGAGGTGTAGAGCGCCTGCAGCCGCTCGACCTCCTCGGCCGCATCCGCCTCGTCCGCGAAGTAGCTTTCGACCGGCGCCGGGTCGATGGCGTAGGGATAATCCTCCAGCACCGCCTCGACCTGGGAGATCGGCGTCGAGGCCAGCGAATAGGGCTGCCCCAGCACGTTGGCGAACGCCGGGTCGCCCTCGGAGACCTGGGCGTAGAGATCGGTCTGTACCGTCCAGTTGCGGCCGAACGCGACCCGCTGGCGCTGCGGCGGCGGGTCGAGCGCGCGCGGCATGTCGGCGCGGTCGATGTCGATCACGTAGCCGGAGCCGAGCTCGTAGTAGTCCGACGCGATCCCGACCGGGGCCTCGAAGCGGCGGACCTGCAGCCGGCCCAAGGTGGTGATGCCGTGCCAGCCGCCGACGCCCGCCATCAGCTTGCGAAACATCTCGTTGCAGGTCTCGTTCGACTGCGAGTCGAGAAAGTAGGCGATCTCGGCCGGCTGGTCGGTGTTGAGCTTCTCGAAGGTCCACTGATCGAGCTCGTCGGCGTCGAGCCCGCCGGACGACAGCGCCACCTCTTCGATGATGTCGGCCGTGGTCAGCGTCAGCCCGACCACGTCCGCGGTCACCTGTTTGAACGCCACGCCGCCGATCGCGAAGTAGCCGTCGGCGTTGGACGACGCCCAGTAGCCGGGTGAGATCGCGCCGGCCGCCACCGCGCCGCGGAGCGCCGTCACATTGGCATAGTCGGCGACGAAGGTGTATGCGATGCCGCCGTCGCGCACCGCGAGGATCTCGTCGACCGCGCCGTCGTGGACCTGGAACAGCCCTTCCGTCGGGATCACCAGAGTCGGCGTGATGTTGCCGCCCTGGCCGGTCGTTGCGTCCTGGCGGCCGAACACCATGGGGCGGCGCTGGCCCTTGATCTCCTCGCTGCCCTCGAGCCCGCCGTTGCCAAGATAGATCGAGGTCTGCACCGGGAGATCAAGCCGCGCCTGCAGGTCGCGGGTCTCCACCACAAGCTCGGAGCGGCTCGGCCGCCAGCGGTCGCCCTGCAGGTTCGCCACGATCTCGAACGTGTCGTAGAAGTCGACGCCGTCCGGCGGATCGGTGACGAGCCCGACCTTGCACACGATCGATTGCCCGTTGATGGTGTTTAAGTCGGCGAGGTCGTCGTAGAAGCCGTCGGAGTTGTCGAGCACCAATTCCGACACGCTCTCGGCAAAGCCCGACCAGCCCTCGCCGCCGACGATGGAGCGCTGCACCACGATCGAGGCCTGCAGCGAGCCGCGGAACGGCTGGTTGGCGAGCGTGTCGGTGCTGTCGGTGTTGAAGAACAAGGTCGCCGCGTAGATCGTCTCGGCGTCGGTGCCCGCCCCGATCTCCGTCGAGTCGATCTCGACCGCCCACACCAACATCGCGTTGGGATCGCCGGTCAGGGTGGCGAGCGGGTGATCGAACGCGGCCTCGCACAGCGTCTCGCACACCACGTCGACCAGCGGCATGGTGTTGAGGAGCGCCGACAGCGGCCTGCTCAAGAGCGCGGAGTGGCACAGCATGGTCAGCGGTACCGGATGCGGAGCTTGCCGGGCGCCCAGCGCACCCGCCGCGAGCCGTTGACCGCGCTGCGCGGGTTCGGAATCTGCTCGTAGAACTGCATGGTGCCGCCGCTCGATGCGTGCCAATAGCCGATATAGGCGAGCGTCTCGCCGGGCCCGGTCCAGTCCGCGGTCGGCACCCCGAAATCCACGGCCGCGGTGCTGACCGCCGTCGAATAGCCGTCGGCGGTGTCGGCGAAGGCGCCGAACTTGCTGGTGACCTCGATGCGGCCGTAGCTGCCGCCCGAGACCTCGGAGGCCGCGCTGCCGGCGTCGCCCGGGTTCGACTTCAGGAGGCCCGCGTAGAGCGTGGGGAGCGCGCCGATGTCGGTCTTGCCGAGCTGATGCTGGCCGACCGCGTTCCTCGCCGCCGTGGTCATGGGCATGGACGGCCCCCTTGGGATTGCTAGGATGGGCGGCCATGCCGCCAGTGACGCCGCGCGTGATGATCGCAAGCCCGACCCCGGGCGAGGTCAAGACCGTCTACGCCAAGACCGTGATGGCGACGATGGCGGACCTGGCCAGCCACGGCATCGCCGCCGAATTCATGACCGAGGATGCCGCTGGGATCGCCGCGCTTCGCAACCTGATCGCCACGCGGCTCGTCGAGAGCCCCTGCACGCATCTCTACTGCATCGACAGCGACATGATGCACGACGAGCTGTTGTGCCGCGCGCTTCTGACCAAGCAGAAGCAGTTCATCGGCACCGTGCCGGCGGTCAAGCAGTTCCACTTCGACCGCATGGAAGCAGCGCTCAAGCGCGGCGCGCCGTTCAAGGACGCCATCCTGTTCGGCCACGACTGGCTGTTCTATCCGGTGCCGGGGCAGACCAACTGGGTGATCGAAAACGGCATGACGCAGGTCGACCACGTCGGCTTCGGCTGCGTGCTCTTGGAAAAGACCGTGTTCACCACCATGATCGACCGCGGCGTTGCCAAACGCTATGAGACCGTTTGGCGCGGCGCGCGACGCAAGCTCTACAACTTCTTCGGCGACCGGCCCGATGACGAGCTCGACGGCCCGCCCGGCCGCGAGGATCTGATGTTCTGCCGCCGCTGGGCGATCGACTGCAAAAAGGACATCTGGGCGCTGGTCGACGCCACGGTCTGGCACGTCGGCGACTTCGCCTATGGCGGCAACTATTTCGAGTACCTGCAGGCGGTCGCCAGGCTGGAGCGTCAGGAGGTCTCGTAGAGGCCGCTCAGCATGTACTGGTGGCCCACCACGCCGGCGAACGTGCCGTCGTATTTATAGAGGTCGATGGCGGTGTTGCCGCCGCCGGCGTCGACCACAGCCGCGGCCAACAAGATATTCGAGCCGGCGCCGGTCACGTCAACCGCATTGGCTGCGAACTTGCCGCCGCTTCTGATCTGCGACGGGATGTTGCCGACCCGTATCCGGCCCGATGCCCCGGTCAGCGCGCTGATGGTGAACTGCGAGTGAAAGAACACCGCCTTGCCGGTCACGCGATAGCGCAGCGTGGTCCCCGATGCTGAGATCGAACCCGCGCCGACCGAGATCGCAAAAGTACCGGCGAGGAAGCTGCCGCTCCACGGACTTACCGCCGAGACCTCTGCGCCAGACGCGATGCCGCTCCAGGCGCCGTGCGCGCCATAGTAGTCCATGGCGTGAACCCGAGCATACAAGACTGTCCCCGCAGGGATCGCTCGGATTACCGTGTTGTTCGGAGCAGCTACAGTGATAGTTTGTGAACCACTCAGATCCGCTGACAGCGAGTACTCTATGATGAATATCTCTGTCCGCAATTTAGACGGACCGCCCTCATAAGGGTCGGTGTAAGTCCAAGTGATTGTTGCCTGCAGGTACCCGCCCTCAACCGTGACGGTGTTGATCGTAGCCGGCATCGCTTACACATCGATCTCGAACTGCCAGGTCACCACGAACGTGCGGTTGGCCGCGATCGGGCTGGTGCCGTCGTACTTCATCACGTCGATGATCGACGCGTTGGTTCCGTTGTCAAATATCGCTGCCGAGCACGACACGTTGGTGCTGCCGTCGGTGTAGTAGGCGCTGGCCGCGGCATCCGAATTCTGTGCTTCGAACGGAATGCCGGAAACCCGCAGGCCGGTCGCACCGGTGCCGACACTGGTGACCGTAAACTCGACCGTGCCCAGACACAGCAGGCCCGCCTGCTTGTAGCGGCAGGAGCCCAGCGTATAAGCGCCGAGCGCGCCGGTGATCGAGGCGATGGTCGGCGTGAAGTTGGTCCAGGCGGTCGCGATCGCAGACGAGTCGATCGCGGCCTCGGTGCCCTGCACGGCGTCGCACCACGGGCCGAACTGTCCCGACTTATCGACCGCGCGGACCTGGTAGTAGTACGACGCGCCGCCAAGCACCTGCAGATGGTTGTAGGAGAACGACGCCGAGGTCGACAGCGTCGTCGGCGACGTCATCCCGGCGTCGGAGGCGTAGCGCACCTCGGCGTGATCGAACTGCAGAAACGGCAGGCCCCCAACGTGAGGATCGGAGATCGACCATTGCAGGTTGATCTGGTTCGCAGCGCCCGACGCCGTCAGCCCGGTGATGGTCACCAGCGAAGCCGTCATGCGTCACGCCGCCTTCTTGCGGCTCTCGATCCGCGCCTTTCGCCTGGCCTCCTGGGCGCTCAGCATCAGCGCCTCGGTGCTGCGCTCGGTCGCCGCGACGTTCCGCTCCTCGAGGTGCACGACGCGGCTGAGCAGCGAGCCCATGGTGGAGTGCATCGCATCGAGCCGGATGCCGATGTGCCGCCAGCCGTTGTCGTTGGCGGGGTAGGCGAGCGTCGGCGCGCGGTAGCGGCCCGAATTGATGTCTTCGAGCAGCGAAGCGTGACGCTGCGCCGGCGCCGCACTGACCACGAACTCGCGGTTCGACAGCCAAGCTGGAACCATATCGTCGCGCGGACCGCCTGGTCCGTTCACCCAACCGCCCTGGGCGTATGCTGGGATGGACGATGAGTTTAAGGCAAACACAATGCCCTGGGCCGTCGACTGAAATGCGGAACCGTACCGCGTGTTATTTGCAGTGGCGCGGACGTTCCAATAAATCCAATCCAGATATTGCTTCTCTAGGTAATAGATATAGCTGTCCCACGAGTTGCTGTCCGTGAGTTTGGTTTGCATGGCCGCAATCGCAGCGGCGATGGCATCGCTGACCGCCTCAAATTTATTCCGCCCGCTCCCCGAGAACCCGGCGTTAACGGCTGCGGTCACGCCAGCCATCGTGGCGTTCAACGCGGACACGGTCGCGTTGAGCGTGCCCAGTGAATTCGTCATGGTGTTCAGCGGCGTGACCAGCGCATCAACGGACGCATCGACGCCGCCGACTGCTCCCGTGGTGCCGCTGGTGCCAGTATTCACCGCTGACGTGGTTCCTCCAACCGCCGTCGTCACGCCGCCAACTGCGGTAGTGGTGCCGCCCACCGCTTGAGTGACGGCGTTAACCGCCGCCACCACGCCGATCAGCTGCTGCACCACCGGATCGGACGAGGTCTGCACCGCCGGCATCGACGTGCCCTTGTTGATCACGTCCTGATAGATCGCCTGGAAGCCGGTGCCGGAGCCGAAATAATTCCGCGCCGCCTTGATCAGCGCATCGGCCTCTTGCGTCCAGCGCGCCAGCGCATCGAGATTGCCGCCTCGCGCCAGCGCGTCGGTCGCGTTGAAGGCCTGCTGTGCGGTGGACAACCGCTGCGAGGGCGCCAACGGGGAGTCGGTGCCGCGCTGCAGATCAATCAGGAAGTCTGCGATCTTGCGCGCCCCCTGCTCCCGCGCGGCAAGCTCCGCCTCCGCCGCGCGCTTGGTCTCCTCCAGCGCCTTGTCGGCGAACTCCTTCTGCAGATCGAGCAGCTCCAGATAGTGCAGCCGCTGCAGGTCGACCAGGAGCTCGCCGCCGGCCTTTTCCTCGGCGAGCGTTTCCTGCTGCTGCTTGTATTGCAAGGCCGCGAGCGCCCCTTCATAGGTCGAGGTGTCGACCCCAAGCGCAAAGATGCGGTCCTGGATCGACTGCGCGGCGTCGGCGATCTCATCGGCCGACCGGACGATGGTGTCCGCCGTCAAGTTCACATACTGATAAAGCGCAGGGAACGCCGCGATCAATTCGTCGAACGCCTCCTGGGTCAGGTCGGCGCCATCGACGATGTCCTGCGCCATCGCCGTGAACCAGTCCGTGGTGATGTTGGGGTCAAGCCCGAGCGCCGCGGCATCGGCCCACATCTGGTTCCATTGGTCGAGCAGGTCGGCAACGTCGTTAAGATAACTCTGGCCGTTGGCGGTGTTGATGTCGGCCTGCAGGCTGTCGGTGAAGCTCTTGGTCAGATCGTCCAGCGCCTTGACAGTCTGGGCCTGGATCGCCGCAGCCGTCTCCGCCGACGCATCGCCCAATTCGATGACCGCCGCGGTCACCGCCTCCGCTTCCGCGTTGATGGTCATCAGCGCCTGGGCGACATCCGACAGCGGCTCGAGCTCGCCGATCTGCTGCACCAGGAAGCTGACGGCCGCCGCGGTCGCCGCAGCGACGTCGGTCGAGCCGCCGCTTTCGTTGATGAACTCGACGCTGGCGACAAGGTCTTTCATCTCGTCGGCGAGCTTGTTGATGTTGTCGGTCGCTTTGATCACCGGGCTGTCGGGACCAAGCCCGGCGTTCAAGGCCACGTACAGGTCGCCGAGCGATGCCGCGAAGTCAGCCACCTGCATGGCCGCGAAAGCGTTGAAGGCATCCTGCAGCTCGGCGATGGCGGCGAGGTCCTTGGCCGCGAGCGCCGCGTCGGCGAGTTTGCGATACTCCTCGTAGAACGCCGCGATCTCCTCGGCGACCGACGAGATGCCGGTGCCGAACGCCTTGGCCATGAAGTCCTCGACCTCGTCGGCAAGATCCAGCCATGCCTGCCGGGCCTTCGCCGCGGCCTCCTCCTCGGCCTTCTTGGCGCCCAACCAGGACGAGATCATCGACATCGCCATGCCGGCGAGGCCGACCCCCATCGACACCGGGTCGACGCCGAAGCCGCCGCCAGACAACCCCTTCACCAGCGAGTCGGTCAGGCTCTTGGTGCCGACCTGGGTCATCGAGGCGCCGAGCTGCTTGGTCAGATTGACCAACAGCGTCATGCCGTCGACGCCAGTCGCAATCCCGGTCGCCAGCGATGTGAACGCGCTCTCGATCCCCGACTTCATTTGGCCGAACGCCGGGTGGGCGGCGATTACAGCCCTGTTGAAATCGTTTTGATTGATGACTCCCTTTTGCAGCTCCAGATTCAGCTCGCGGATCTTCAGCTCGTATTTCTCGGTTTCGGTCGCGGCCTCGCCCAGGGCGGTGACCCGGCCCCGTTCCTTGTTGAGTTCCGCAGACTTCTGGGTGACGTCCAGGATGCTGGCGGCGAGCTGCCCATAGATGCCGGCGCCCTGCTTGTTGGCCTCATTGATGGCAAACTGCTTCTGGCGCACCAGTTCTTCGACCGTGACCAGCTCGCCCAGCTGACCGATGCGGGCATTCAGCCCCTGCGAGGCGAACTGTTCCTTGAGCGCGGCGGCCGCGCGGGCAAGCTGCTCCTGTGACAGTCCAGCGTCCTTGCCGGCGATGGCTAGCTGCATCTGCGCCAGCCGCAGCTTGTCGGCCGCGGTTGCCGCCTCCCCCATCGCAGCGATCTGCTCCTGCAATTCCTTGGCGATGGCCTGCGGCGTGCGCTGGCCCGGCGCGGGGCGCGGCAGCGGGACGTTCGACGGCACAACAAAACCCGCTTCGTCGAAGCTCGCTGCACCGCCGCCGGTGAATTCGCCGCGGTCGGCGCGGGCCTTGAACTGCTTCATCTTCTCGCCGAGCTTGGCGAACCACGCCGCGATATCGCGCTCCATCTCCAGGATCGGCACCGCCCAGATCGAGGCCATGTCCTGTTTGGCTTTGCCGGAGAGCTTGTGGATGTCGACTTCGAGCTGCGCGATCTTGCGGATCAGGTTGTCATCGATCCCCTTGCCGGCGTCGACGAAGCTCTTGGTGACCGCATCGACGTTCAAGCCGGTGAGGAAGCCGGCGTTGATCAGCCCGCCGCGACCCGTCGCCGCCTTCACCAGCGCGTTGCGCTCGAAGATATTGTCGACCTTGAGCAGCGCCTGGCCGAACAGGGTCAGCGCGTCGCCCGCGTTGGTCATCGACTGCATCTGCACAGCCAGCGCCGGATCGAGCCGGCGCACTTGCGTCAGCAACTCGCCCTGGCCGATCCGCAGCTCATTGAAGCGGGCGGTGAATTGCTGGATCGAAGATTGGATGTCGTCGCCGGTCAGGCCGAACTTGGCTGCCTCCGAACGCAGCGCCTGGATTTGAATCGTGGTCAGCCCGGTGACATCAGCGAACCGCCGCAGCTCGATCGACTTCTCGGCGAGATCATGCGAGGCGTCCGACATCGCCTTGATTGCCAGCACGGCGAGCCCGATGCCAGCCGCCGCAACGACGCCGCCTCGGCCAAGCGACGACAGCACTTGGCCGAGCGTGCCGGCCGAGCCCGCCGCTGCGGCCACCCGCGCGTTGAAATCCGCCATCGCGACGGCGCCAGCCTGCGCCGCCCTGCTCTGCTGCTCGTGGTACTTGGCGGCCATCGCCAGCATCGCATTGGCGCGCTCCTGCAGCGCCGGATTCTGCGCGACAGCGGCATTGACCTTGCGCACGGTCGCTTCGTAGTCCTGCTGTGCGCGCAGCGTCGTGTTGTAGCGCCGCTCCAGGCTGGCGAAGGTTTTTTCCAGCGACAACGAGGCCTTGTCGACCGACTGCGTCGAGGCCTCGACTTTCCTGTTGGCGTCGGCAAGCTGCTCCGCGCCCACCGTCTCGTAACGGTAGATCAGGCGGCGTATGACTTCGCGGATGTCTGCCATTCTGATCTCACTGCCGCTTGAGGCGGACGATGATCGCGGGCGCGGTCAAGGCATCGCCGGCACGGCGCCCCTTGCTGCGGCCCACGCTGCGCTTGAGCCGGTAGCCGCCGACGAACTCGCGGAACGCAAACCGGATGTCGGCCTGATCGCGAAACATCGAGCGGGCATCCTTGGCGGTGTGCTCGTAGATGCGGTTCGGCACCTGGATCACGAACGCGCGGCCTGACTTGGTCTTGCCGACCTCGAGCTTGCGGGCATAGGGCACCGTGTTGGTGAACACGTACTCCTCACCCGGCGGGATGCGCCCGCCCGGGCGCACCTCGAGGCCATCGACGAACAGGGTGTGGCCCTTGATGTAGTCGCCCGAGACCCGCGGCGAGCGCTTGACCAATTCGTCGCCGATCCAAGCCAGCACGCTCTCGATCAGCTCCCACTCGGCGATGATGGTGCCGCCGTTGGGCTTGACGCTGTCCAGCGGCGCATTCTTGCGCCCGTCGACCGTGACGGTGAGCGGCGGATCGCGGCCCAGGATCTGCCGGTTGATCCGCGACGCCTCCTCGATGCCGGAGCGGGCGAACGCCGCCGCTTCGCGCGCTTGCGATTGCGGCGACAGGTCGGCCCGGATCATGGCCGCGATGTCACGCTCGATCGGATCGATTCTGACCTTGAGCGCCATCGCGATGCTTTTTCTCGATTGCCTCGGACTCGACCGAAGCCCGAAGCGCGCCGAGCCGCACCAGCGCGCGCGCCTCGAGCGGACGCAGCTCGGTGCCGGACAATGCGCACCAGGCGAAGAGCGCCTCCCAGGTCACGACCGGGGTTGCCATGCCGGTGACCGCAAGCCCCATCGAGATTTCGAGAAACCATCCCCAGAGGTATTGCAGCGCGGAAGGAAACGGCGGCGTCTCCGGCACCGCCGCCCGCTTGCCCTTCCAGCCCGGCAGGTTGGCGATCTGGCGCAGCGCCGACTCTAGGTGCTCGCGCTCGCTGGTACCGTCTGAGCGCCTGCGGGAGAGCTGGAATTCGTGCTCGGCGAAGGCGCAGAGCTCTTCGACGAGCGCTTGATAAAATTTATTTCGGCATAGACGAAGGTGTAGGCCTTCTTCCGCAGCCAGGCGAACTCCGGATCGCCGAACAGCGTTGCCGCCGCCTCCTTGCTGAAGGAGTCGGCGTCATGCCCGAAGAACCATCCGGTCGCGAGCGCGCAGAGCGTCTCGACCTGCAGATCGATCGGGTCGTCGTCGTCGTCGATGCGGTTGCGTCCCGACCGCATCTTGCGGAACGCAGCCGAGGTGCGGATGCGATCGAGCTTGCGGCCGGCCTCGCTGTCCGGCGACATGAAGTCGATATAGCACTCCGCGATGACCGGCTTCTGGTTGGCGTCGAGTTCTCCGGTCTCGGCCATCATCGGCCGCTCGGTCTCGACGTCGATCAGCGTCATGCGCGCGGGCGTGGTGACGTCGAGCGTCTTGCCCGCGAGCGCGCCGAGTTTCTTAAGCGACATAACTTGGGCTTCCTTCTGCTGGTAAGGATGGGCCGGGAGGCGGCCAGCACCGCTCCCGGCCCGGTTGCGCAACCGCGAGGCCCGCCGAAGGCGGCCCGCGCGACGTGCCCCCGTGCTGGCGGGGGTTTCAGAACGTTTACGACGCCGCCGTATCGCAGAACTGGATGGTGGTGGCCTCGATGCCGGCCGCGGCGGTCGCATACTTGAGCGCCTGGAACGGCAGCGTGATCGCCTGTCCGGCTTCGCCGGAGGTGTCGACGTCGGCGCCGCCGAGCTTGATGCGCGGCATGTAGATCGTCATGGCGTCGGCGGCCGCCGCACTCGATGCGGTGAGGTAGAGCAGGAGCTCCACTTCGGTCTCGTTCTTGAAGTAGTTCAGGAGCGTCAGGTCCTCGAACAGCGCGGTGAGCTGCCCGGTGACGTTGGTGCGGCCGAGGAAGATCTCGGGCACGTAGTTCTGGCCGACCACGGGGTCCGCGGCCATCGCCATGTTGAAGTCGATCGAAGCCCCGGTGACGACGCCGAGCGTCGAGCCGCCGACCCGGATCAGGCCGTTGACCGCCGCCAACAGACCCGTGCTGGTGGCCGCCGTCGGCGAGGTGAAGAACGGCGAGGAGCCGCCGGAACCGGTCTCCATGTCGCGGCCCATCATCGGGATTTCGATGGTGGACAGTCCGGTCGGCGGCAGGTTGAACTTGAGGCCGCCGACCCGGCACTCGGTGAAGAAGCGATGCACGTCGGTGTCGAGGTTGGCGACCTCGACGCCGAACTTGCGCGAGACGTGGGACGAGGCCGGCACATAGACCGACTTGCCGATCGTGGTGACGGTGAAGCTGGTGTCGGCCGTCATGGTGTCCGGCGCCGGATAGACCGTCAGCTCACGGTTCTGCGTGCCGCCCATCGCCAGGATGACGAAGTTCTTGGAGTTGTTGTCGGTGTCCGACAGGCTGGCAAAGCGGATGATGTGCCCGACCCGGAAGCCCTTGGTGTGCGGATTGCCGGCTGCGAAGGTAAACTTCGAGGACGTGTTGTCCGCGGCGCAGGAGGTGAAGTCGGTGATGGTCGCCGACACCGCGGACGCCTCGGTGCCGCGGCAGGCGGCTTCGATGAAGTCCCAGTAGGTGCCGGGCGACAATTCGCCGTTGAGCGAGCCGGTGACCCGCTTGACGCCGTGGCGGAAGTCGGTGATCTGCCGCGACAGCTCGATCTCGGACGCCTGGTAGGTGTCCTTCTGCAGGTTGAGGGTGCAGGTGGTGCGCCGCAGGATCTGCGCGCTCCCCGCGCCCGGATCAGACGACGAGGTCGGCTGCGAGTTCGAGGTGATCGCACCGGTCGCATACGCCTTATAAGCGACGCGCGCAGAGACGTTCTCGGCAAGAGACATGGGGCTCTCCATCAAGGGGATGTGCGGCGTCTCACGACGGCGCGGGTCCGCTTGCCCAAGGCGGGTTTGGGCGGGCGGCGGCGCTCAAGCGCGCGGCCGGATTTCAGATTGCGATCAACCGATCTGGTCGAAGAACAGGCTCACCTCGCAGCAAGCCCAGAAGTAGTTGCCGACCTCGGAGGAGATGCCCTTCGGTTTGAGCTCCTCGCCGTCGCCACCCGGATAGACGCTGGCGTCGAAGCAGGAGATGTCGGCATCGCGGTAGGAGCGAAACAGCACGGCGATCTGCTCGGCGATGGCTTCGGCCTCGTCGAGCCCCTCGCCCTTGGGCACGAACACATAGGCCTCGAGCCGCGCCGGGTTGCGGTAGCGGTTGGCGCCGCGGCCGCCGCCGAACGAGGCCAGCGTGCCGCGATCGGCGTTGAACTCGACATAGACGAACGGCGAAGGCGTATCCGGCAACTCGACCTCGCCCTGCGAATCCGCCGCCTCGTTCTGCCAGCGGAACGGCACGGCGCGGCTGTCCGAGTTGGTGACGTTGCCGGCTTCCAGCCGGGTGCGCATCACGGTGCGGGCCTGGGTGGCCGTGGTCATCGGCTTACCCCTTGGCCTGGATGTCGTAGGCGACCAGCGTGCCGTCTTGCGCCTTGCGCGGCCGTGGGTTGACGATGGCGATCTCCCGGCCCTTGACCAGGAGCTTGTCGGCGGTGGTGACCGGCAGCGCGAAGCCCCGCGCGATCAGATCGTCGACCAGGATGATGACGCGCTGGTTGAATTCCTGCGCGGTGCCGACGAGCGCCTCGGCGCTTTCATTCCAGGCCCGCCCGCGCGCTGCGGCATCGAACTTCGGGCGATTGGCTCCGGCGCCGGTGTAGCGGCGGACGATGATCGGCTCCTGCAGTTCGGCGGCGTAGTGCGCCTTGAGCTCGGCCGCGCTCATCGGGCGTTGAGCCGCACGCTGACCGAGGTGTTGCCGGCATAGGTGCCGGTCGAGGTCACCTTGGCGCGCCACCTGTCGCCGAGGATGCCGTCCTTGACGCTGTCGCTGCTCAGCGCAGCGGGCGTGTAGACGGTCGTGACCGGCGTCAGCCCAGACAGGTTGACCTGGTTCTGCTCGCTTGCGGAGTTGCCGAAGGCAAACCGCGCGACCTCGGTCCACGTCGTGCCCTGATCGAGCGAGGTCTCGACCGTCACGATGCAGGTCGTGCCGCCAGAGCCATAGACGAAGTTCACGCTGAGCGTTGCCGCCAGCATCCCTTCCAGGCCGCCGAGATACTCCTGCGTCGTGCCCTGCTGGTCGGGCGCCGAGGTGATCACTTCGCCGGTGAGCGCGGTTGTGATCGCGCGGGTGCCGAGGTCGAACGTGCCGGGGTTTTCCATGGTGATCTTATGCCTGCAGCGGGTTGATGTAGTCGGCGAGCAGCTCTTCCATGTCACGCGAGAACAGCGGGTCGTCGGACGGCGCGACCCAGTAGTCCTTGGTGATCACGTCGGGAATGGTGATGCTGCGAAGGTTCGGATCGCGCGTCGCGCGCGTCCACACTGCCGTTGCGAACCGCATCGCAGCGGCGCGCAGGTTCTCCGGCACCGTGGCCCAGCCGGCGCGGTAGGCGATCACCGCCTTGTTGCAGGCGTACCAGAACGCCGGATAGTCGCTGCACAGCCGGAGCAGCAGCCCGGTCGAGGGGTCGATCTCATAGTCGGTCGCATCGACCGCGGTGCCGTCCTCGGTGACCGAGACCACCTCGACCACGGGCCGGCGCACCAGCCTGATCTGCTCAACCGGATATTCCAGCCGGTTCTGCTGCGACAGCGTCTCCAGCCGCAGCGTGGGCGGCACAGCGCCATCCTCCCACACATTGCAGCGCGAGGTGATGGCCGCCGACACCGTCTTGCGCAGCCGCAGAATGTCGGCGTCACGGCCCGACGCAACGCCGGTCGCGGCCCGCGCTTCCGCTTCGGTAAGCAGGAGGAGGTCGGTCGCAGCCGTGGTCACAGTCAGGATCGGGCGCACGATGCAAGGACCTCATCCAGATCGACAAAGGGAAACTCGGTGACGGCGGAGCCGGGCGTACAGTTGACGATCGAGACCCCGGAGGCGACCGCGGCGGCGTTCCAGCCCGCGAACGCCGGCACGAATTCACGCTGGTAGAGATCGGGATCCCGCGGCCCGGTGTACTCGCTGTGATGATGCTCGCGGCCATCGACGAACCGCATGTCGAAGCCAAGCAGCGCAACGCGCGACGCACCGAGCGCGATGGCAAGGCTGATCGCGGTGTGGCCGCTCGAGCGGCCCTGCCTGATCGCAGGATGGCCCAGCGGCGGAAACCGCAGGAACGGGAAGGCCGGGTCGCCCTCGCCCTTGACCCGCTTCACGGCCTTGTTCAGCTCGCGCTTGGCGGTGCGCGACATGGTGATGATCTCGCCGGGCCACGCCTTCACGTCGTCGCGGTGCGCCTCATAGATCGAGGAATCGGTGAAGAACCAGACCCGCGCCCACGGCGCCAGGCGGAACGATTTGTTGATGACGATGGCGTTGCGGGCCCGGACCTTGTCGCAAATCGCCTGCGTCAGGCTTGGGCCCGACGCCAGCACGAACACCGTCTCGCCCCGCCAGCACGGCTCGGGCGTCCAGTATTCGAATTCCCAGGGTGACTCGCCGCGAGAGGGTTGCGCGGTCACGCGGCCATTTCCCAGGCGACGCGGACCGGATCATGCGCCGGCATATCGTCGAACTTCGGCCGGCCGTGCAGACAGACCACGCGGGCATCCGGCGGGATACCGTCGCGGCAGTGGACCTTGTAGGAGACGATCTGGCCCGGCACAACATCCTGCCACCGTAACACGCCGGGCACGAAGGCGACGCGCTCGATAAACTGCTGATCGCCGCCGGGGCACTCGGCCATGAAGGTGCGGGGCGACACCAAGAAGTGATCGTGAATCGCGATTGCCGACAGGTCCATCTCGTTCCATGCCACAACCCCGGAGCCGAGGCCGTGCGGGCGGTAGAAGTCGCGCAGCATGGTGAATGTCGCAGATCGGGCGACCGTTGCGATCTCGGTGAGATCGCCAACGATCAACGTGTCGAGATCGAACAGAACCGCGGGCCCCTCCAGCGTGAGCGCCTCGATCTTGCTCCACCAGCCCGGCCAGCCGTGCTTGAGCGGAATCCGCTCGCACGGCACCTCGACATCGGAGAGGCAGACGAACCGGTGCTCGATCGGCAGATGCCGGGCAACGCCGGCCTTCAGCCGCGCGACCCACGAGGCATCGTAGATGCCGCCGGATTTGAGAACGCAGGCAACCGTCAACGGCATAGACGCACCCTTGGCCCCTTCACCATGTCGCGCAGCCGCTGCGGCGCGATCAATTCCATGAACCTGTGATCGTAGCGCTCGCCCTCGAACCGGAACGCGAACGCAGCCGCGCCGTCGATCGTCAGCGGATAGAACCGCGCCCAGCGCGGCTCCCATTGCGAATTCAAGCCCCCGGCGCGATCCTTCACGTCGAGAAGTTGCGCGCGGTAGTAGCCGTCATCCCAGTCGAACGGCCCGTCGAGCGCGAGGTTGAGCGAGCCCGCGACCGGCCTGATGCCGAGAATGCTTTCGATCTCAAAGATGCGCCGGCCGGCCTCGTGTTCGAACGCTGCGGTTGCGCCCCCGGCGCCGGCCCGCAGCACCGCATGAGTGTAGCGCGCGGGCTTCTCCTTGGCGGTGAACCGCCACACCTCGCGGGTCGGCTCGTGCAGCGCGGGGCCGATCTTCTCATGATCGAAATACGCGCTCGCCGCCGCGATGATGTCGCCGATCAGGTATCGCGTGCGGTTGGCGTCCGAGACATTCGCCTTAACCACGGGATCGCTGTCGTCGACCGGACCCTCCCACAGCAGCACCGCACCAGGCGCACAATGCCGCCACAGCCAGAACCAGACCGCACGATGATCGCCGCAGCATTCGAACCAGTGGTGATACATCGACAGGCACAGCAGCACGTCGAACCGGCCGAACTCGCGCCACTGCTTCCCGAGGTTGATCTCCTGAAAGTCGCAGCCCGCGAGATTCTTCAAGCGCGCCTGCGAGCGATTGAGTTCGATCAGATCGACCGGACCGTAGTGGCGCACATCGCGGTTGCGATCGAGCCCCAGCACCTTTGCCGCGCCGAGCGCTGCGGCATGAAACGACCACGCCCCCATATCGCAGCCGATGTCGAGTACCGACTTGCCGTGAAGGTCGGGCAGCGGCACCGCCGCCAGCTTCGCCGCCATCCGCGCCGGCGTCTGATAGTCAGGCGCCAGGTGGATCGAAGGTCTCGGTGCGGAGATCGAGCTGATAGCGATCAAGCAGCGCCTGCCATTTCGGTTTGCCGTGGTCGTTCGGCGAGACGTGGTCGTAACAGCGCAGCGCCGCGAACTTGCGAACCTGCTCCTCGGAATCGAGGTGGAGCACTTCGCTGCCGCGCCCGTCGGGGCGGTAGCCGAACGTCGCGGTCTTGACGCCCCAGCGCTCGCCGATGAACCTGTGAAGCTGGCGGTGATGGGCGTGGCCGTATTCGCCGTCCCGGTTGTGGGTGACGATCAGGTCGAACGCCGAAAGATCGAGTTCGCCCAAGTGCCACAACGGTTCCGTTGGCGCCGATTCCTCGAACGGCAACAGCCGCGCCTTGGCGTTGAGCACCTCGCAGGCGGCAAAAAACTTCCAGGCCCGGATCGGATCGCTGCGCGGGATCGAGCAGCAGATCACCGTGAAACGCTCGCCGTAGCGGGCCAGGAGCCCGCCCGCCCACAGCGTCTCGTCGTCGCAATGCGCGACAACGACGGCGCCGCGCTCAACGCGATGAAACATCAGCGGCGAAGGGCGCGCGGCTTTTCCTGCACCGGCTCCTGCACCGGCTCGGTGACAGGCTCCGGCGCCGCGGCGACGGGCGCGGGCTTCGGATCGTTGGCGGTGTCGACCGCCAAGCCGCGGCGGACATACTTGCGGCCATAGGTCTCCGCGATCGGGCCATTGAACTCGTGTTCCTCACCGGTCTTGTACTGCGGCCCCTTGCCGTCGCCCTGCCGGACGGTGTGATCCTTGATGAAGCGGATTCGCATGACGTGCTCTCCCACGAAAAAATGTCAGCCTCTCTACTTAATGCAAAAAGCCCCGGCGTTGCCGCCGGGGCTCGCTTGCAATGCGGTTTGGATTGAAACCCGATCAGTCGGCGATCGCCGAGCTCATCGTCGCCATGCTGTAGCGCGGCTCGTGCAAGTAGTAGAGCAGGCAGCCGAGCTGGGCGTTGGTGCCGACGTCGCCGACGTTGCAGATCAGGCAGTCGAAGCTGTTGTCGGCGTCGAGGTCTTCGGCCTTCACGTCGATCACCACGATCGCGGCCTGCTCGGCGAGATCGGAGTTGGTCCAGGTGTTGGCGTTGAAGGTGTCGTTGGTTGCCGGCGAGGCGCTGGTCGAGGTCGTGAACGTGCCGGTCGAGAGCAGGTTGGTCGCGGCCTGCTTCTTGTCGATGCGGGTGATGTTGAGCGCCTTGGCGCTGGTGCCTGCGACAGCGGTCGCCTGCAGCAGCGTGAGGGTGGGATCGTCGCCGGCGGTGCCGACGCCCTTGATGAAGACGATGGTGCAACGGCCATAACCCTTCATCGAGATGTAGTCGGACACAGCGCCCGGGTTGGTGTTGAGGGCGACCGGGATGATGCCGGTGACGAACTGGCCCTTTTCGAGGATGTGCTGATTCATAGTGCTTTCCTTCATGGGAAGGCGCGTCTCACGACGGGCCGTGTGGTGATGGCCCTTGCGGGCCTCCGAAACTGCGGCAGTCGCTAGACCGCGGCGCCGCGAGCAATCGCCAGCGGTAACGCTGGCTGAAACGCTTCTGACAACCTAGCGCGCTTTGTGTAGTTCTCTGCCCTTGGCAGAAGCCGCAGGTTGCTTAGTGCCCAGCAGCGCTTGAAGTCGATGTCGTCAGGGCTGCCGAAATTGAACACCGAAGCTGGAATGATGTGATCAATCTCTAACGCACCGTTGAGATAATCACTCCAACTGTAGCCCGACGGCATCGTCGCCATAAGCCGCGACTCAAGTTCAACAACCGTATAGCCGACAAGCGATGGCCACGTTCGGCCCTGCTTGGAGGTTCGATGGCGCTTGAGAGTCTTCGCCACCAGCCGCGACATCTTTTCGTGCGCCCTGCGGCGAGGATCAGCGGCACGGCGACGTCGCGCCCTGTCTGCCTCTCGCCGCCTAAAGCCGTCCAAGTCTGCCACTTTCTGTCGAGCGCGGCGGAACTTGGACCTAAGCGCAATTCTTGCCTTGTTCTGTTCGTACCAAGATTTTTTGCTAAGGCGGCGCTCTATGTTCGCCTTACGATTTTTCTCACCACGTCGCCGCGCATTCGCTGCATCTCTACATTTGATGCGACTCTTAAACGCAATGGCGTGATGACGGCTGGGGTTTTTCTTCTTCCAGGCCCGAACCCTCGCCGCGTGGCATGGTCTACACACACCACGCGGCGAGATATTATTTGACCCGCAATCCGCACAACTCATTCACGAATTATACCGAACGCCTACCGAGCATCCAAGGTCACCGCCCACGACAGCGTCGCGGACGAGTTCTGCGGAGTGATCGCCGACGACCAAGCCGGCTGCCCGTTGATCCGGAAGATGAACCGGAACGCGGTGACCGCCTGGTCGAAGTACAGATGGATCGACGTGTCGGTCTTGACGCCCGAGGCCTTCTTCAGAATCCAATACTGATTGAAGTCGACCAGGATGATGTCGCCGACGTCGCCGACGGTCTTGCAGGCCTGCACCGGCACGACCGGACGACCCATCAGCGTCGCATACGGCGAGCCGGACAGGCCGTTCATCGGCAGGTAGGCCGGCACCGCCGACGTCCCCGGCACCTTGGAGGCCGCACCCGTCGCCGAGTACGCCATGCCGTGCAGGGTCGGTTCGATGTCCTGGTTGATCAGCCACACCGCATTGCGGCGCCACGGCGCATACATGCGCGCCCACATCTTGTTGATGTTGTCGAACCAGATGGTGTCGGCCGGCTGCGAGGTTTCCTTCGCAACCGAGACAACCGACGCCGACCTCAGGATGCCGAGCGGCATGCCGACGCCGGTGCCGTCGACGATCTTGTCGTTGATGGTGTGGGCCATGATGCCCGGCACCTTGGCGTTGATGAACGACTCGTAGCCCGGCGCGTCTTCGAGCAGCTCGTCGGAGGCCGGCACCAGGCAGGTCAGCTTGTGCAGGCGCAGCGTCGAGAGCTCGAACACCGGCTTGGACTGCGTCAGCGTCGCCGCCTCGCCGTCCCAGTACACGCGGATGCCGGCGGTGCCCCAGGGCGTGGTCTCGTCCTTGGGGATCGACATCGAGTTGCCGGACGGGGTCAGCGGCGCGCAGCGGTTCATCAGGTTCTCTTCCGCCTCGACCTTCTGCCACAGCGTGCGGGAGAACTCGGGCGGCACGAGGTAGCCCCCGTCGCTGCCGGTGCCCTCGCTGCCGTAGGTGGTGGCGGCGTTGAGCAGCTTCTTGACGGCATCGTGCTGGTCGGGCTGCGTACCGAGCGCCTGCAGCCGCACGCCCTGGGCGAACTCACCCATGTTGAGGAAGTTGTGCCGTGCGGTGTCGCGCACCGTGGCCGGCACCGTGCGGGACTGCCGCCCGGTCGCAGGATCGACGTTGGTCACCTCGGGCTTCGACTGCCGGCCGGTGCCCTTGGGAAGCATCGCCTTGAGCGCGGTGATGCGCTTGTCGATGCTTGCCATCTCGGCGGTGTAGCCGTCGATCTCCTCGGCCTGCTCGTCGGTAAGCTCGACACCCTCGCCCAGAGAATCGAGGATGGCCTGCGCCTTCGCTTCGATCTCGCCGCGTTTGGTCTCGAACGAGGTGATCTGATCCTGCGGCGTCGCCATCATCACGATGACCCCGCGAGGATTGGCGAACGAAATGGTTGCGGCACTCAACAGCAGACCGCCCATCGCGGCCCGCAAAGCGGTCGTCTTCATGCTCTTTCCTTTCAAAGGAATGCGGCGTCTCGCGACGGCGCGGATGTGCGCGGGCCCAATGCGCAGTGCGGGCGATCCCGGCATAACCGGAATTTCAAATTGATGCGGAGGTCGTCAGCCTTGAACGGGGAATGGCAAGTCGGCGCCCGGCCGCAGGCTGACTTTCTTCTGCGCAGGATCGGCCCCCTCCGCGTGACCGACCCAGGAGTCGGGCGCCGATGATTTCAGGTCCGTTATTTTTTCAGCGCGGCGAGCCGCGCGACGGCGGCGGCGCGCTTGGGCAACAGCGCGGTCGGAAGATGCTTGAACTTCAGCGGATCGCTGATCGAGGCGGCAACCTTCATGTTCTCCACGATGCGATCGGCAAAGCCGTTCTGCACCGCTTCCTTGCCGGTGAACCAGGTCTCGTCCGCCATCCACTGCTTGATCTTCTTCTGATCCTGTTTGGTGCGGGCGACGTAGGTGTCGACGATGGTCTGGTTGACCTGGCGCAGCACCGCGGCGGTGCGCTCGTGATCCTCGGCCTCGCCGACCGTGACGCCGCGGGCGTTGTGGATCATCACAAAGCCGCCCTCGGCGATCTCGATCTCGGCACCGGCCATCGCGACGAACGACGCCGCCGAGGCCGCGATGCCGTCGATGTGGCTGATCACCTTGGCCGGATGTTCGACCAGGAGGTTGTACATCGCGCGCGCATCGGTCACGACGCCGCCGTCGGAGTTGATGCGAAGATCGATGGTCTGCACCTTGCCGAGCTTTTTCAGATCCTCGGCGAACTGCTTGGCGGTGACGCCATCGCCGAACCAGTCCATGCCGATGATGCCGTAGAGCCAGATTTCGCCGCGGTCACTGCCCTTGTTGAGCATGCGGTACTGGCCCTGCGCCTTCGGTTTGAGCTGGCGGACGTTGCTCATGATCGATCCTTCCATGCCTATCCGGTTTTCACCCATGAACGCTAACTGTAGGGTGCTTCCAATCGCCACTGTAAAGCCCGTCATAGGTCGGACTTTCAGCCTCGGCACCGATGCCGAGAAGCGAGCGGAAGGCGTTGAACGGGTAGAACCGCCGGTTAAAGCGGAAACAAAACTCGTTGAGGTAGGCTTGAAGGTGTTGCGGGCTGACGCCGTGGTGTGTGCCGCGAAGCCAACCTTTCAGGTTGCTAAAAGCCAAGTGAATGATGGGGAGGTATTCTTCCGCCACCTTGGGGTCGTTGGCCTCGACAACCGGCAAATGGGCGTACCCGAGCTTGCCGAGTCCCGCGTAGCTTGGCGCGGCGTCCGTGATAACGATGGCCCCCGGCTCAACCGCGTTTTCGACAAAGCCGCACAGGGACTTGGCCGTCCGGTCTGGCATAACGTCCAGCCGAAGGCGTCCGGCGTAGCGTCCGCCCTTCCGTTCGGGCTTGTCGCCGCGCTTGGGCGGGCGCTGGCGAACCTCAACCGCACCGATGACAAGGGTTTGGTCATGGACGCCCCGGCCTTCGCCGCGAGTCGCGCCGCCAATCCATGTTTCGTCAACCTCAACGTGGTCCTTACGGGCGAGATTGCCGCCAATACGGTCGCGGTCGGGGCGCACCATACCGGCGCGCAACTTGTGCAGGATTTGGAAGGCGGTTTCGTACCGGCTAAGGCCAAGCTGGCGCTGGAATTGAACGGCGGACAGACCGGGCGTGAGGCTGGAAACGAGGTAAGCGGCCCAAAACCACGTTGTCAGGGGCGTGTGGGTGCGCTCCATGACCGTGTTGGCCGTCAACGATATGTCACGGCGGCAGCCCCGGCAGCGCAACACGCCGGGCCGATTCTCAAAGCGGAACGGTTCGCCGCGCTCCGGGCAATGCGGGCATTCAAAGCCACGCGGCCAGCGTGCGCCTTCAAGATACCGGGCGCACCTCTCCGCGTCGGGGAACAGTTTTTGGAATTGCGGCAGCGACTTGGGGAACGGCAAGTGTTCCCATTTGAAAATGTCGGCTGTGGCGGGGGCCATCATCTATTTGCCCCGCGCCTTGTCGTATTCAGCTTGCCACTTGGCGGTCGTTTCAGGGCGAGGTTTCACGCCCCAACCCGGCCCCATCCACTCCAATTCACCCTGTCGGTTAATCCGGTAGCCGACTTTATACACGCGATTGCTGCCGCGCTTGTCGGAATGCTGGCGAACGTAGAACCGATAGCCCGGCTTCCAAGGGGTGTTGTCCGGGTTGAGGGCGTATTCCCAGCTTGTGTCAATCATATCGGGCATGGGCTACCTCACCACCTTCACGTCGCCATTGAGCGCCAACAGAACCAGCCGCGCACCACACCCCATAATCGGTTCGTCCGGGCTGTAGAGAAGCTTGGACGGCCCCGCGATTGCGATTTCGTGCGCGTAGCGCGGTTTCTTATCCCGCTGCGACCGCGCAATGCGGATGGGCGGTTCGTCGGTCCCGTTAACCGCATTCTTGCGGATGGTGTGACCGTTAATCGAAATATAGGCGTACCCGGCCTTGCCGGGGTTCGTCACCTTCACCGGACGCTTGGTGCTGGCGTTCATAAAGACTTCGATTTCCTTCATGGTTACCTCCTATGCCTAAACACTAGCACGGGTAGCTGTGGGAGTCAACCGGATAGGCATGGATCCTTCAATTCAGGCTGAGGAATTGGAACGTCTGACCGTTCACGGTGATCTCTCTCACCCGCAGCCGGTCGAGATCGCGGGCGGTGATGGCGGCGAGACCGATATCGGCGATCTCGATTGATGGCGCAGGCTCCGGCACCACGCCCCGCCCCGGCTCGCCGTCCTTGCCGACCACCCGGCCGACCGTCTGCTTGCTGCCATCGGTCATGTGCAGCACCAGCGACGTGCCGGAAATTTCCGCCTTGGCAATGCCGCGGCCAGGATCGCCCTTCACCGAGTCGCCGGGCTTGCCTTCCTTGGCGACCAGACCGGCATCGATTTCGGTGTCATCGTCGAACGTCAGAATGAGGTGCCCCAACTCGCTCACGACGGCGCTGCTGATGGAGCGGCCCGGCTTGCCCGGCTGCGGCGGGTCGAACTTCGGCGGCTCCGGCGACTCGCCATCCTTGCCGACCACGCGACCCAGATTGAGGGTGCGGCCGTCCGTCAGCGTCAGCACCAGATGCCCGGCATGGTCGAGCAGCGCGTCGCTGAGCCCGACGCCATCCTTGCCCGGCTGCGGCGGGTCGAACTTCGGCGGCTCCGGCGACTCGCCATCCTTGCCGACCACGCGACCCAGATTGAGGGTGCGGCCGTCCGTCAGCGTCAGCACCAGATGCCCGGCATGGTCGAGCAGCGCGTCGCTGAGCCCGACGCCATCCTTGCCCGGCTGCGGCGCGCGCGCCTCAACCGCAGCAACACGCTTGACCAGCGCCGCAAAGCCCTTGGCCAGCGCCTCGATATGCTGGCAGGCCACGGCAAGCGTCGACGGCCGCTGAGGGGGCCGCTTGTCGGTGCGATTGACGATCACGGGCTCAGCCATCGATCTCGGCCAGGATGTTTGCGGTTGAATGATTGGCGGTGTCGCCGTCCGGATCGCTATGCGATGGATCGGCCGCATTCGGATCGGCGCCGGCGCCAGCCGCGGGCTTCGGCGGCTCTTCGCCGATCTTCTCCAGCGTGGTGTATTGCGACTGCATCACGCGCTTGTCACCGTCGGGCCCGATGGTGTTTTCGTCCTCGAGCTCCAGGATACGGTTTGCGGAGTACGCACCGACCTCGCGCATCAGCTTGTAGTATTCACCGCGGGTCTTCGCGTCGCCGCGCATCAGCGCCCGCATGTTCATCTTGGTGTAGAGCGACGAGCGGTTCTGACCGAACAGCTTGTAGTCCGCCTCGTCCTCGAACCGCTTCACCCACGGCGACACCGAGTCGACCACCACCTCGATCGCCTGGTGCTCGATGTTGGAGAAGGTCGCGCGCAGCAGATGCATCACCTTGTGCGGCGGCACGCCGAACCAGCGGCAGATTTCCTCGACCAGATACTGATGCACCTCGATGAGCTGGGTCTCTTGCGCGTTGAGCCCGATGCGCTTCCAGTCGGCGTCGTTGTCGAGGTGCGCGGTCTTGTGCGCGTTGCGCACGCCCTTGTAGAGCTGCTCGAATTCCGCTTTCTGGATTCTGAGCCCGGCTTCCTTCAGCGGCTTCTTGTTGATGACGACGCCGGAGACATTGGCGCCGTTGCCGAAGAACGCTGCGCCGAACAGTTGCGCCGCCCGCGCCCAGCCGATCGACTGCCCGGCATACTGGATGACGTTGACGCCGACCGGCCCTTCACCGAAGCCGCGCAGATGGTACATGCGCGCGGCATCGATCTCGACCTTGCTGCCGCTGCCGTTGGTGACCTCGTAGAACAATAGCCCGGTGTCCGGATCGCGGCAGCACGCGGTGCGCTCCGGATGAATTGGCCACAGCGCGAACGGCCGGCCCACCTGGTCGACCTCGATCTCGGCATAACCGTTGCCCCAGCGCAGCGCCCAGTGGGTCAGCGTCTCGCGGAATTGAAACGACGACCACTCCGGATTCGGTCGCTTGCTGATCAGATAGTCGACCGTATGGCGCTTTTGAATCTCCGCGCCGTTCTTGCCGTCACGCATGACGTGCCAGGGCAGCACCGCGACGGTCTGCGACAGATACCGCAGGCAAGCCCACACCGTGGCGACCGTGACGGCGGTGTCAGGCGTGATTGCAACGCCGGCCAGCGTGCGCTGCGAAGTCGAGACCCGGCTCGCCTCGGCATAGCGCGGCTCGGTCGCCAGCCGCTGCGCCAGGATCGAGAACCCAGATGCGAACGCATCGCGGACGCGGTCAAGCATCAGACGAATTCCTCCTGGTCGGCCGCCGCCAACTTGGCCTCGTAACGCTCGCGCATCGTTTGCCAGAGCGGATGCGCCGGATTGCCGAGGATCGCCATGTCGATGTCGTTGTCCTGCGGCTGTTCGACGGGCGTCTGCGCGCCGATGCGGTCGTAGACCGAGACCGGCGGCTCGGGATTGCGACTCATCAGCATGATGGCGTCGAAGCCCGCCATCAGCGGGTCGATCTTGGCGGTGCCCGAGACCTGCTTGTCGATCGACACCGCATTGCCACGCGGCGTCACCTTGGCGTTGCCGAGGCACCAGTTCATCAACCGGCTGCCGTTGTGCTTGATGCCGCCGCGCTGCAGGCGCCGCTCCGCGGTCTTGATCGCGCCGTTGAGCGTCCAGCCCTGCCGGATGCCGACAATGCGCTGCGCCTCGTTGGAGGTATCGAAACCCCGCCGCGCCAGCTCCTCGATCACCTCGGCGATGCCGACCTGGTCGACGCCGATCGCGTTCTTGTCCGGCAAGAGCCCTGCGTCCTCGACCTGCATGATGAGGTCTGCGATCTGCTGGGTGTCGTCACCGGCCTCGTCGATGATCGTAACGTCGCCATCCTGCTCAAAATCAAGCAGTCGCGGCGCGATGTCCTTCCTCTCTTCGAGCACGCTGCGAAAGCACCAGGCATGCGCCCAGCATCGCCAGATGCGCTTGTCGAGTTCCTCGGCGCCACGCTCGCGGCCCAGCACGAACAGGCCGAACAGATCGTCGACGCCGCCGCCGTCCGCCCCGATCGTCACCACCTCGCAAGAGGTGAGCAGCGCGCCGAGCTCGGCAAGCCGGGCGGCCTTCTTGGCCACTGCCGCCGCGCGTTCCTTGGTCAGATCCTCGTGCACCTTCGCCAGCCCCGGGTCGGCGTTCTGTTCCCAGTATTTCGCGCCCTTCCAGGAATTGGATTTGAGCGCGACGCCGATCTGGATGTTGAGATGCTGCGAGGCCCAGCGGCGGATTTCAGCGTCGCCCGCGATCTGCGCCTTCTCCCAATCGGACTTGAGCAGCGCGAGGTGGACTGAGCGGCCAAGGTTCGGATTGACCATCGGCCAGTTCGCCGGATCGCGCCAAGCCCCCGACTCCATGATGTCGTCGGGGAATTCATAAAGCAGCGGCAGGAGGTCGCCGCCCTTGATCTCGCCGTCGCGCACCATGCGCGCCCGCGTCAGCTCCGAGAGAAACACGCCCGCCGGCGGCTCGTCCGACTGCGTCGTCAGCATCACCAGGAACGCCGACAGGTTCGACACCATGCCGCCGCGGATTTGCCCGATGATGTTGGCTGCCTTGGCGTCCTTGCCGAGCAGGTGCAGCTCGTCGAGCAGCATGCCGGCCGGCCGCGGGCCGGTCAGAATTTCCTCGCTGAAGGTCTTGATGCGAAGCCGCGCCCCGGTGCCGGGCTCGGTCTTGGTGCCCCGGTAGGTGATGCGCTTGAGGTGCTGCTGCACATGCAGCACCTGCTTGAGCCAGCCCTCCTCGCCGTCGATCTCGCGCTGCTTGATGTCGTCGGCCTCGATCATGCCGACCGCCTGGTCGAAGGCGAGGTCTGAGATGCCCTGGGTCGGGCCGACCAGATGGAATTCCGCGCGGGGCTGCCGGTTCACCAGCAGCGCCGTCATCATCATCCCGGCGCCGTTCGTGGTCTTGGAGTTCTTCTTCGAGATCAGCAAGAAGATTTCGCGCACCAGGCGGTGTGCGGTGATGACATCGAGCGAACCGAACAGCGCCGCGACGATCTCCCGGAACCAGTCGCCGGCAGCTTCCGCCAGTTGCGGGCGGGCCGGCGCGTCGGGGATGCGCAGTTCGTTGAACAGCGCAACCGCGCGGTCGGCCTCGACCCGGTTGAGCTGCAGGTCCGGCATCAGGGATCGGCCGGCGCGGATGCGCTCCTGCCAGTCCCGGCACGAAAAGTCCCAAGCCATGCCGATATTGCAGAGCAGCGGAGGCCAGAATTTTAGAAACCGTCAGGGACCGCAAAAAATCTCTGACTGAGCTTTCCAGCACAGTGGGATCCGAAGCTTGGAATTCACGTGACTTGAAGTCGCGGC
>JADMIO011281639.1_pt1 | contig 60362 bp, 72 predicted proteins | sample 8958161 | NCBI WGS metagenome assembly JADMIO01 (sample SAMN16585339, study PRJNA669376) | soil metagenome | isolation source: Crop rotation soil | place: USA: Cullars Rotation, Alabama | collected 2011
CGCGACTTCAAGTCACGTGAATTCCAAGCTTCGGATCCCACTGTGCTGGAAAGGCCTGTAAGTTTTCCCCGAACATCAGAGAAATAGTAACCAAAAATTCCTCCCGAAACTACTAGCAAAACTAAAACTTTAAGTAGAAATCCAGTACTTAATTCTCTTCCATCAATAAAGTAATACAGCACTGTGATCAAATCTCCAGCGACAATAAGCCCTGCGATGAAGAGCGTTAAATATGTTAGCCACTTATGAATTGTGGAAACCGGTTCCGTCACGTACTGCCTTCCTAAAGTCCACATAAATAAAAGTAAAATCGGTGTAAAAATAACCAAAACTGCAACTGGCCAAGAAATAGATGAGCTACTGTTATAATAATAGCCGTTTGTTATCTGCGGATAAGCGGTGTTGATTACCGTGAAAAGCAAATTTATGAGACTAATAACTACCGTATAAAGAGAAATAGTTGCGCCTAGATTCAAAAAGAAATCTTTTGCTTTACTAGATGATTGTGGATTCATATATTTTTATTAATTATTTTGCCTATTATAGCATATTTGTTTATTTAGACGCTCAGAATATAACTTTATTTCATGTTGACAAAAGAAGTCAGATATGCTATAATAGTAGGCAGACCTGCAATAGCTGGATCTTCTGTTCGTGGCATTCTGCTGCGAAAGAACTAGGAAAGCTATTGTGGAGGAGGAAAAAATGGCAAAGCCATCAGTCGAGCAGCTTATTGAACTGCACAACCAGATTGCAGCCGGACGCGTCACCTCGGAGAACCTCCAGAAGTTCCTCGAGACTGTCGGTAAGCCTACAGATCACCACCTTACTCTCGTGGAATTTCGTGCGTTAGCAGAGGGCGCTAGTTGCTCTTGTGGAGGTTCATTTCTACCGCACATCAATCACTACGATCATTACGCTGGTTGGTTGGTGCAGGGCTACATTCGAAGGCAGTGGCTTTCAGTGACATGCAGAAAGTGCGGGATGGAGACATCATTCCAACATCTCGGGCATGGCATTTCGAAAGACATCGTCCACTAGATGGCAAAGTAATACAAAGGTGTGGTGCAGAAATGCGCCACACCTTTTCTCATTTGCGAAAACTGCACGAACTATTGTTCGTGCAGCTCCATCTTGGTGAAAAAAGGGACTTCGATCATCTGGTGCTCGATTGATAGCTCAAACATATCTTGATGTTTCGATATGAGTAGGCCGATCGCTTCGTCTAGCGTCTTTCCTTTCTCCTCGAAAGGTTTGTCCTCAAACTTTGCCCAAGCGAGTCCATGTCTCCACCAAGTCACGATTTTCTGCATACAGAGCCTCCAAATAGGATTTAATCATAGCAAAACTAAAGTTTACATGAAGCAATAAATTTTAGTGTAGGGTTTGTAGTTTTTATATTAATAAGTAGTATTGCAAACAGAACAAAGGAGCTAAACAATGCAGATGCGATCCTTCAAGCGAGTTCTGCGGTTCTGCATTGCTGGAGCCGCCGGTGTTATCGCCTACTACACAATCCTCTATGGACTTACAGAATATCTTGGAGTTTGGTATGTTGCTTCGTCGATAATCGGATTCATTTTTAATACTGGACTGAACTTTACTCTCCAAAAATTCTGGACTTTCGAGAATAAGGAGACGAAAATAGTTGGACGGCAGCTTATTCTGTATTTTGTCATGACCACTAGTTTCTTGATTGGAAATACAATCCTCTTGTATCTTATGGTGCAATATCTGCATATGTGGTACATAGGAGCACAAGTGATTCTGACAGTAGTCATTTCTATCGTGAGTTTCATCATCTCCGGACGCATTTTCAACTCTAAAGGAGTAGGCGCACGAACGCCGCAGTAGTACAATACTATTGTGGCGTTTTAATTTTCTAAATTCTAAATTCAATTACATCGCCGTCCTTTACGATGTATTCTTTACCCTCCGTCCGAACTAGTCCTTTTTCTTTTGCTGCTGCAAAACTTCCAGAAGAAATTAAGTCCTGGTAACTTACAACTTCTGCGCGAATAAATTTATCTTTAAAATCAGTGTGAATTGCCGTTCCTGCCATGGGCGCAGTCCAGCCTTTTTCAATAGTCCAAGCGCGAGTTTCATCTTCACCAGTTGTAAAATAAGTAATAAGCCCTAAAGTTTCATAAGCTTTTTTAATTAAGTCATCAAAACCTTTTTCAAAAACAGGATCAACTTCAACATATGGTCCAGGAATTTTTGATTTCACATCTTTGTTCTCGCTCGATACTTCTGAAGTGTTTAAAGCGTACAAAATTGGCTTTGCAGTAAGTAAATGCATTCCTTTGGCAACAACTTTTTCTTCAGAGTTTAATTCCAATGTATTGACTAACTTGCCTTGTTTCAGAACCTCTAAAACTTTTTGCAAAACATTTTCTTCGAAGATAGCTTCTTTTTTTCCGGCTTTTACATCCTTTTGTAAGTTTTGAATACGTCGGGTCAACGTCTCTGTGTCGGCTAAGATTAGTTCGTAATTTATTACTTCAATATCAGAGAGCGGATCTATTTTATTATGGACATGAATAATATCTTTATCTTCAAACATACGCACCATCTCTAGTATTGCATCAACTTCGCGAATATTAGAAAGAAATTTATTTCCCAAGCCTTCTCCCTCACTCGCTCCTTTTACTAGTCCTGCAATATCTACAAACTCAATAACAGCAGGAATGCTTTTTTTAGATTTTGAAAATTCTGTTAGTTTCGCTACGCGTTCGTCAGGAACAGGAACGATTCCAACACTTGGATCAATAGTACAAAAAGGATAATTTTCCGCCGGAACAGATTTCTTCGTCAAAGCATTAAAAAGCGTGGACTTCCCCACGTTTGGCAGACCAACAATGCCGATGGATAAATTCATAAGTTAAATATGAGCTATTTTTGTACAAAATTCAAGGCGTGCAGTTCATTGCACGCCTTGTGTTTTCATGGGGTAACATCCGCTATCGGCTGCTGACTAAGCGCGCCTTCATCAACATACCCAAAAAGGTCAGAAGTGGCTTGTCGGCGGATACGATTGCCCCGTGCATCCGTCTTTTCGCATTGCACATTTTGTCTATTGTTGTGGAACTCCAAAAGTCGATTTAGTGCAGTTCTTACCTTCACGGTTTCACCGCAGACACTGCATTTTCCCACAAGAATTCTTTTACCCATATTCCCCCCTTAGAACTAATCTATTAAAAATAATACTAGATTTTCTAAAAAAGTCAAAATTATTTATCGATATTTTCGTAAACTAAAGTACTCAGGTCTTTAATATTTTTAGCCAAATCGTCGAAGTTTGTGCCCCGGCTCATGACACAGAGTAAGTATGGATTATTTGGTTTATAAATAATTCCGCAGTCATGTAGCTCCCTATCTTTTAATTTTCCAGCTGTGTCATATACACTTCTCTCGCCAAATTTCTGCGCAACAGTAACACCATTTGGCACTCCTGCTCTTATCCCGGAGATATCGGAGTAAGTCATATATTCCAAAGCTCTTTCCGAGTATTTTTTGTCTAAATAAGTCCCGTTATACAAAACTCTAAAGAAGTATGCGTAAAGTTTTGCGGATAAGTATTCAATATTTGGCGCAGTTTTAGGAACAGGAAGACTTAAGGCGGTATATGCATTATATAAATCTTTTTTATCAATAAAATTCTCCAGCAAAGTTGAAGCAGTATTGTCCGAATTTTTAATCATACTTTCGATCAATTCTTCTATTGTGTACATTTTTCCCGCTTTTATGGTGCTAGTAGATTTAAAATATTCCCCCTCATTTTGATCATCTCCCGTAAATGAAGTTTTCTCATTCAAAAGCCCAGGGTCTTTTTCGGCAGTTTTGTAATAGGCCATCATAATAGGAACTTTGAGCATACTTGCAGGATCGTAGCGTTCATCTTCGTTCACTCCCGACCATTTACTTTCGCCATAATTAATAATATAAACGGACATATTTTTTAAAGTGCCGTTTTGAATCCTCTCGTTTACAAATTTTTGGACTAGAGAAGTTAGCCTGGAGTCTTCGTTTGATTCTCTTTGGTAAATGTTACACAAAAGAAGAGGATTTATTAGAGGATAATCGTTTTGAGCAAGCCTTAAAGCTTTTGTCGCTTCCTGAGCAAAAATAAAGTTATAGTGGTATGCGATAAGGCATAACAAAATTCCTAAAAACAAAGATGCAAACGAAAAAAGAGATGTAGATAAAACAGGACTATTTTTTATATATTTTTTAAGGCGAGATTCTTGCATATTGTAGTAAAAATAGTTTATCGCTCGCGAATATTTTCAGCAAAATAAAAAGTTAGTAGGTCTTCTGTCCGAATCTATAAAATTTTCTCACCCATTCTGCCCTTTTTTCTGGTTTAATCTTTTTCATTGGGCCCACTTTTTTCATTTTAGCGCTAAAACCTGCAAACCAAAGAATTCCGTCTATAATTTCGTTTGTATTGTCACCAAAGAGAAATCTAGCAACCAAAGGATGTGAATCGGAAGAGACAAAAACTCTCGCTGAGCGTCCTTTAAGTAACCTCATCCAGCCGATACCGCTCGGTAAAAACTTATATGCGAAAGCTGGAAGCCAAGCTCGGTCAAAAAGACCCTTGAGAAGTGCGGGCATTGTTGACCACCAAGAAGGATAAATAATCACAAAATGATCGCACCAGCGAACATCTTCCTGAAATTTTTTCAAATCGGGCTCAAGTTCCTGAATTACGCGGTATCCTCTGTGCAAGATTGGATCGAAATGCATATCTCCTACATTTGACCTCCGCACCTCATGACCCTTACTTACGGCTCCAGCAGCATATGCATCACAAAACTCGCGACACATACTGTCGGTATCGGGATGGCCCAAAAGAACATAAATTTTTTTCCGCATTTTTTTATTGCAAACTCTTTAGGTCATTCTCGTACTTCTTTACTACTTCTAGTGTGGCAGTCATTTGATTTTTGCCTTTTTTCACTTCCTCTTGCACCTCAAGGGCGATTTTTTCAAAAAGTTTAGGATCTTTTTGCAGCATAGTAAACACTTTTTCTTGATCAGCTTGCGGAACGCCCTTCATTTGGGAAGAAAGCATCTTTTTTAGGAAAAAATCTTTTATAGACATGGGAATATATTTACCTATACATTTTAACAGTTAAAGGGACTGAAGTCTATGTGGAAAAAGACAGATTTCTTTGTAGATTTCAATATAATTATGATATAGTCTTTATATGAAGTGGAAAGTCATTATTTCTTTGTTTGCCGTCTCAATAGTTTCCTTCTTTAGCATGTTTCTGTACTACGATTTTGATCCCCAGCTTTTAACTTCCCTCTCTTTTTATGAAAGTTTAGCTAATCCTGAAGTTAGAATTGTGAAAGTTTACGAAGGCCTTCGGAAGGAAGAAATCGCTGATGTTGTTGGCGATAAGCTTGGCTGGACAGAAAACGACAAAAAGCAGTTTGTAAACGCTCATTTGGCCTTAAAAAGTGACAATTTAGAAGGAAAATACTTCCCAAAAACTTATTTTTTGAAAAGAGACGAAAGTCCGATAGACGTGACGGGCCTCATGCTGGAGGAATTCAATAAAAATAGTTCGACTATAAGTAAACCGAAGTCGAAAATAATTATTAATCCTGAAACGGCGCTGACTATTGCTTCCATAATTCAAAGAGAAGCTGGTGGAAAAGGCGATATGAAACTGATTTCCGGAATTATTTGGAACAGACTTTTTGCGGGAATGAAACTCCAAATAGACGCGACGCTTCAATATGCAAAAGGTTCTGAAAAAAACGGCTGGTGGAATAAAGTAAAACCGCAAGATAAAAATATTCTTTCTTTGTATAATACTTATTTACACGTAGGTCTTCCTCCTTCTCCTATCGCAAATCCCGGTTTAGCAGCCCTCGACGCCGCATACAACCCCCAAAAAACGAGTTGCCTCTTCTATTTACACGACAAAAAGGGTAAAATTCATTGCTCCGCTACTTACGAAGGCCATAAAGCCAACATCGCAAAATATCTGTAGAAGCGCGACTTTTCCTAGCAATATTCCTCCCAATACTTGGATAATAAAACAACGCACATCCCGAAACGAGATGTGCGTTTTTAATCGACTGGATTAATCAAAAGAATCGCGACGATTAATCCAGCGAGTCCGATCACAAACCAAGGGCTGGCTGTGTAAAGAGCGAGGACTACCGTGCCTATCCCTAAAGAGAAATAGGTCGAGAAGAAGACTTTGATGAAGTGGAAAGGCCTCAAAAACTTCTTCGGCCTCGTATACCTAAAAAATCCATAGAGTAAGGCGACAAAAACGATAATCCCAATAGTGTCGGCTGGTATTCCCCATTTCAACATTTTTACATCCCCTAGAACCTAGCAAAAATATACACAAAAGACCAGTTAGCTGGTCTTTTGTAAAGTCTAGATTATTTTCGGATTACTTTAGGTTTGTTGTAACTGTCGCTTGTGCTCGAAGTTTTGCTAGAAACTCGTTTACTAGAGTTTGCTGTTTGTTTAGAATTAGCTGTTGCTTGATCTGCTCGCTAACATCTTTTAGTGGAGGAACATCTTTCTGACCTTTTGAATTGTCATCGTAGAACTTCTTGATTTCAGCTGTGGTTACATCTGTTTTAGTTGCATCGATGTTTGCCAGAAGATATGTTTGAATAGCTAATTGTTTAGCAATGTTTGCTCGAAGTTGCGCCTCTGTTAAGTTTGCTGCAGTAAGCTGTGCTTTTAGTTTGTCAGCATCGCCTGCTTGCTGAACTAGAAGTTGATATTGCTTTTCAACATCTGCATCACTAGTTTTTATGCCAGCTTTCGCGATGCCTTGTAAAACAAGTTCGTTCGCAATCATACTATCTAGAACTTGAGACTTGATTGTTGCTACAGAAGAAGTTGAGGTTGTATCAACACCTTGTGATTTTAGAGAAGTTATCGCAGAAGCATATTGGGAATCAAAATCAGCCTGAGAAAGGTTAACGCCGTTTACAGTAGCTACTGGCTCAGCTGTAGTTGCCACTTGTGGAGTGGTTTTCTTACCAAGAACTGCCCAACCTATCAAACCCCCAGCGATAAGGACGAGCACGACTATTGAAATTATTTTTTGTTTTGACATATTTAAATTTTTATCTTTTCTTAATAAAAGGTATTTTCACTCTACGCCGGTAATAAATCCGCTTAGGATGTTCTACCATAGTAACTTTTAGCTATTTAAGGTGCAAGTGTGTTTCTGAATTAAGCCACGATTTACAGAAACTGTGAACAAATTAAGTCATTAAATCCTTCTTTTTTGACTCATATTCCTCTTTACTTATCTCCCCTTTTGCATATTTTTCCCGAAGAATATTTATCGCTCCATCGGAACCCATACCGTGAAAGTGAAGGCGATTTCTGCCTCGCAAAGCTTTTAGTAAAAAAATAATTACTAAAACAGCTAAAACAATACCTAAAATATGGAATACGGAACCAAAGGGGTTGTAATAGCCGTAATCGTAGTAATAACGCATCATGATCTTTATTTAAACTTGTAACTTAATTAGTACATTTTAACACAAAATATTATTACAAAAAGTCGCTAATAAATCCTGCGAAAAATTCTTTTATCTTTTTTATAAAGGGCCTCCTTTGCCACTCAGAATAAGTAATCTCCTTACATTTTTCTAGATCTTTATTAAATTGCGCTAAAAGTGGCGCAACAAAATCTTTTTCGGCGCTGACTATGTTTGCCTCAAAGTTGTAAAAGAAACTTATATTATCTAGGTTTAAACTACCCATGGTTGCCCAATTTCCATCTACAATTACGATTTTACCGTGATGAAATTCCGGTCCGTACTCATATATCTTGATACCTCGCTTTAACATCTGCCCATATTCCCTCTCTGAAGCAGCTTGGACAATCGGAACATCCATCGTTTTAGGAATCATTAGTACCACATCGACTCTTCTTTTTGCAGCAAGTTTTAGTACGCGTGAAAGTCTTCTGTCTGGAATAAAATATGGCGTCGTGATTAAAATATTTTTTTGGGCGTTGCGCAAAGCTTCAATAAGCGAGTAATACAAAAATCTTTTTTTAAAATAAGGTGCGCTGGTTATAAAAAATCTTTTTCTCAGGTTTGCTCGAATACTTCGAATTCTTTCTCTAAGTGCAGTGTTTTTTGAAATATTCCAGTATTCTAGAAAAGAGTCTGAAATTTCTAAAACCGCTGGCCCAGAAACTTTAGCCGTTGTGTCTCGCCAATCTTTCATATGGTCTCCTACACCTAAGCCGCCCACAAAAGCTATTTTTTTGTCGAAAATAAGGGCTTTTCTGTGATCTCGAAAAAGCCAGGACGTAAAATTGTGTATACGCCACGGGCTAACTGGGTTAAAAAAACGTATTTCAATCCCTTGTTCTTTCAATTCCGAAACTTTGCTTGAATTATAAAATCCCCAACTTCCTACCGTGTCTAAAAGTAAACGCACCGACACCCCTTCTTTTTTCTTTTCTTTTAAAAGCTCCAGAAATTCAGTACCAATATTATCTATACAAAAAATATACTGCTCTATATCGATCGACTCTCTTGCTTCTCTTATTGCTTGTAGCATGGCTTCCCAAGTCTCCGGAGCAAATGCGTAGAATTCATAATGATTTAGTGAATTCATTTTTTAAGTGTATGACGACTAGATGTGGGTTACATGAAGTAAATAGAAAAAATTGTTGTATAATAAAGCTATGGAAAAAGTAGTAGGATCTAGGAAAATTGAAATGGCAAAATGGTGTTTAAGAATTGGTTTCTGTTTTATCTATCTCTATGCCGCTATTGAGTCTCAACTAAATCCGGACAACTTTCTAAAGTATATACCAGAAATGGTAAAAAATCTGATAAATCCAAGCACTTTTTTGTTGACGTTTTCTGTTTTTGAAATATTTTTGGCGTCTTGGTTTTTGTCTGGAATTAAGACTAAGTATGCAGGAATTATCTCTTTCTTTTTGATGACGCTTATCATTTTCCCTAACTTTGTGTATTTTTCTGTTTTGTTTAGAAATGTTTCGATTGCAATGGCTTCCTTAGCACTGGTGTTTTTGGAGGAGTGAGAAAAAAAAGAAAGCCGCGGGACGTGGAGCTTGATGCCCCGCGACTTCCGCGGCTGTATTGGTTCTCATGATTTATGCACGGTCAGCTATTACAAGGTAGCTGTTCACTCGTCTTCCGTTGTGCATCTGCTGTTTGCACTCTTTAACTCGCCACTCACCAAAGTGGGTACAAACTACAGTGCCAACTTTTGGTGGCTGAGATTCAAGCCAATGAAATAGACCTATCCATTTTCCTTTTTGAGAACCTTCGAAAATGTCGAGATTCATAGGAGCACCTCTAGTTGATAGACTGACATATTAATTAAATAGTGTCAAGTTTGTAGACCTTACAGGATTCTTTCATTACATGAACGGTAACTTTTGTTTTCTTGTGGTCAGGAATATTTTGCTCGTCGCCACTCGCAAAATTTAAAACAATAATTACCTCAGGGATTCGACCCTTACAGGGTCAGTACCCCAATTGGATATTTTGTTTCTTAAAATCACAAAATATCTCAATCGGGCTTCGAATCCTGCCCCAAATTAAAAACCGCCCTAACAGCGGTTTTTAATTTGTGGACCCTACAGGATTCGAACCTGCCACCCCCTCATTGCAAATGAGGTGCTCTACCAAATGAGCTAAGGGCCCATATTAAATTATTTTTGCTTAACTTCCTGATTGGACATTTTCTATATTACCCATTTGTGCAAATGAGGGTCACAAATATTTTTCTGCTGAAAAATTTTTCGACCCCACCTCGGCTCGTCAGCCTCCGGTCTTGCGCTTGGATCCTTAATCCAAGCTCACTCCACCAAATGAGCTAAGGGCCCAATCGGAAAAATACTAACAAATTTTGGAAAAAAATTCAAATGGAAAATTTTATGCTACAATTGTCAATTAGAGGTATTTGAATGACTAAAAGGTTTCCGATACATTGGCCGACGGCCATCTTCTTAGTGTTGTTTCACTTAGGAGCGATCGTCGCCCCGTTCTTTCTCATCTACAGATTAACCCAAGTCTCCCTCTCTATGGGATTTCTTCTCACGGGAGGAATGTTCGCTCTTACTATACTAGTATGGCAAGGATGCGGCCTTGGCATCACAATGGGTTATCACAGACTACTTACACATCGAGGGTTCAAAACCTCGCTTTTGTTTGAGTATTTTTTGGTAACAATCGGCAATATCTTGCTCCAAGGTGGCCCGATCAGCTGGGTCGCTAAGCACCGCGAGCATCATGCTCACTCCGATGTGCCTGGAGAAGATGTGCATACTCCCAAGGACGGAACCTGGTGGGCTCACTTTATCTGGATTATTCGGCCGGATCCGAGTTTCAAAGATAGAGAGTTTCATAGAAAAAGAGCCCGAGACATGTGTGCCCACTGGTACTACCGACGACTCGAGCACTTTTTCTGGGTTCCGATTGTTTTGTGGGCCGGTGTTTGCTACTACTTCGGAGGTCTACTTTTCGTATGCTTCGGAGTTGCCTTGCCAGCAGTACTAAGCTTACAAAGTACCTGGATGGTAAATTCCGTTACCCATATGAAAAAGTGGGGCTCGAGACGTTTCGAAACACCCGACGACTCACGAAATAACGGTCTCGTTGCGGCACTCACTTTAGGTGAAGGCTGGCACAACAACCACCACAAGTATCAATGGTCAGCTCGACACGGCCTTGGACCCCAAGAGTTTGATCTAACGTGGGAAGCAATCAAGTTTTGCAGAATGCTTCACCTCATCCGTGAAGTTAGAGCAGCTAGTCTGTAGTTTTCAAATCCGTTTTTTCAACAATTCGCAAAATTCGTTGGAGGAACGGATTTTGTCTTTTAAAAACTATAAAGTCAGACTTAAAATATGATGAAAGAAATCTTTTACGTTGGATCCGACGGATTCGATTACTTTGTGGGCATGAGATGATTTTCCAAAATAAGGTGAAGGGTTTACACTAATAAAGTAAACTCCGCGACGAGGAGAAACAATAAACGATGAATTTGAATAATTATGCAATTTCAAAACTTTGTGAATTTTCTTAGCTGCTTCCTCAATGTCATTTTTTTCTTTTTTAGTAAGTTTTCCATCTGGAGGAAAAGCATAAATTTTTTGTCCACGAAAATCTTCTGTCACTAAACATTCCGCCGATTTACCGGTAATACATTCTTCTACGAGCGCGATATCATATTTTTTTAAGACTTTTTCTAAACTTTCACACAGTTCAGTAAATGAATCTACTCTCTGTGACTCTTTCTTAACATGCACATTGGCTGGCTTAACTATAAGCGGGTGCGGTATCCCGCCCCAAATCTCCTTTGCTTTTTCAACAACTGATTCACCTTTTCGCACCACCATATAAACTGGAGTTTTTATGCCAGATTTTTTCGCTAGATCTTTTGCATAAATTTTATTCGAGGATAAGGCAGAGGAAAGACGATCAGAGCCAGTGTAAGGAATTCCATGATGATTTAAAATCTCCTGCAAGACTCCATCTTCTCCCAGCTCGCCATGAAGTGCATTCCAAACTACATCCACATGTTTAAAAATCCTATCTGCAGGTCGCTCGATACCATTTATATGCCAAGTTCCATCTTTGGAAATTAAAATATCTATCGGCTTATGTGTTTCGCTCAAGACTTGAAGAATATGCGCTCCGGATTGAAGCGAATCTTCGTATTCTGACGAAATTCCTCCGCGAATTACGCCAATATGTAAAGATTTAGGAAGAGTTTGCATCCTTATTATTATACAGGATATTTTTCAATTCTCAATTTTACAATTTTCAATTAAAACCCAATTCCTTCTCGCATTTTTCGGTGATAAGTGATTCCGAAACGATGAGACTCCGCGTTGGCAAGAATAATTTCTCTTTCGTATTTTAACCATTTTTTGTCTCCTAGTATCTCCCGAGGCCGGTGCCTCTCATCTTTAACCACCGAAACAACTGGAATCTGCATTCCATAATCTCTCAAAACTTTTTCCATAGCATTTTTTTGCGCCTTTCCACCATCTACGACAATAAGTCGCGGCATAGGCCACTCGATATGTGCCAAGCGTCGCGCCAAAACTTCGGATAAGGCTTTAGTATCATTAACCCCTGGATCATTTCGTATTTTAAATTTTCGATAGTCAGACTTTTTAACTTCGCCGTCTTCCACCACAGTCATAACTCCCACTACGTTTTTACCAGCCATATGTGCAATATCATAACTTTCGATACGAATAACTTCACCACTTGGCCCCTTACTAAAAACCTCATCTTTAATAAGCGAAATATCTTGAATATGATTTAGAGTAAAAATTGTCTTTTTTATTTTATTTGCATTCTCGTATTCCCTCAAATTCGAAAAAGCATTCATTTGCTTTTCTAGGTTTTTGATAAGCTGCTTTTTGCGTCCTTCGAAAAAGAGAATTATATTTTTAATTGTTTCTCCATACTCTTCTTTTGATACAGCTCCTATGCAAGTTCCCGGACAAAGCCCTAGCTGATAGTTAAAGCATGGCCTTCCCTGGTTTATCTCACAGTTATCGCGATATGGAAACATTTTTCGAATCATTTTCATCGCTTCTTTTAGTTGTCTTCCATTTGGAAAAGGGCCAAAAGAATACGAAATATCTGGCGTACTTTTTAGAAGTTCCCGACTTCTTTCTATAAGGACTCGGGGATAATCTTCGTGAGTAATAACCACAAAATTAAAACTTCTATTATCTTTGTCTTTAATATTTGCATCTGGTTGATGCTTCTTTATTAAATATGCTTCTAAAACTAAAGCTTCCAAAACCGAATCTGTTTTTACATGCTCGATAGAATCAAACTCATTTAACATTTTAGAAATAAGCGGCCCACGACTCTCTACAATATCTGCTCGAAAATAACTTCGAACTCGATCACGAAGTGAAGTCGCTTTTCCGATGTAAAGGATTTTATTTTTATATACGAAAAAATACACCCCAGGAGAATCAGGTAGCTTGCTTATCAATTTTTGTGTACTTTTTGATACTTGACTTTTCATATTATATATGCTATACTCTATCATAGGAGTACGCATGACTCAATTACCAATCGAGAGAGTGCTAGCGGAAGAAAAAGCTAGAAAAAGAGCAATTAAGCTGGCGGAACGGCTCGAGGGACTGAGAATCGGGCTGACATTCGTTATTGGACTCATGGTTGGAGTCGGAACTTCCAATGTCGCTCTTGGAATAGGAGCCTTTTGCTTCGCGATGCTTATCGAGCTAAGAGGTGACGCGCTCGAGAAAGCAATTAACGAAAAGAAGTAAGTCACTGTATGCGCCGGGAACACCGCCCGGCGCATTTTTTATTTCCGATATGCTTTGTATTGTTTCAGCGCTTTCTTGAGGTATTTTCCTGTATAACTTTTTTCGTTGTTTGCCACTTCTTCCGGAGTTCCTTTTGCTACGAGCTGTCCACCTCCCGAACCCCCTTCTGGCCCAATGTCCAAAATATAGTCCGAAGATTTTATAACATCCATGTTGTGTTCGATTACCACGACTGTATTTCCTTTGTTTACAAGTTTTTGCAAGATTTCAATTAACTTTTTCACATCCTCGTAGTGCAAACCAATCGTTGGCTCATCAAGGAGGTAAATTGTCTTTTGTAAGTGCGGCCTATAAAGCTCCGAAGATATTTTAACACGTTGCGCTTCCCCACCAGAAAGTGTCGTGGCGGACTGCCCAAGTTTTAAATATCCAAGTCCCACGTCATCTAGACATTTCAAGCGATCATATACAGAAGGAATATCCTCAAAAAACTTTAGAGCATCCTCCACTGTCATTTCTAGCACATCATAAATATTTTTCTTTTTATAATGTACTTCCAAAGTCTCTTTCATAAATCTTTTGCCTTTACAGACATCGCAAGGCACGTATACGGTAGGCAAAAAGTGCATTTCCACCTCGATCATTCCGTTTCCTTGGCAAGTTTCGCAGCGACCACCTTTTACGTTAAAAGAAAATCTGTTTCCTTTCCAACCACGCGCGCGAGCTTCTGCTGTTTCCGCAAACAAGTCACGTATAAAAGTCCAAGAACCAGTATATGTGGCTGGGTTTGAGCGTGGTGTTCGACCTATTGCCGACTGATCAATCAAAATCGCCCGGCCTAAATATTCGGTGCCCGTAAAAGAAGTCGCATTGTATGTTTCCGCGGAACGATACCTCTTTTCTAAACGAGCTTGTAAGTTTTTATATAAAATTTCATACACAAAAGATGATTTCCCAGAACCAGAAACTCCGGTAACAGTAGTAAGCCTACCCAAAGGAATATCCACGTTTAAGTTTTTAATATTGAAAACTTTTCCGCCACGGATTTGGATTTCTCCTCTCGGTTCTTCCCTTCTTTTCTCTGGCACTTCTATAATTTTGTCACCCCGCAAATAATCTAAAGTGACTGAATCAGAATTATTTTTCTTTGCTGTTAAAAGTTCGTCTAAATATCCAGAGACGACAACATCTCCGCCATGAACTCCAGCTTTTGGACCAATGTCGACAATATAGTCAGAAGCAAAAATAGTGTCTTCATCGTGTTCTACCACGATAATAGTATTTCCTAAATTTTTAAGGTCTATAAGAGTCTGGATAAGCCGGTCATTATCTCGACTATGTAAGCCGATCGTCGGCTCATCCAAGACATATAATGCCCCTACAAGCCCAGAACCGAGCTGGGAGGCAAGCCTAATACGCTGCGCCTCTCCACCTGAAAGTGTGTGGGCACGGCGTTCTAGAGACAAATATTCAATACCCACATTTATCATAAAAAGCAGTCTGGCTTCGATTTCTCGCATTACAACTTTGGAGATATTTTTCTCACGTTCTGTCATTTTTAAGTTCGTCGCAAAATCGTACGCATCTTTAATCGACATATGCGTAAAATCGACAATGTTTTTCCTGCCGATAGTTACATGCAGGGCTTCTTCACGAAGTCGAGCACCTTTGCAGCGAGGACATGGCTCATTTCCAAAAAAATGTCGAGTTCCCAAGCCATTACATTCTGGGCAAGCTCCATAGGGAGAGTTGAAGGAGAAAAGTCTCGGCTCAATTTCTGGATATGAGTAGCCATCTTTTGGGCAGGAAAGTTTTGAGGACATGAAATGTTCTTCGGGTTTGTAATCCTTATTTTTTTCTTGAGCCATGTCACGGAACATAATCTTCACCTGCCCGTCTGACTCATTTAAAGCTTTTTCAATATCTTCTGAAAGTCTCTCCTCGGCACTTTTAGCATCCGTTTTAAAATCTAAAAGTGAAATGCTGTCAACTAAAACGTCGATAGTGTGACGCGCTGTTTTAGAAAGTTCGATTCTATCGCGGAGTGAATGTCTCTCTCCGTCTACTAAAATATGGGAATAACCTTTTCCAAGTAAGTCGTAAAGAAGTTGGTAGTATTCTCCTTTTCGTCCTTTCACCACAGGCGCGAAAATTTCAACGTAAAGTGGTAGAGGAATTTTAGATTTCGTCGCGGAGCTTTGAGTCTTGTGACTTTTTACCTTTTCTAGAATAAAGTTTTTTATTTCATCATTTGAAAGTTTTGTTATTTCATCTCCACAAATTAGACAATGTGGGTGCCCTACTCGGGAATACAAAATACGTAAATAGTCGTAAATTTCTGTGATAGTCGCCACTGTAGAACGAGGGTTATTTGATCTCGACTTTTGATCAATAGAAATTGCCGGGGAAAGTCCTACGATTTCGTCTACATCAGGCTTTTGCATCTGTCTTAAAAATTGTCGTGCGTATGACGAAAGGGACTCAACGTATCTTCGTTGGCCTTCAGCAAAAATAGTATCGAAAGCGAGAGACGATTTTCCAGAACCAGAAAGACCGGTAAAAACAATCATCTTGTTTCGTGGCATCTCAACCGTGATGTTTTTTAGGTTGTGGGTACGTGCTCCCTTAACCACTATTTTATCTTCTTTTATGTGTTCTTTTTTGACCATAATAAACGCAAATAAAGACCGCGTTCGGCCTATATATGTAGATAGGATAATATCATGTCCTTATTTATACGACAAACCGGCAGATCCCAATGGAACCTGCCGGGTAAAACTCAAGTTTTGTTCTTGGTATTGTCTTTGGATGAGAGATTCGACAAGCGACACCCAAAGTAGGTAAAGCCTGAAAAAAGCGCAAGGATTCCTGCAATTGCGAGATTTTCACCACCTGTCATTTCACGCTCCTTACAAAAATGAATATCTAATAAAATAATAATCTTGCTGTGTATATAAGTCAATTAAATTTAATGTGTTAATTCCAAAAATTGACTTATTGTAATTTATAAGTATAGTTATTTCCGGAGAATCCTAATGACTGAATGGGAAGATCTGAAGAATAAGTGGGATAAAAAACTTGAAAAAATGAGAAAACTCAACCCAGGTGATAAGTTGACCTGGGTAAGACCACCGCTTGATCGAAGATTTCAGTCGGGAGCGTATCCTTATGAAATGTACGGGGAACACCATGGGGAACCTGTTGAATTTACCTCCCAGACTGGCAGAAACGACATACAGGGTTTTCCTGTAATTTTAGTCAAAACTAAGGTGGGACAAGTAGAGTTTTCTTCCAACCATTTCAACTAAAAACGAAGCTGTGATTACAAAATCACAGCTTCTTTTCGTTTACATTAACAAATCTTTATTGCGAGGATTTTTTATTTTCTTAACTTTTGGAGGCAAAGATAACTTTTGCAGTTCTAAAATCTCATCTCTGAGAAGCGCAGCTGTTTCAAAATCTAAAATTTTAACTGCTCCATCCATTTGTTTTTCTTTTTGGGATATTAATTGCGTAAGTTTTGCAGGATTCCCTTCAAGCATCTTTTTATCGATAGCTACAAGCTCGTCTACTGCCTTGCCATGCTCGCTGCGCAGCTGATCTGTAATATCCTGAATTTTCTTAATAATAGTTTTTGGAGTAATACCATGCTTTTTGTTGTAAGTTGTTTGTATTTCTCGTCTGCGAGCAGTTTCATCTATCGCATATTTCATTGAGCCCGTAATATGGTCAGCATATAAAATAACTTTTCCTTCCACATTTCGAGCCGCGCGGCCGATAATCTGGATCAAACTTCGCTCGGAACGCAAAAATCCTTCTTTATCAGCATCTAAAATTCCGATTAAGGTTACTTCAGGCAAATCCAAACCTTCTCGCAGCAAATTTACTCCGACAATAATGTCAAACTCACCGCGCCGTAAAGAAGTTAAAATCTCAATTCTTTGAATTGTTTTAATATCACTATGTAAATATTCAGCCTTAATTCCCTTTTCTTTCAAATATTCGCTTAAATCCTCTGCCATTTTTTTGGTCAAAGTTGTAGCAATAACTCGCCCGCCTTTCTTAATAGCTTTCTGAGATTCTTCAATAAAATCAAAAATCTGCCCCTTGTAAGGCCCTTTTTCAACAATAGGTCTCACTTCAACTATAGGATCAATAAGCCCGGTTGGGCGGATGATTTGCTCTACTGTCTGCTCGGAGTGTTCTTTTTCATAATCTCCAGGAGTCGCAGATGTGTAAATAACTTGCCCAACTCGCTCTTCGAATTCAACAAACTTAAGTGGTCGGTTATCCTTGCTACTGGGAAGCCTGAATCCGAAATCAACAAGCGATTGTTTTCTTGAAGCATCACCCTGATACATGGCGCCTATTTGTGGAACAGAAACATGAGACTCATCGATAATAGTCAGAAAATCGGCGCTTCCATCAGCCTTGTGTGGAAAGTACGACAAAAGCGTGTCGGGGGCTTCACCTTCCTTTTTGCCAGAAAAGTGACGAGAGTAGTTTTCGATCCCGTTGCAATAGCCCATTTCTCGGATCATAGCTAAGTCGTATGTTGTCCTGCGTTTTAGTCTTTCGGCTTCCAGAAGTTTTCCTTGTTTTTCAAGTTCCAAAAGTCGCTTCTTTAATTCCGCCTTGATAGTCTTAAATGCCCTTTCGCTTTGCGCTGTTGTTGAGATAAAATGTTTTGCTGGAAAAAGAAAGAAAACTTTTACCGTTTCGATTATGGACCTTGTTATCGCATCTATTTTAATAATTTCTTTTATTTTGTTATCTTCGATTTCAATTCTGTAAACAAATTTCTCTGAAACAGGCATTATCTCAACTGTATTTCCTATTGCTCGAAACTGGCCCGGCGAAAGATCGGCCGTAGTCCTTTCAAAATGAATATCGATAAGTTTTCGGATAAATTCTGCTCGAGAAATATTGTCGCCTTCGGTGATTTTCATATTTACTTTTTCATATTCAATCGGTGAGCCTAGACCATAAATACAAGAAACTGATGCGACGATGATCACATCTTTTCTTGTCAAAAGTGCTTGTGTAGAAGCGTGCCTAAGGCGCTCAATTTCTTCGTTTATCATGGCTTCTTTTTCAATGTAGGTGTCAGAAGTAGGAATATATGCTTCCGGTTGATAGTAGTCGTAGTAGGAAACGAAATAATGTACAGCGTTGTTTGGAAAAAATTCTCGATATTCTTGCGCTAGCTGTGCAGCGAGAGTTTTATTATGAGCAATAACTAAAGTAGGTTTTTGTATTTCTTGAATTACATTGGCAACGGTGTAAGTTTTTCCAGATCCAGTTACGCCCAAAAGGGTTTGATGTCTCAAACCCTTTTTTACACCCTCGACCAGACCCTGTATGGCTTTTGGCTGGTCTCCAGCTGGCTCGAAATCCCTTCGTATTTCAAATTTCATCGTGTCGCTACTATACAATAATTTTAGATAAGAAAAAAGGTAGTCTTTGCGCGATGCATCGACCACCTTGGGTTGCCGTTACACCCTATCGTTCACGGCTTTAAATTCCGGCGTCCGATGGGAGGGACATTGAACCCTCCCATCGGCCTTATTTTTTTGATTTTATTATACTGTATATATTATACACCCTCGAATTTTATTGTCAAGTCGATTCTAAGTTAGAAAAAGGCGGGTTCTGCAGAAGAGCAGACCCGCCAGACCGGTTCTATCACCTCACACGTTGTGAAGTGCCCCTACGACCAGAAGCTCGGGGAGTATAACAGTTCACTCAGTGAACATCAGCGTATGACGCGGACGGTCGAACGAGCGGAACGACGTTGACCGAGGCTCTGCGATGCTTATCAAGGCAGTCGAAGCAGTCGAGGCACGAGACGGGAGAGTAATTTAATTACCTTCTCACCGCTCTGGCAACCATTCTACGCCCTCCAGCTTAATTGTCAAGGAAGCAAAATGGGCCAGATTAGTACAGAAAAAGCAGTCGCCCACCTAGGTTCAGTTGAAGTCCGGCTCTTGTAAGAGAGTACTCCTCCTACAGCGAGGTACAAAACACCCACTAAAAAGAGAATGTAACCCATCTCTCCTCCTCGCAAAAGCTTACTCTTATAAATTAATTTGTAAACGAAAAGGCGGGCTGTATTTCAAGCCCGCCTCATATTAAATCACCGACACCTCGGTAAGTCTGTCCAGAGATGACATGAAAGCATGCCATTCTTCGGTAGACAAACTTGTCTCCTGATCAATGTTACCTCGACCACGAGGGGCTGTTTTTACCGCCCTTTTATTTATTTTCAACCACAGCTCCCTTGAGCCTGGATTCTGCTCAAAAAGAATCTTCAGTTGAGAGGGAGATGGAATCTTCCCCTGGAATCCTAAACGAACTAAGAACACACGCCGAAAATCTGCTAGCGTAGGCATGCCTTTTCTCCTACCTAAATCCTACGCCGTTAAACACCTATTGTCAATTTTTATAATATTTCTTCAAAAAATCCTCTTTATATTTTTGAAAATCTCCGTTTAAAATTTCTTCGCGCATTTTAGAGACCATACCACTTATAAAATAAATGTTGTGAATTGACGCTAAAACCCCTGCTAACATCTCCTTAGTATGAAAAAGATGGGCAATATAACTGCGTGAAAAACTTTTACAGGTATAGCATTCACAATCCTGGTCTATCGGCTTTAAATCTTCTCTAAATTCTTTATTAAATAAGTTTATTTTGCCACTTTTTGTATATGCGCCGCCGTTTCTGCCAATCCTTGTCGGGGCAACGCAGTCAAACAAATCACATCCTTTTTCTACTGCCATAAATAAGTCTAGTGGCTCACCTATTCCTAGTAAGTGTCTTGGTTTTTCTTTCGGTAAAATATTATTGACCCATTCAACTGCCTTTTCCATATCTTCTTTTTCAAATGACCCACCGATACCGAAACCATCAAAATCAAGCCCCCCAATATACTTAGCGCTTTCTTTTCGGAGTTTTTCGCTTCTTCCACCTTGAACTATCCCGAAAAGTGCCTGGGTCTCACTATTTTTACTTTTCTTATGATATTCCAGACTTTGTTTGGCCCATCTATGAGTTCTATCGAGTGCTTCTGCTTGATAATGTAGAGTTTCGTTAGGAGCTGTGCATTCGTCAAAAGCAAAAATGATGTCTGCGCCCAGATTATGTTGAATTTCGATAGATTTTTCCGGGGTAAAATAATGTGCGTCTCCACTGTCGTGAGCTCGGAACATCACCCCCTCTGCATCAATTCGAGCAATTTTAGGCTTGTCTTCCTCGTCTGCATTTTCAGGTAAAGCTAACTCTTCTTTCCCCTTCGAAACTTTACTTATCCCTTTTCCGTAGGCCACGCCAAGTGAGAAAACTTGAAAACCGCCTGAGTCAGTGAGAAGCGGGCCACTCCAATTCATTACTTTGTGAAGTCCCCCCATTTTTTTAATTTGCTCTGCGCCGGGATCTAAATATAAGTGATAAGTATTTGCAATAATTGTCTGAACACCAGTTTCTTTAACTTGATCTGGAGTTAAACCTTTCACCGTTCCCTTTGTTCCAACTGCCACAAAAGCTGGAGTAAGAATTTCTCCATGAGGTGTGGTTATTTTGCCCGCTCTAGCTAAGCTATTCGGAAGTTCCTTTTGTATTTCGAACGAAATAGGTTTCATTTCTTTAAAAGACTAGCATTTTAAACATAATTGAAAAAGGCCCCGACTAGTCCCACGCATAGCGTAGAACATCGTCGGGAGCCCTTACCTGACCACACTCGGGTCCATTTTGGAAGTGTTACCCCCCGAAACGGCACAGACTGTGCACAACGTTCACCAAGGAAGACTCTCGTCCCCTTGATGGTGTTTTACACCGCCAACGAGGACCGTAACTCTGAGTTTGCCCTTACGGGATTCTCCTAGTATTCGAATCAAAAGACTTCGCACCGTTGCCAGTACTAATCTCCTTGTGATCTGGGTATCAAGTTACATCTAAATCAAAATTCGGTCAAGCACTTTTCATGTCAAAAAGTAAAATTCACTATTTGTCAAAATTTCTAGTATAGAAATAGCTAAATTTTATAGAATCTAATCTCTAAGGATTTTTACTCAAGGTCGCGTATAAAATAAAAACTGGAGCCGGAAACGTATAGGAATACGTTGACGGACCAGTTTTTATTTTAGACGTTAGAGATTGAGTAAAAAGACTAGAGATTACTGTGGTTTTTCAACTTTAAGAAGCTCAACATCGAAAACTAATGTCGATCCTCCCGGTATCGGGCCATAGTCGCTCATTCCATATCCCAGCTCCGGTGGAATAGTTAGAGTTCTTTTTCCACCCTCTCTCATACCGACAATTCCTTCGTCCCAACCTTTAATAACTTGTCCTGAACCCAAAGTAAATTGAAATGGTTCGTTGCGGCTTACTGAACTATCAAAAACTGTTCCGTTTGTAAATTTACCAGTGTAATGCACGACGACCAAGTCTCCTTTTTGAGCAATAGCTCCGCTACCCATTAAAATATCGTTTACTTGCACTTGCGCTGTTTGTGGCATACTAGATGATGTTTTGCTTTTAGTAAATAAAGAAACTACTGTTTGTCCAAAAATAAAGAAGAAGCCAACGACGGATATCGCAACGATAACTGCGATCCACTCTTTTTTGTCTAATGTTTTCATATAGAATAATTATAACTTGGCAATGTTTGACAAGCAACCTGTTAGCAAGTAACTTTGAGAGTGGAGGCGGCATTGGCAAAGAAAATTATCCCTGCAAAAGGATTGCACTACGAAGGGATAGGCTACACTAGAATATCAGTCCCCTTTGAAGCAAACTGGAGAAATTTTCTGGTCGAGCTAGGAATTTCTCTTGATTACATAAAGGGAAAGTACGGGCTGGAACATGAAGTTGTTTTTATGACGTGTAGTATGAATGGTGAGAAAGTGAATCGAAACGATGACTATACGATTGAACTTTCTATTACTGCACAGTCTTACAGCCTGTTTATTGATCAAAAATTTAAAAGTACTAAAGGAAATGGTTTCCATCTTTTCGCTCATCACTTAGTAGTGAGATTAAAGGATGGATACAATCAACCTCGTCTACCGGACGAGATTCGAGATAAATTAAATGAAGTTGGGCTTGGGGCTAGCTAAAATGCTAGCCCTTTCTCTTTTTGTTTTTCCATGTAAAATATATAGGTAATAAATAAAAAAATGAAAGATAATAAAACTGACCCAAATCCCCCATTGACTCTAGATGAGCTTCACGAGACCGCCCAGGAGAGAGTTCATCTTATTTCTGAAGAATTCACTGAAGGGTTTGCGTTTCTTCAAAAATATCCGAAGTCAGTAACATTTTTTGGCGGAGCAAGATTTAAAGAAACTGATAAAGAATACGAGGCTGCTAGAAATCTTTCCGGAAGAATTGTAAAAGAATTAAATTACTCAATTTTTACTGGAGGTGGTCCAGGAATTATGGAAGCAGCTAATCGTGGAGCTTTTGAAAACGACGGTCAGTCACTAGGGATAAACATCGAACTAGCTCAAGCTCAAGTTAAAAATCCTTATATTACCGACAATTTGGATTTTTATTACTTTTTTAGTCGAAAAGTATGTCTTTCTTTCTCCGCCGAAGCCTACGTCTTCTTCCCAGGAGGTTTCGGCACTTTGGATGAATTTTTTGAAATAATTACTCTAGTTCAAACTGGTAAAATTGAAAAAATGCCTGTAATTCTTTTTGGCAGTGAGTATTGGAAAAGTATCGACGAATTGCTTCACAAAGAGCTACTTTCCCGTGGCGTAGTAGACAAAGAAGATTTAAATCTTTACACGATAACTGACGACGCAGACGAAGTTATAAATATTATAAAAAACGCTCCTGTTCGAAACGGAATGAAGTTTCAATACCCAAAAACAGAACTCATAGCAGAATAACCTCCAACTTTAATTATTTCAGAGCACGCATAATCGCAAGCTTGCGATTTGCTCTCGAAGAGCAAAAGGAAATAATCATTCTCACTCCAGAGCCTTCTCGCGAACTCGCCTTGTATACAAGTGCTCAAACAACGCTTCAGGCTTCTTCTCGTTCGTCGTTATTTCCTAATTGCTTCCGCAGTCTCTGAAATAGTTAAAGTTTACGGAACGTAAGGAGAAATCTCGTCGAACCAATACTTTTTCAGAGTATTTCGAAACCGCAAGCATGGTTTTGTCAAAGTCCGAGCGTTGCGAGGCTCATTGACAAATTGCGGTTGAGAACCTAAACGAATCTTCCGCTGGGAAGATGAGTGTCTCTAAAAAAGTATTGGTGAGTAAGAGATTTTTCCTCTTACCTCTGGATCTCCTTTTTTATTTCGTTAAATTCGTTTTCGATTTGAGAAAGGCGTGCTTTTGAAGCTTTTATTAGATTAGCACCCTCTTTTACGTACTCTAGACCTTTTTCGACATCTATATCTTCTTGCGACTCGAACCAAGAAACTATTTGTGATAGCTTTTTTAGTGTCTCGTTTAGATTTGTTCCTCCGGTAGGTTTTCTAAGTGTCATATAATTTGTGAGCCTATTATACCGTCAGAAAGCGAGATGTCGAGTAAATCTCCACTTTTCAAATCTTTTTTGCTTTTAACCACTTTCCCATTTTTCCTTACAATACTATATCCTCTTTTTAGCTGTCTCTCTGGGTTAAGCACTTCCAAAATTTTTCCAAACTGAACAATTTTTTCTTTCATTGCTTTTATTTGGGAATTAATCATATCCATTGCACGATTTAAAGTTTCTTCTGCTCGATAAAACACTTGCAAAACTTCTTTAAATCTATTTTGGATGAGTACACTGGAATTTTCTATATGATACTGTTTGCCGCGCAGACAAGAAATAAAATTTGAAAGAATTTTCTCTTCAGCAAGATAAATTTTAGACAAAGCCTCGTTCCAAGAAGAATTAAGAAAATTAGCCACCATTGAAGGAGTCGAGACATTTTTGTCAGAAAGTAAGCTCAAAAGTGGTTCGTCTTTATCATGACCTATTCCAGTTAAGACTGGCACTGGAAACGTGGCGATTTCTCTTAACAAAATTTCATTGTTAAAAGCCAGGAAAGATTCAAGTCCTCCTCCACCCCGCATAATGACTAAAACGTCTAAATCTTTTTTCTTTAAGGTTTTCACTGCGGATAGTAAATCTTTAACTGCTCCTTCTCCTTCAACTTTTGAATCCACAAAGAAAATTTCAAAGCCAAACTTTCCGATGTTGGTTAAAAAATCATTTATCACTGCTCCACTTTTGGAAGTAATAACGCCGATTTTGTGTGGAAAGGGTTTAATTTCCTTCTTTCGATCTAGATTAAAAAGTCCTTCATCTGAGAGTTTCTTTTTTAATTTTTCATAAGCAATTTGTAAGGCGCCTAAGCCGACGAGCTCTATAGATTCTACCTGCAAAGTCATGCTGCCGTTTGGTTTGTAAACGTTTGGATAAGCAATGATCATTACCTCCATTCCTTCTTCAATTTTTACTCCAGAGAGCGAAAAGTCTCTCTTCCACATGAAGCATTTAGCCTTACTTTCCCCTTTTTTATCGCGAATAGAGAAATATAAATAGGATCTGCCTTCATACATCTGTACTTCGGAAATTTCACCCAAAATTTTAGCCTTCTCTCCTTTTAGGACAGAATTTATTTTATCTAAATATTCACTTACAGATAAAATTTCTAAATTTGCCATGAAACTAATCTATGCCTTTATTTTATTCTTCTTTATTCGGCTTCGAGCGAATTCAATAATAGCCGGAATAAATGAAACAAAAATGATGGTTAAAATAATCGGGGTTAAATACAAATGAACTCCAGGTATAGCTTTTCCTAAATAAAATCCTGCGGAAGTGACACCGACTGTCCAGAAGAATCCTCCTATAAAAACATATTTTATAAAATGTTTATATTGCATTTGCACCGCACCAGCCAAAGTCGGTGCAAAAGATCGAACTATGGGAATAAATCTTCCAAAAATTAAAGTTTTAGCTCCGTATTTTTGGTAAAAATTCTGTGTGTATTCTATATGCTTCTTTTTAAACCAATATTTGTCATTACTTTTTAAAATAAAGTCGCGAATTTTCTGGCCGGTTGCATAACTAAACATGTAGCCCAAAATGCTAGCTAAAAAAAGAGTTGCGACTAAAAGAGCCAGATTAAAATACCCACCCGACGCTAAAAAACCTGTTGTAAAGAGCAAACTATCGCCAGGAAGGAAAAAAGTTAGAGGAAAAGATTCAAAAAAAATGATCACGAAAAGAACTGCGTAACCAAAATATCCGAAAGAAGTAATCAAATTTATCAAATGTTCCATAAGGGCTATTCTAGCACATTACTTATATCCATTCTGCAATATATCTTGTATCTTTGATTTTTCAATTGGAAATTCTTGTATTCCCAAAGCATATGCCCCAACTTGATACTGACCAAAAACAAAAGTGACAGTGTCGGGAGTTAAATACCAAACGGAATAATTGCTACTGATAGCTTCTGTACCAGAATCTATTGCATCTGGTTGTGAATACTCACCTAAAGTATCGGAAAAATACTGTTTTGCTAGTGGAGCAACTATTGAAAGAAAATTTGGATTAAAAACGTCGTCGATTTTTATTAGTTTTCCTCGATTATCGTAAGTAAATGAGTAAATATCTGTTCCGCCGTGTGCTCCTCCAGTATATTGATAAACAGAAATTAAGTATGAAACTGTTTTACTAGAAGTCGCAACTCTAGTATCAATGTACATTTGATATTGATTATCATCGCGAATATATAAGCTTTTTGCCTCCTCAATTGTTAAACTTCCATACTGACTCCAAAAATCATTTTTAGTTTTACTGATAAAACTTGCAATTTCAGGTAAATTTGTCGAGTCTGATTTTGGATAACTTAAACTCATTTCAGCATATGTACTCGATGCATGCTCATATACGATCGGTGCCACAACTAAAGTATACTGTCGTGTCGGCAAATGGATGACATCTACTGTTTTAGTTTTAGAAAAGTATAAAATCCCGCCGACTATAGATAAAACGACCAAAAGCGAGATAATAATAAGCAGTTTTTTCATTTATACATTCTACCACCCTACGAAAGGTGCAACAACTTTCTCTATTGACATGGTAGGATTTGTGTTGCATTCACACTTTTTTTATGATATATTTAATAGTGGAGGTCGGCGTGGTGAAATTTTGGCTCGGGGTTATTCTGGTTTCTACCTGCGCAATAATTACAGGAGCGGTCTATCGCTTTGTTCCTGTTCATTATTGGCAGGAAGTAGGTGTGATCTTGCTAGAAGTAAAGCGGGTCGCAGTGTTACTTCTAGTAACAGACTTAGAGTGCTTTAGCATACTTTTCCTCACTATTATCGTGATGGTGATGGGATATGCTGACTTGGAAACTCTCAAAACTTTCAGTCTGATCATTTCGTTCTATACGTTTCAGGTGGTTATGATCTACTTTTCAACTCTTGCTGCGCGGAAAATTTTCCGCCTTATCCTCCCAAAGAGGAGTAAGAAGCAAAAAGATGTCTTTGTGGACAAAAAAAATTCCGCGCTTTTACAGAAGGAGGACCATGATCCGATCGTAACGTGAACAAAGTAACTGGTGGGTGCAAATAGCGCTCACCAGTTTTCGTTTTATAAAGAATGTTTCTTAAGAATAATTTTTTGATAAATATCAATAAGAGCAAAGAAGAGTGACAGAACTATTGGTCCAAAAATAAATCCTATTGGTCCAAAAGTCGCTAAGCCTCCGAGAACTGAAAAAAGCATAAGAAGTGGGTGAATTTGGGCTCCGCGAGAATAAAGATATGGCGAAAGAAAATTATCTACCAATCCAACTATAATTCCTCCCCATAAAATAAGTCCGACCGCGGAAGCTGTGCTACCAGTTAAGTACATATATGCCACTGCCGGAATGAAAACGACAGCCGTTCCCAAGCCGGGCACAAGAGAAGCCACCGCAGAAATACTTCCCCATAAAGTGAAATGTGGAATACCAAAAATCCATAAACCAATTCCGGCTAAAATTCCTTGGATAATCGCGACAAGCAAAACCCCGCGTACTGTAGAAGTTATAGTGTTTTTTAGTTTAAAGAAAATCTGCTCGTCGTAATTGTCGCTGAGTGGACTTAAGCCAATTAATATTTTTTTAAATTTCTCTCCATCACGAAGGAAGAAAAACAAAGCAATAAAAATTAGAATTATTCCAGTGAAAATTGAAAGAACAGACGAGAGAATAGTGCTCAGGTGATCGGTGATGAATGATGCTCCTAGACTTGCAAATTCACCAATATTTAAAGAAAAGCCTGGGTAAAATCTATGTATTGGCCCTTCGATTGCGGCAGTTACCTTTTGTATATAATCAATATCTGAATGGTTTGTTAGCTGCAGGTAAACATCTTTAGATTCACTAAAAACTTGAACCGTTAAAAAGATAAACGGAATAATAACGACAAGTGCAAACAAAACCACAACTATAAAAGCCCCAACTCCATCTCTTCTGCCTATTTTATTTGATATTTTTCGATGAAGTGGCGTTAGAACAACACCAAAAATTGTGGAAAGTACCAAAACTTCTAGGAAAGGAAAGAAAATAAATGAGATAATTGCTGTAACTACAAGTAGAAAGCCTATGAAGAAATATCTTTGTAAGACATCTTTATCCATATTATTTTTTACTTAATTTTTAGGTTTAACTTCTAAATCAAGACAAACCGAATTTATACAATACCTTTTCCCAGTTTCGGTTGGGCCATCGTCAAAAACGTGCCCTAGATGCGATTTGCATCTAGCGCAAATGATCTCTGTCCTATGCATACCGTGAGTATGATCTTCAATAGTTTCTGTCGCCCCTGGCAAAGCTTTGTCGAAACTTGGCCAGCCTGTACCAGAGTCAAATTTAGTGTCAGAAGAAAAAAGTGCATTACCGCAAGCAGCACAAGTGTACATACCGTCTTTTGTTTCATGTACATATTCACCGGTAAAAGGTGGTTCGGTTCCCTTTTCTCTTAGAACGGCATATTGAGCAGGAGTTAAATTCTTCTTCCATTCATTGTTATCTTTTGGCATTTCTTTCATTTTGTTTTTGTCCATACTATTTTTTTGGGTGATTCTTTAATAAATTAGCGAATTTTTCTTGAACTTTTTCTAATTTCGGATTTATAACTAGCTGACAATAAGCAGCATCTTCATTTCTCTCATAGTAATCCTTATGATAGTTCTCTGCAACATAGAATTTCTCTAGAGGAAGAACTTCGGTTACTATTGGTTTACCATTTTCGGTGGAGTTATTTATCTCTTTAATATATATCTCGGCTTTGTTTTTTTGCTCGGATGTCGTATAAAAAATTACAGAGCGGTATTGAGTACCTATGTCATTTCCCTGTCTATTTAAAGAAGTAGGATCGTGAGAGCCAAAAAAGACCGACATTAAATCTTCGTAAGAAACTTCTTTTGGGTCAAACGTTACTTCTGTGCATTCGGCGTGACCTGTTCTTCCAGAGCTAACTTCCTCATATGTAGGATTCGGCGTTGTGCCACCTGCATAGCCTGGATAAACACTAGAAACGCCACGCAGCATCTTGAAAACTGCCTCTGTACACCAAAAACAACCTCCACCAAAAACTGCTTTTTCCATATGCAAATTATAACATAGGGCAATACTTAATTATTCACCCTCTTCCTCTCCTTTATCATCCCAAGACCATATTACTTTTACATTTAGTAAATTTTTATCCTCTGTCGTAGTAGCAGTTGTAGTAGACTGGATGGTATCGTCCTCTAGACTAGTCGCTGAAAGCATAGCAGCTTTTGGAGGTTCATTTTCGCTAGATATCGATTGTGTTTCTATATCCGAGCTTGCTGCCATTGCTCTAACCTTTGAATTTTTATCACCTTCTTTGTGATTATCTTTAATAAATGTAACAATATCTTTTGCTGGAGAAGTTGTTGATTTTTTAGAGACGACGGAGAGTTTATCGACTTTATTTTTAACTTTGGTATCGAAATTATTCAACACTTCTTCTGCAGAACTGCTTTCACCTTTTTCAGATAATTTTCCAAGTTTCACATTTAGAGATTTAACTTTCTTAGAAAAAGAGCTTTTCAACTCATCGTTTTGTTTTACAGTAAGTAGGCCGTCTGTAGCCAAAATTTCCGCCTCGTCAAGTCTTCGGGTAGCTTGAATCGCTTGCACTTCTGCACTTTGTTTGTCAGTTAAAGCTAAAGCGGACTCAATACTCTCGTTAACATTTATTTTCATTGAATAAAGAATATCTCCTGGCAAAGCACTTTGGGCAAAAGCTGAAATAGATGAACCGATAATTAGAAAAGCTAAGAGAGTCGCCGGAATATAGTTAAACTGTCGAATAAAAGTAAAACTCCAAAACGGCGTCGGAACAGGGGTTTTGTTTATTTCTTGCAATAATGCGAAAAGCACTCCAGATTTTTCTTCGGTAGTCAGTACGGCTTCTTTTGCCTTATTTATTAAATTGTCCACTAAAATTTTTTGGTTATCCTTCATATAATTCCCTTAATTTTTTTAACCCTCTGTGAATATGCACTGATACTGTATTTTCGGCCTGCCCAGTTATGACGGCGATCTCTGAAATTTCTAGTCCATTTACATATCTTAGAAAAACTGCGTCTTTGTATGGATCATCTAGTTTGGCGAGAAGCTTGATCGCTTTTTCACCATCAATTATATCAAAGGTATTTGGAAGATTATCCGCTTTCGGATCAAAACCATCTTCTGCTAAAGCATCTAGAGAGAGGTTTTTCTTTTTGCGATATTCGTCGATAACTAAATTGTTTAGAGTTTTGTATAAAAAAGCTCTCATGTTATCAATCTTCTTTCCTTTGCTTACATACATCCACACTTTTACGAAAGTTTCTTGTAAAAGATCTCGAGCTAGTTCGCGGTCAGATACCTTAAAAAGGCAATGTCTAAACAAAGCATCTGCATGCAAATCGTAGGCTTTTAGAAACGCTTGTTTAGACTCTTCCATATATTTAGACGCTTAAATAAGGGCAGTATTACAGGTAGGACTATAGCACAACTACCCCTGTCGAGATGATATTAGTGTAGATATATAAAAGGCCAGTAATAACGAACAATAGGCCTATATTGAGCCACACCGCCCTAGGATTGTGGTTCCGTACATCCGCAAAAATGAGCGAAATCAGGCTAATTATTATAAGTAGCGCAATCGCTAAGTAAGCGATCTCGAGGATTTTACTTGGAGAACTAGCAAGTCTTTCGATAGAGTTTGAATATTGCACATTTGCCTCAGAAACTGGAGCACTCTCTTTTTCAACTGAAATAAACATTTCGTTTGCGGACACGGATTCCGCGAGGACTTTTGAAGTAGTAGCAACTGTTGCTACTTTCGCTTTTACGGGAGTAGTACTTGCGATAACTTTTGGGATAAATGTTTTGCTAGCTGGTCTGCCAAAAAGTTGGACTACGAAAGTAGTTCTTTTGCCTTGATACATCCCCTCCGCTGTTGCAATGCCGATTTCAGAAAAATTTCCGTTCATTATATTTGCTTTATGTCCCGGAGAATTCATCCATGCTTTGTTCACATCCACTGATTCGTCAAAATTTACCGCTAAGTTTTCACCCGCATAGCTAAAATCATAGCCAGCTTGCCCAAACCAGTACCAAGGGGAATGGCCTTCCGGACTCGTATGAGCAAAATATCCCTTTTCTGCCATATCGTCTGCTTTCAGTTGGGCTGCTTTTTGGAGAGTCGGAGAAATGACAAGTTGCTTGAAATTCGCCATGAGTCTGTCTTCGTTTGCGTAATCAACTAAAACTCTCGGTAAAACTAAAGCAGTTAAATCTGTATTTAGAAAAATGAGCCTACTGGAAACAGCGACAAAAAATAAAGTGACGATTATAGTAAAAATAGCCACAGCGGAAGCCTCTCTTAGCAAATGAGGATTATAGTCATTATGCCTACCTGGGGTAAGATATTTCTTAAACCCGCCCAAAAGCTTATTCATAATAATATTAAATCACAAAAACGAAGGCAGAACAACGAATGGAAAATCTAAACAAAGCCTGGGAAGAAATCCGTCTTAATATTTCTTTTTGGAATTCCTAGTTGTCTTAAAATATCTGTAAAAGCCACAACCATGCCGTGAGTTCCAGAAATATAAAATACTCTTTCATTATAATCCAAGACACTTTCTACGATCATTTCTTTAGTAATAAATCCAAGTTTCATATCTGGTTGTAGCTCGTTTCCAGTAAGTTCCCCAACGACGTATGTAGTATGCCAACCAATTTCTTTTGCGCTATCTAAAATATTTTTGTAAGCGATGTCGTGGATAGTTTTATTGGAATAAAACATTTGAATATCGCGTAATTCTTTTTTGTCCAGTAAATATTTTGCCATACTGCGAAAAGGAGTAACACCAATTCCACCGGCTATAAAAACAAGTTTTTTCTTTGCGTTTTTTGGTAGAGTGAATTCTCCAGAAAGTTGCGAAGCTATTATTTCATCTCCTGGGTTTAAAACCTGCAATTTTTGCTTAAAAGTACTTGGTTTTGGATAAAATTTCGTGCCAAGTAAGATATTCTCCTCTGTTGGGCTTGAGGCAATAGTGAAATATCGCCTGTTTCCTCGGAAATCCGCACCGATTGGATCAATTGTCCATTCTAAATATTGCCCGGGTTGAAATTTCAACTTTTCGTCGGATTTGAAATGGAAATCAAGCACGTCTTCAGTCACTTTTTCCTTTCGCAAAAGCGTAAGGCGAAGTCTTGCGCGAGGACTAACTAAATATGTGAAAAGATTTCCAAGGAGTAAGGCTAAAGCTGGTGAAGAATAAAGTGGGCCAAACTGAAACTCTGCGCCAAAGAAGAAACCTACAATTACAGCGTAAATTATTTGTAATTTTTTTGTAGTCGGCATAGTGAGTGGCTCGGTAAGCATTATCGAACCAAAGAAAATGATTGGCCACGAATTAAAAAGCTCTTTTAAGATTTCTAATACACCTTCCCCGTTAATCGTCCCGTAAACTAGGATGGTCGCTGCGGCAACTGCAAAAAATGAGAAGAAAAGAGTAAATCTTTTAACTTTTCGCAAAATTAAAAAACCTAAAATAGCCACAGGGATGAGCATGACTTTGCTTCCCACCCACCAAATGCCCAAGCCACTTCCAGCAAGTCCAAAAGCAAAAACTGCAAAAGCTGCCGGATTAAAAACGTGCTTTTTGTGTAGGATGATGGTGTACTTCGAACCCATCGCAACTAAAGAGAGAACTACAAATAAAATAAAATCTGAAAAAGAGTTGACTGGATAAACGATAAAGAAAAGAATCCCCGCTGTAATAGAGTTTGATTCCACATTCCACTTCACTGAAAACATGTTTGCGAAAATGTAGTTTAAGAAAAAGCAAAATGCATAAAAAGTGAAAAAAGAAATAAGAAGTCGTACTCCTCCATATGGCAATATTCCTAAAAATCCAAAAACGACTGTGACGAAGGCTAAGGCCATAAGTCCCCACAGCATCAGACGATACATCGTTATCTTATTTAAAAAATTGTCTATGTATTTCATACAGTCTATTATAACAAATGCGACAAAATCTCTTACTACAAGATCTTGAGATACTCAAGTAAATAACTCCGCATTGAAATTTTCAGATTTTTCGATACTAAAATCAGGACGCAAAATAAGATACTCAAATTCAAAGTGTTTCAGTAAAGTTTCTGCTGGAACAAAAAATAGTCCAGTGGTTAAAATATCCGCAAGGAGAGTCGTTTTGGCTAAAGTCCACACTGCTAAAATTTCCTTTGGTGAAGAAAGCGTTTCCGGCGAGATCACGTGGTGAAACTCTCCCCACGCTCGCCTGTTTCCAGCAGACCCACACAAACTTTCATCTTTTAAATCGAGAACACCAATCACAGATGAAGTATCGTTTGGATGCTCCAGCCCGACTTTTATTGGCTCCTTTCCTCGATGTCTCATATCCCCACCCGCATCCACACAATATGAGTGGATTCTGTTTTCCTCCAGAAGTTCGGAAATAATATCAACTAAATAACCTTTTCCCCCTGCTCCAAAATCCAAAAGTACTGGCTCTTTTAATTTTAAAATAGGGTTTTTCCATTCCATCACCTCTTCCCACCTTTTCGGCTTCGTTAATTCTTTGGAAACAAGTGAATATTTTGCATCATAGCCGGCATCGACCAAAACTTTTCCAATAAGTGGAGTCACAAGGCCGCCTGTCACCTCGTACATTTTTTTGTAAAGTGAAATCATCTCGTTCGCGTCGGCAGGCAGTTTGTACTCGCCTACCACTTGCGACATTTTGGAGACGATCGAGTCATCTCGAAACCTAGAGTAAGCAAAATCAAACTCGGCGATGCGTCCTTTGATTTTTCTAAGCAAAAGAGTCTCTTCGTCAAGCGAAAGTTCTTTGTTTATATCAATAGTCCAATGCGTCCCGATCGCCTCGAATTCGTATTTGGTCATGTTTTTATCTACATAACATTACCACGAACTTTCAAATTGGAATAAAATCTCGTTGACTCATAATTTTTATGGCATATCTCGGAATGAGTGAATCATGAGAGCTAAGAGAAAATTTCAGCAGAAATTTATCTCGGTACCAGAAAAATTATGAGGAAAAAGAGATTTTATGCAGAGGCCTGCGCCTCTATTTTGGCTAGTGCATCCATAAAACCCTTTGGACTCAGCGAAGATCCAGAAACTTTAGTGATAGAAATGTCTGTTATTTTCTTTCCAATAACTTGGGTTTTATATCCAGCAATAAATTCTTTTTGGTGAAGCTTGGACTCTGGTCGAGTAGCAAGAGAGACTACAGTAGCATCTGTAACAACTTCATCTTTCAAGGTTAAAGTGACTTTTATTTGTTCAGCTCCGCCAGGAGAATTATAGTCACCCGTCGCGGTATAGGTTCCGTCTTTAAAAGTTCCCGTCTCCATTCCAGACATATCTCCGCTCATCGGCCGGCCGTCATTTCCAGGATCTGGAGTATCGTCAATAGTTGCGCTCGGTGGCAAAACTTTTGTCGTGTCTGTTAAAGCAGATGAATTTTTGTTTGAATATTTGTAACCTGCATAAGCAATTAGTGCGATCACAACAACTGCGACAGCCCAAAGCAGGGCATTATTCTTTTTTGGTTCTTCCATATTTAAATTTTCGAGTTAGTGGTAATTAAGTAATTATATGTTGATCCATTTTTTTATTCAACCCCATAAAGAGAAGTCTACCGTGTACTCTGCGTTGCTCTAGTCCTGCAGCTCTACTAATGGGGCAAATTGTGTTTCCACATTCTTTTTGCTTGGCTTTTTCGTCCGACAAAGGCTTTTTCTAGCTCCTGCGGAACGATTCCGTGTTCTTGAAGTATTTGTTTTAGTCCTTTGCCTGACTTTAGTTCTGTTTTTACCTCGTTTGGATCAAGTCCGAGGCTTGTTGCTAAGTTTCCGGCGCGTTTCGCGGACTTCCAGTGCCCCATCATATGCATAGGAGAGACTTTTATTTCTTTGTTAAATGTGGGTACCGAACTATTTACGTTATCTACTGTGTCTGCCAAAGCAGCATTCGTTGTTCCCATGAGGATAAGTCCAGTAACAACTCCAGTAGACGCACCTGCCCAAATCGCTTTTTTGAATTTCTTATATTTATTGTTTTTCATGAACATCTGAATTAGCTCTTATACAAATACATACAACATCAAAAAGATTTTATTTCAAAAGTTTACTCATTTGGCGAAAGTTTTCTTACTCCATATGCACGGACAATATTTCCATCCACATCTCCCGCTACATACACTTGATCTCCCTCATGAAGCACGACTCTCACTGGAAAACCGTCTGGCGTGAAGACCTGAACTTCGCCATATTCCTTGCCTTGACTTAAAAGAAAAGAACTTGTAGCAAGAGAAATAATTTGCCCCCTAAATAAACCGTTTTCTTTGTGGCTCTTATGTAGATTTATATAAAAGAAACCTACCCCAGGGATTGGTAGCTTATTATTCTCGGCCATTTGCATTAGGTTGCGATGAAAGGAGGTCATATTTATTACTGCTCCGGCGACAGTAATCATTAAGATTGACCCCATAAAAACTACCAAAACTGGCTTATGATAGCCAAATTTGAAGCGCTTTAAGAGAGAGTCGAGAAAAAGGATAAGGCCTACATCCAAAAGAAGCAAAAACCATGGAAAAACAAGGAAAAACTCATACAAACCCCGACTACCAAAGCCTAAAAGGAAAAACTGTCCGCCGGTTCGTAAGTTAAACCAGGTATAGCTTATTAGCACTGCAGAAACGACAAAAGTAATAAAGGCAACGAAAATCAAAACCGCAACTTTCGCCACGAAAAAAGCTTTTGGTCGCATTTTTACTTCTCCTTTTCGAATTTTGAGAAGAATTTGCTCTTTTAGATTATTTTGCAGGTGGTTCTGCAAATTATTCTGTAAATTATTTTTTGTGTCTAAGTTTTCCATTTCGCTTTATATTTTATAAGTCTATTTTTAAGTCTTTATATTTTTCCTTAAGTATCTCCTTGGCTCTCATTATTCTCACACCGACCGTCCCTATCGGGATGCGTAAGATTTCCGAAATTTCTTTGTAACTTAAATCTTCAATGTAATACAGAACTAAAATTTCTCGATATTTCGGTTCAACTTCTCTTAAACCTCGATCGACTATTTCCTTAATCTCCTTTTGCTCGCGCTCGCGGACAATCGGATCGTCAGTTACGGTGTGAGAAAGAACCGTATCAAAATCAAAGAGATAAAGTGGACCAGTCTGGCTCTTTTTTATGCTGTTTACATATGTGTTGTGGGCGATTCGGTAAATCCATGGAGAAAATTTTTGTTTTATGTCAAAACTTTTTATATTTTGAAAAGCTTTAATAAAAACTTCTTGAACAACATCTTCGATATTGTCGTCGCTTGAAATAAATTTTTTACCGTATCTAAAAAGCTTCGCTTGATAACGCTCCATCAAAATACCAAATTTCTCCGTATCTCCGTTTTGGACGAGCTCGGCCAGATCCTCATCAGAGATCTCTCTATTTTTCATTATTATTACTATACTCCTCTACTATTCTGTAGTACAACAAATTTTCTAAAAAATTTCGACTAATTTGCCGCGCAAGTGCCGTTTGGAAGAACTTTAAACAAGTTTCGGATATCGATTCCATAGTCGTAGTCTTTGCCAAAACCATCAGTCGGCTTAGGAGTCACCACTCCGGAAACTACCGCATAAACAGAGGAATATGGATCCGTACCAGATTTATTTTTTGTATAAGCAGACGTGAGTTCAGAGTATGCTTTGGAAGACCCCAAAACCCAGTGTGCAGTTCCACCACACGGTGTAAAAACTCTCGCACCTTCAGCCATTATTAAATTTCCAGAGAAAAGTTGTTCGCCGTCGTCTTCTAGTTTAAATTCTTTTATTCCACCATCAACAACTACTAAATATTTCGTAACACCGACACTTGGCGCTACGGTCATCGCTTCATCTTTTTTTCTGTCTGCATAATTTATCATCGCGATGCCTTCCTTTATCAAAATAGATTGTGGAGCGATTCTGTCTCCTAAAAAGACTGTGCCAACACTTTTATACACTCCATCTTTTTGCAGAGCTATAGCTGTATAGAAAAAAGTTCCGCTGCCACCTGTATTTTGGGTGATGAAAAGTGCGGCATCCTGTACTCCGTCTCCATCTAGATCACCAAAAATTGGCGAACCAAAGACAAAGGTTTTGACTTTAGCTGCGGAGCCAGGAATAGCTACTTCGGATTTGCCATTAACTAAAGTTACATTTTTATTTTCAATATTATAAGAAATATTTAAAGGAGAGGAAGTTTTTTGATTATTTGTTTCATTAGAAATAGATTGAGTTCCATATTTCCAGAGTAAAAGTATTGCTGCAACCACCACTACTAGCACAAGGATAATAATTTTTTTATTTTTCATATTTAGTTGATTATAGCACGAATCCGCCAAGCACTTTAGCACTTGGCGGACTTATTTAATAAGGAATTTCTCTCGAATTCAGAAGCCTACCACATCTCTTGCAAATCCAACGTTTCCAACCCCAAAGTTGAGTGTCACGTGGGTCTTCAGCGGCAACAATTTGAGTTTCGACTTTCCAGCTGCCACATTGAGTACAACGTATTGCGAATTTTTCTAACCATAAAGCTATTAGGTTCATCTCCACTCCTTTTCTGTTAAAAGAATGAATTAGATTGGTCTCCTTGTCAATTCCTAATTCTCTTGACTCTGACGTTGCGTCATAGTTTATCCTATGCTAGCCTAAGTCGAAAGGCTAAATCAAATGTCATACACAGTCCAGCAATTATCAAATATTTCAGGTGTAACCGTCCGCACACTTCATCACTATGACGAAATCGGGCTTCTTTTGCCTAGCCGGAGAAAAGAAAACGGCTACAGGTTTTACGAAGAAAAAGATTTGCTCAAACTCCAGCAAATCATGTTTTTCAAAGAACTAGACTTCCCTCTCACCGAGATAAAGAAAATAATTGAAAATCCAAAGTTTGAGGAAATGAAAGCTTTAGTAGAGCACAAAAATCTAATAGAATTAAAACAAAAAAGATTAAAAGGACTTGTTTTGACAATTGATAAGACTATTAAAAAATTAAAAAAAGAAAAAAATATGAAAGACGAAGAATTATACAAAGCATTCAAAGAGCATGACAAAAAATATGCCGAAGAAGCAAAAGCGCGCTGGGGTAACACCGACGCCTACAAAGAGTCTGCAAAACGGGTTGCGAAAATGACGAAAGAGGATATCGCAAAAATTCAAAAAGCGGGTGATGATTTGATGAAAGAAATTGTGGAGAATATGTCTAACGGGCCTACATCTCCCCAGGTTCAAAAACTAATCGAGCGGCACTATGAGGGGCTAAGAAACTTTTACGAACCAAACCTGGAAGTTTACCGAGGTTTAGCTAACATGTACGTAGAGGATCCTCGTTTCAGTGCATTCTACGAAAAATACGCGAAAGGCTTGGCTCAGTTTATGAAAACTGCGATGCTTTATTACTGTGACAATAGATAAGAGAAAACGCCGTGGATTAGCTCCCCGGCGCTTTGTTTTATGTAATTTCGTATTACCTGCGATTCCGCAAGTAAATAGCTCGCCGCTGTTCACTCGTGAATGGGGGTCCGTAGTCCATGCTGTCTTTTTTGAGGAGCAAGCACAGGGCCCCCATCACTGCGCAAACTAGAAGATTTCCAGCGAACCTCGCTGGGACAAGTAAGAATGAAGTCTTCATTGAAATTGCCTCCTTATACAGTATATCACAACTGGTCTAAAAAGTCAAGTGTGGAAAATTATTTGACAAAACTTATAAAAAATGTAGATTTTTTAGTGGAAGGAGCCTAAATGGCAAATAAGTCTCAGATCCCAGAACTAGAAGAAAACGAGGAAGCGTATCGAGCGTCAGTAGTGGCGGCAATTGAACCGCGAAAGTATGCGGTATATGTGCCGAAGCCTCTGAAGGTCGTGGAGAAGGAAGCGATTGAGAAGGCCTTAATCCACCATAAGTTCGTACTCAAAGACGTTTACAAGTCTTTGGGGATCACCTACCGAATCCTGAAGTACAAGTGCGACAAGCATGGTATCCCTATACGGAAACCGGCGGTCGCTAGCGCGCAAGAGTCGTAGAACAAGGGCGAGCAGAAATGCTCGCCTTCTTTTTATTTTATCGGATCTTTGGTCGCTTGATTTCCGAGCGCTGTTATCAAAGAAGTAGAATGGAAAAAGTTAGGAAGTTTGCTTTTCCATTTTGGGTCAGCTGTGTCGATATCTGGATCAACTCCCCTGCCTTCGATCGGCTGATTGTCGTCGCGCATGGTGATACTGTTTACTAAAAGCAAGGTATATTTTGTCTTCGGATCTATTTCGGTTGTTAATGGATAAGTGTTTTCTACAGTACCCCAGCCCCTTGTGTGAGTGCCGATCGTTCTGCCTAAATGAAGTCGTTTGAAAGCTGCAGAAATGACTTCCGCGGTTGATTGAGTCATCCCGTCGGTAATGATAGCGATTTCAGAATATCGATCGAGCAGAGTAAATTTTGGCTGGACAGTTCTTTGCACTTGCCACTCGTTTTGATGGAAAAGGTCGAAAGCGTATTGGTTGCCGCCCAAAAATATTCCCATAAAGTTTTGCACAAAGTCGAGTGAGCCTCCCACATTTCCGCGAAAATCCAAAATTAGGCTATTCAAGCCCGGCGTAGTTGAAGCGTTATCGATTGCTTTTACGAATTCGATAAAAGTTGTTGGAGAAATTTTACTTATGTACATGTAAAGTGTCTTATCGAGCTTAGTTACGAAGACTGTTGGCTCTATTTGATTTTGATCGTAAAGAGTTTTGCTGTCGTTGTTACTTAAAACTTTTTTTGCGTAGGTTATTTGCTCGAGTTCAGCTTTGGCAGCGGGGGTGGTAGATGCCTTTAGGGCTTTTGATTTCTCGGCATAAGCAAGTTCTACCTCTTCAATACTTGCTCCTTTTTCTAAACCTAAATTTTGATATAAATTTTTGCCCGGATTTACGTTCGCCACTGTCTGGCGAAGTTCTGCTTCCTGCGCAGAAGAAAGAATTCCGTTTCTACCCGCCGGCTCAAGGTTGTAAGTTGCAACGAGAATTGTGTTTACTATTAAATTTTTCTTTGCCTCTGTGCTTGTCGCTTCCGCTAATGCTTTTCCTAGCATCGTTGCAACTCCTTCGCGAGTAGAAGTAGCTAAAGTAGCTTTTGCGCCAGCTTTTTCGAGAGATAATTTAAAGATTGTGGCTAAGTCGTAGATTTTTGGATCGTTCCAATAGTTTTGTCTTATTGAGTCATAAGCTTCCATACCAAAACGCACATACACATCATTTTCCTCCGGGGTTTTGTAGGCTTGTGTAGAAGTCGGTAAATGCTTTCCATTAAAATACCAAAATCCCCCGGCTGCTAAAACTAGAACTAGAAAAAAAAGTAATTTTTTCATTCAGTACAATATTACTACGACGAAGCCTCTGCAATCAACAGGTGCGACATTGGAAAGGTTTACACTGTGATAAAATAGTTGCATGGATCCCGTAAGAAATCTGACAGTTAATTTTTTCGCAAAAGGTCGATCTTTGAAAGAGATGGGAAGTAATTATTAATTAATATTTATATACGGAAACTAAAGTTTCCTATTTCAAACGGGATGGACAAACAAGTTCTTGAATCCCTTAAAAAAGTTTTTAAGGGCACTATTTCTACGAGTGAGGAAACCCTAAAAACCTACTCTCGTGACGCAAGCCTTTTTGAAGTGAAACCTGAAGTTGTTCTCTTCCCGAAAACAAGTAAAGACGTGTGTGCAGTTGTAAAATGGGTAAATGAAAATAAAAAAAAGTACCCAAGTCTCTCTATCACCGCACGTTCTGCTGGCACAGACATGACTGGAGGACCTTTAAACAACTCGATTATTTTGGACTTCACTAAGTATATGAACAAAATAAAAGAGCTTACTCGCTACGAAGCGACTGTTGAGCCAGGCTGCTATTATCGCGATTTTGACAAAGCAACTAGGAGAAAAGATGTGATGATGCCAGCCTATACTGCGTCGCGCGAAATTTGCGCGGTGGGGGGAATGGTTGCTAACAACTCTGGAGGTGAAAAAAGTATAAAATACGGCAAAGTTGAAAATTATGTAAAGAAATTAAAAGTTGTTTTTTCGGACGGACTGGAATACGAAGTAAGGCCTTTAACTATGGAGGAATTGAAAAGTAAAATAAAAGAAAAAGGTTTTGAGTCTGGACTTTATCGAAAATTATTCGATCTTATTTCCGAAAATTATGAGTTAATAACAGCTGCTAAGCCAGATGTTTCTAAAAATTCCTCTGGGTATTATATGTGGAATGTTTATGACAAAGCTAAAGAGACTTTTGACCTTTGCAAGTTAATTGTGGGCTCGCAAGGGACGCTGGGAATAGTCACTGAAATTACTTTTAGTCTGGTGCCGCTGCCAAAATATTCAAATTTGCTTGTAGTTTTCTTGCCTTCACTTCAAAACGTAAGCCAACTTATTACCCGAATTCTCCCCTACAAACCAGAGAGTTTAGAGACATACGACGACAAAGCCATGATTTTGGCGGTAAGATTTTTCCGCGATTTTGTAAAGCAGCTTGGCTTTTGGGGCGCTTTAAAGCTAGGACTTCAGTTTATTCCGGAAACTTTTATGATCCTAACTGGCGGCGTGCCAAAACTCGTCCTTATGATCGAATTTACTGGCACAAGTGAAAAAGAAGTTATGGATAAACTAGTTTTAGTAAAAGAACATATAAGTGATTTTCATTTTAAGATGCATATTACGAAAAATTCTGGCGAAGCCGAAAAATATTGGGATATTCGTCACGAAAGCTTTAATCTTCTTCGCCATCACACTCGTGGAAAGAGAAGTGCGCCTTTTGTAGACGACGTAGTGGTAAAACCAGAATATTTGCCAGAATTTTTACCAAAAGTTTCTAAAATACTAGATGAGTACAAACTCGACTACATGGTCCAAGGTCATTTGGGTAATGGAAATTTTCACTTAATTCCGCTTATGGATTTAGCTTCTCCATTTTCAGGAGACCAAATTTTGGAAATCTCTAGTAAGGTTTACGCTATTGTAAAAGAATATCATGGTTCCAACAGCGCGGAGCATAACGATGGCATCATCCGAACCCCATATTTGCGAGCACAATTTGGAGATGAAGTTTGGAAATTATTTGGAGAGGTAAAAAACATTTTTGATCCTAAAAATATATTTAATCCGGGTAAAAAAGTAAACGGAACTTGGAACGATATTAAAAAATGGATTGCGAAAAAAAATTAACCGCTAAATTAAGTGAGAAAAGATAAAAACGCATGAAAAACCTAAAAAAACTTAATCTAATAAAAATTCTCTTACTTTTTCTTGTTTTAGTCTTGGGAATAGTATCTATTTTTGAGATTGGGATGAAAGTTGCAATAAATCCCCTTCAAGATTCCTTTCCCGTCGTGATTCGAAAGACAAAAACTATTTACCCCACTCAATATTCTGATAGTCATATCACTTCAAACGCTGTTGTCTCCAACCCTAGTTTTAAAAATTTAGGATATTTTGATCCTAACGTTCTCTTTGCAAATACGATAAGTACTATAACGAAAGATGTTGGAAGTGACTCAAAAGAAGAGAAAGGCACCTGGCTTTGGACGCCAATTTCAGAAATAACTCCTAAATATGCTGATTTTATTATTTCCGGTGCGAAGAAAAATGGAATAAATACAATCTATTTGTCAGTTGATTCATATTTAGATTTGTTTGTTTTGCCAAACGGAAAAGAAAAAGATGCAAAAAAGCGAAATTTTGATAAAACCGTTGAAAATTTTATAATGTTAGCTAACAAAGTCGGCATTTCTGTTGACGCGGAAGCTGGATGGCGAAACTGGGCGGAAGATGGCAATACTTACAAAGCTTTTGCTATTTTAAATTTTGTAAAAACTTACAACAAAAACCATACAGCCAAGTTTCGTGGCTTTCAATACGACATCGAACCATATTTACTTTCAAGATACGAAAAAAATAAAGCAGATGTTTTAGCTAAATTTTTAAATTTAACTGGAGAGACTGTCAATCGCCTAAATAACACTGATTTGGAATTTTCTGTGGTTATTCCAGAATTTTACGACGGCACAAACGAGGACACTCCCCTCTTTACTTACCTAGGAAAATCAGGATTTGCTATAGATCATTTACTTACACTGCTAAATAGAAGAAATGGAAGTAAAATAATAGTTATGTCTTACCGAAACTACAGTCGAGGCGATGATGGCACGATACAAATTTCGCAAGATGAAATAAATAAAGCAAACCGAGGTAAAACCAAAATCATCGTGGCTCAAGAAACCGGAGATGTATTGCCCCCATATATAACTTTTCACAACACAACCAAGTCCTACCTACTCAAACAACTAAGTACGATTGAAAAAACTCTCGCGAAAGAAAAAAGCTTCGGTGGAGTGGCTATCCACTACGCCAACGCCTTTTTAGAGTTGAAATAAAATATTTTATATAGAAAAAGACGCCTTGTAGGATGACAAGGCGCCTTGTGCGAACAACTACTTGGTGTGGGTCTCTCGGATTTCTTTGCCGCCCAAACCCCATGCGTAGTACAGGTCGAGAGAACGAATGGCATTTTGAGATGCGACGGTTTGATGCAGCAGCTCCAAAATTATCTTTTCTGCTTTTGGATGACGATTGCAGCTTCCATTGTCGGCTTTCAGAGCTGCGCCGGAACAAACCATGAGCTTTCCCCAATCAGTTCGCCCATTCACACGAATTCCCATGATGTATGCAAACTCCTTGTTGAGGGAGTATGCGTCCACCACGAGATCAATGGAGCTGTCTTTCCGGAAAAGTTCGGAAACGGTTGTCCAGTATTCGACACCGTCTACCGTAACTACTTTTCCATAAGCTCTCATTTTCCCGTCGGTAGTTTCAAGAGTGGGAACTGAGAGTGGTCCGACGTTCTTGCCGGCATGGTACAACATATCGGCAATCAAGATTCCGACTAGGACAGCGAGCACAGCACTCAGAATTGTAATTTTCATCGAATCTCTCCATGTATAGACTAGCGCCTATTTACCCTGGTTTATATCTCTCTACTTATTATACCACGATGTGCCCTATTTTGTCAAATGGAAAAAGGCATTCGATTTTGGGTCGAATGCCTTGTTTAACTTAGGAGATGCCTGCGAGTTCTCGTTTAACTTTCAATACGAGAGTTACGATCTCGCTTGCCTCTTTGCTGTTAACTTTGGTTCTGGTGGAAAGAGAAATCGTTCTCTCATCTGTCTTTGGTTTGGTTACAAGAACCCCAATCGAAAGAAGATGGGAGATCGCTTCGTTTAAGCACTTAACATCAAATGTTTCGTCAGCATACATTTCGTACTGCCGACGGACCATTTTCTTTACCGTGTCCTCAGCAAAGTAGTGCTTATTAAAGCGTCCACCCGAACGACCTGGTTCAAGAAGAGAAATAATGATTTCGCGGCGCATTTTCCATTCCGGGAAAGTGCAGATTTGTTCCAATGATTGGAACCTCTCTCGCACAAAACCTTGAAGAGAAATATGCCGCACTTCTCTCACGATCTCTCTTTTTTGTCCTGGAGTAGCAGGAGCTTCTCCTGCTTCGGGAGTATTGTCGAACTTCTCTTCCCTTGCAAGCGCCTGACCAAAAAGACGAATCTTGTCCCGTCTTAACTCCGCTCTAAGGCCCTCCTCGTACAGCCTTACTGCTTCTTCGCTTGAAACCTTCGACGCTTGAAGCGCCATAGATTTCAAGTGCACATCTTCCCGAACAGAATCTTGCGAGATTACGCCTCTGCCTTCTTTAGCAACAAACAACCCAGAGTCCTTTCGCCAGCGTAGAGTCACGATACGGCTACAAACCGTATCGATGAATTCTTTTTGGCGATTTGGGTTTTTATAAGAACAAAAATCTTGAACGTAAGATCTTTCTTCTTCTGAGGAAACCTGAAGTTCCCTCAAAATAAGAATGAATCTTCGCAGAAGGCCCCGACTAATATTTCGCCTTTTTTCTTCTTGCTTGACCAACTCTTGGGCCCGGCGAAAAGAAATCAGGTAGTCTATAAGCGACTTTTCGTATTCGGCAAGGTCTGAAGCTCGCCAAAACCGATAACGGCTAAACATTCCCCCTCTAAAGCCAAGAAAATTTTTCTTAGCAAAGAGGAAATTTGTCCAGTCGTAATCCCGGCCTTTTTCGACAAGCTCTGAAAAGAGCGAGTGACAACGCCGAGCATAAAATGACGCAGCAGCATATTGGAAGTTCAGGCGCATGTGCTTTGCCTCATGAAAGGCAAAGTAAAAGCAACCTAGAGTAAAGCATCCGGCTATGCTTGAGAAAAGAGGACTGTAGCTCATGACAAAGTTTCGATAGAAAAAGTAGGCGCCTACAATTCCTGTCGATAGGAAAATGAAGGAGACAAGTGCAAGCTGGGTCGCATTTTTTCTATAGTGAGCGATCACTTTCAGATCTTTCGGTAGATCCATCTAAACCACCTTCCTTTAAAGGAACTTCTAGATTTGAATCTAACATTATTTTCCAAAAAGTCAAATAGAAAATTTCAAATTGACACTCCCCCACAAAACGCTAGACTTCGGATAGGAGTGTTCTATGAACATTGATGAGTTGAAACGATTTTGGAAGAGAGCGGACAAGCAACGTGGATGCTTACGTGGCCTGAAAACAAGACGGGGTCGCAGAAAAAGTGAATATGACGAAGAAGATCCATTTAGAATGGATAGCGACTTCCTTGTCGAAAAAAATCAGTTCATTGCGGACAAGGCAAAAATTCTTTCAAGTAAAGGTTTTCGTCGCTTGAAAGACAAGACTCAGGTCTTTACGGATCCAAAGAACCCTTTCATTCGAACGAGATTGGATCATGTTTTAGAAGTAGTAGCCGTGTCTACTATTGCTGCCGATATGCTAGGACTAAACACTGACCTGGTAGAAGCGGCGGCATTTGGACATGACATTGGTCATGTGCCTTTAGGACATCCTGGTGAACACTGGATGGCCACGGCGATGGGACGACCAGAATTTTGTCATGAAAAAATGGGGCCCATCATCACTCAGAAAATTGAGCGACGTGGTAGAGGTTTGAACTTAACCCACGAAACCCTTGAAGCCATGATGCGCCATAGCGGCAACATGGCTAAAGATAGTATGTCAGCAGAAGCGTGGGTATTACGCCACACTGACAAATTCACCTATATCTTTCACGATGTGAACGATATCTTTGTAAGGATGAAGTTCCCAGATAAAGTGGGAGCCCTCAAGCTTGCAAATGAGTTCGGTGAAAATCAAAGGCAGAGAACTACGACTGCAATGGCAGGCTTAGTCCTAGAATCTGAGGACTGTGGCAAAGTTAGCTTCGAAAAATCGGCATTAGCTGTGAAGTTTAAGGAACTTCGGGATCTCATGTATAAAGTCTACGTTCATGTCACAAGACAAAATGTAGAACCAATACTTGAGCCAGTTCTAAACTTTCTAGTTGAGCTCGGAATTGGTGATCCATTCCTTATTCTAGCTTTGATGACTGACCGAGACGTGCTTAGGCTTCGTGACGAAAGCAATCTCGACATGCAGGCATTCAACAAGACGTCTGTCTGCGAGATTGTTCCGCACTTGGCAGAGATTGGTAAAATTGATCTCTGTGATCCAGACTTAGATTGGTAATAGTGTTAGAAAGAAAAACCCCGAGCATCGCGCCCGGGGTTCCTCTTTTATCTCAATTTAAACTCAGATTAACTTAGATGTTTTGATACCAACTTGGTCATTTCGAACATGGATACAGTTCCCTTTCCTCCGAAAACTTTCTTTAGATTTTCGTCAGCATTGATGTTCCGTCGATTCTTTGCATCCTGAAGATTATTCTTCTTGATGTACACCCAGAGCTTCTTTACAACTTCTGATCGAGGCATTGGACCGTTTCCTACTACCTTCGCTAGGTCAGAAGAAACTGTCATCGGCTTCATAAATGCTGAATTTGATTTTGCCATAATTTTTATTAAATTCTAATATGCCTATAGTATACCAGACTCCCTATAGGGAGCGCTAGTCTTTAGCCCTTGATAAATAGCTCAAAGTTGGTCAAATCCTCATCTGCCCCTGCAGGGATTAGATTCAAAATAGCCGGTTTACCGTTCCATGTAGCCTTTATTTTGGCCTCTGCGCTCGCGCTAAACTGCACTTTAAAGCGCTCGGGAGTCACTACTTGGGCACATTGTTCTGCACTTGTCGAAGCTGTAAAGGCGATCGTGACCTGTTCTGGCGCTGACTCGGCTACACTTGCCTTCGCATCAAGAACATAACAAGGTGTAGGCAAATTTACTTGCCCGGCTACTATATGTGTTCCATTTTTAAATTGATGCTTTGCGTCGATTCTCATCGTTTCTGTCTCTTCAGCTAAAACATCTCCAGTAGGAGGAACTTTTGTACTTTTATAATGAAACCAAGCCCACGTTCCTAGAAGAATAACCAAAATCGCAACAATCCACCAAATTACTGTATGTTTTTTAATGCTTTGATTTTCCATTGTGTTTTTTTATCTGATAATTGAATTTACTGTATAATTATATCAAATCAACTCTCCTAGGACTTACAAATATGGATGCAGTTCGAGGAAAAACGAAAAAATACGAGGAGCCTTATAAGTATAAGGTGACAAGAATTTTTGAAGTTTTGATAAAGAAATGCGCCAGATTTGGAAGTCCTAGTATTCGATGGTAAAAGGGAAGGATATAGATGCATCTCTAGCCGGATCCCCACTTGGATTGTCTTTCTTAAGTACAAGGGTAGCTGGACCTATATATGACTGCGGCACAGAAACAGAAACTTTAAACGGCACAAAATCCTCTGTCATCCAAGAACTTTGCGCTTGCGCTGGTCCCTGCCACAAAACATTTCCGTCTTTATCCAAAACATTTACAGGAAAACTCGCCTCAAAGTACCAAGTCCCTCGCGCTTTGCCCATTACCACAAAATCTTTTCCAGTAACTGCTCCAGGGTACGGCAAATCAACCACAATTAAATCCTTTGAAGAATTCGTGTAAGTAATGGTTGGCGTTTGCCCTGTTCCGTTAGGCACAACAGGCGCTTCGGCTGAATTTCTAAAATAAACAAAACCTCCGTACAAAACGATTGCTAAAACAACTAAAATTAATATTATTTTTTTCATATATTTTTATTTATTTTTATTTAAACGCATTTGACGACGCCTATATTCATCCCCCACAACGTCCGCTGCATAAGTTCCTAAAAGTGTTAAGAGAAGAGCTATAAAGAGTTTTAGGGTCATGATTTGGATGCGACTCTCAACTTCAGACATATTTCTGCCCACTGCCACAAACCACCCAGACTCTACTTTAAGGGGCCGCACGACAAGAGCGATACGCGTACCTTTTTTCGGCTCCCAGGTAACTCTGTTTTCTTCGTGCGACTTGGCATAATCCAAAACGCCTTGCGGTACACGTGGCGCTTTCTCGTCTAATAAAGCAGACGAGTCAAGTACGTTTCCGCTTTCATCGTAAAAAATAACAAAGGAAGACAAGCTATTTTCAATATCAACCGTACTATATTGTTTTCTTATTTGTGGAGGCTGTAATTCCCCTGCTTCAACTGACTTTTGAATATCTCGCGCAAGCGCTATTTGCGGGTCGTTTAGCGACTGCCGCATCTCTTGCTGTAGCCCTGCATAAATAAAACCAAATACGAAAATAATAGCAACTCCTAGAGGAAACCAATGAAAGAAAACGTGGGTAAGGCGTTTCATGCGGGTATTGTAGCATAAAAGGGGTTATAATTTATGAGATGAGAAAGTTTTTTCTTATTTCTAGTTTTTTTCTCCTTTCTACACCGGTTTTTGCTCGTACTCCAACTGCGCCAAGTGTCACTGTAAGTTCTGAAGTTATTACTCAAGGCGAGCCGATTTTAATTTCTATTACCGGCATAAGAAATTTCAGTGAAATAGAGCACTCCGAATTTGGAGGCAAATATTGGAAGCCTTTTATGTTTGATGAAAAAATTTATGGTTTGGTCGGCGTAGATATTCACGACAAACCCGGAAAATATAAACTTATCGTAGAATTTAGAAACGGAATTTCTTTCGTAAAAGATATTACTGTTTTGGAACGGTCAAAAGTCGAAGAGCCCTTAGGAATTCCAGAAAAACTTGGCGGAGATACTGTCGTGAGTCAAAATAACTTAGTAAACGACTTAGCCAAAGAAAATGCTTCTTTGGAAAATATCCGCGCGGCAAGACCCTCGCTTTGGTGGCAAACTTTTGTCATGCCTCTTTCTAGTAGCGTAGTGACTTCTCCTTTTGGCTATTCGAGAGAAACTGGCGCTTACACTATTGCTCATAAAGGCACAGACTTCCGGGCAAGTGTGGGTACGCCTGTGAGAGCAATCAATATAGGAATAGTACGCGTAGTTCAGGAAGGACGAACTTACGGCAAAACTTTGGTCGTGGATCATGGTGACGGCGTGCAAAGTTTTTACTTACACTTATCTCAAATAAACGTAAAAGTAGGCCAGATTGTGGGTCGCGGAGAAGTTGTGGCGCTCTCTGGTGAAAGTGGTTACGCTGTTGGGCCGCATTTACATCTTTCGATCCGAATAAACGGTGTTTCTGTTGACCCGATTAAGTTTTTTGAACTTATAAAATAACAAAAAAGCCCAAACGGGCGTTTTTGTTTTCTCTTCTATTATTAGGAGAATTATCGCATGAAGAAAAGGTAAAGACCGACAACAACTGAAACAAAGCCGTAAGCGTTGAACATTTGTCGTGACTTCTTTATAGCCATTTCGTTTAGCATCTTTGGGAAGAAAATGTAGCTAACTCCTTTGATAAGGATAAGCCAAGCAAAAACTGTTGGGATTGTCTTCCAGGTTCCGTTCCAGATGTTGAACTGGATAAGATACATCGTTGCTAGGAAAACTAAAACAATTCCTGTTAAGTAAACCATTGCTGGGTGACCAAAAAAGTCTTTTAGCAATAGTGGAACTGTCTTTCCTCGAAGTACCAGGAAGAGACCGCTAACAACTAAGTAAATAGCTAATAATTTAAGCGATAATGTTAAAACATCCATGATTATTTAATGAACTAGTAATGACTATATTATACAACCTATTTGACTACGCGAAAATAAAGTTATCCACTTATGAAAAACTCTATTTTCTGAAGCTTTATATGAAAGTTAGGGCCTTGCCAGTCTTGTCGCCTCGGCCAGTTCGGCCTATTCGGTGGATATAGTCCTCGTGAGTACCGGGAATATCGAAGTTTATAACGTGGGAGACGTTTGGAATGTCGAGTCCTCTTGCAGCGACGTCAGTTGCTACTAAAACTTTGGCCTTGTTTGTTTTAAAGTCATTAAGCGCTCTTTGTCTTTGGACTTGGTTTTTGTTTCCATGAATAGCAGTTGAGGAAACTCCGCGTCGCACAAGTTCGTCGGAAAGTTTTTGTACACTGTGTTTTGTTCTACCGAAAACTAAAACTTTCTCAAACTCATCTTGCTTTAAGAGGCCGTGAAGTGCTTCGATTTTTGATCCAGCACCTACTTTTACCACATCTTGATGCACATTTTTTGCAGTATCTCCTGTTTTAACAGAAATTCTGACAGGCTCTTTCAAAAATTCATGAATAAGTTTTTCAATTTCGGGAGAAAGTGTTGCGGAAAAGAAAAGTGTTTGTCTGTCTTTGCCCATTTTAGACATAACCAGCCTCATATCGTTTATGAAACCCATGTCTAGCATTCTGTCCGCTTCGTCGAGTACAACTGTTTTAAATTTAGAGAGGTTTAATGCGCCCCGTTCCATTAAGTCTTTAATTCTGCCAGGTGTTCCAATAACAAAACTATTAAAATGTCGTAAATCTCGAAGTTGATTGCCAATAGAAGTTCCGCCGACAGCAATAACCGAGTACATTTTTACATTTCCGATAAAACCTTTAAACTCGTCGTTTATTTGAACAGCTAGTTCGCGAGTTGGAGCAAGAATTAAAACTTGTTCGTTTTCACCGTTATAAACTTTGTGAATAAGTGGCAAAAGAAAAGCTGCCGTTTTCCCTGTTCCTGTGTTTGCAATACCAACAACATCATTACCTTTCAAAATTTCTGGAATAGCTTGGTCTTGAATAGGAGTAGGAGTTACATAACCTTTTTTGAGTACCTGTTTCTTTAAACCTTCTTCTAGCGCAAAATCCGCAAAGGAATGCTTTGGCGTGTAAGTTACTTTCGCACTTGGTACGACATTTTTATTTATATATCGAGAGACGTCTATGCTTTTGTGAGCAAAACCTCTTCGTCCGCGCGGGGCAGATCTTCCTCTGTTAGAGAAATTTCCTCCACGACTAAAATTACGTGTATACATTATTTATTGAGGCAGTAGCCTATAACCTTGAGCGATTAATAATAAATTCGTGCTCGCCTTAAGGTTTAGGAAGGGGTTTATTTCTTCAAACGTAGAGACAAGGAGTCTCTAAGGAAACCAAAAGATTAAGTTATATGGGAATTATAGCAAATTCTACTATTTTTGTCAAATCTGAAAAACAATTTAGATGTTGAGCCAGTTTATTGCTTCCTCCTTTTTCTCAAAAAACTTAATGTTGCTTCGGCCAGAAAGAGCGATAATAGTTTCGCCCAAAGCTCGCACTTCAGGTGTGCCTCCGAAAACTGCTGTTTTGTAAACCAAACTTTTGTCCGCTTTCGCTAACTCTGCTAGAGCGTCGATCGCTTCGCTTACATATTCTGCTGTAAAACTTGTAATATCGATTAAAACTTTAATTCCATTTCCCTGACTTCGGTGAAGCTCGGTTATCGCTTTTGCCACCACATAAATATCCGCCTTAAGAGAGGTAATATCGGTAGAATTTGTTATTTCTCCTTTAAAAGTTAGAAGGAGAATTCCTCCATCCTCGTGAGAAACATGGATATTTTCCATATTTCATAATTATAACTCATTATCTTCCTCTCTCTGTCTCCTCTGTGGAAAAGAGTTTTAAAAGCCTTTGTCGTCGGCGGTTGGGCCGTAAATGGACGGTACCGGGATGTTGTTTAGTCTCATATACACAGTGAGTTGGCCTCTGTGATGCACCCAATGATTTAAAGAAGAGCTAATAGTATTTAGTTTAGTATCTTTCATTAGGGTGTTGTCACCAGACTTTAGGAAAAAATCTCCGCTTAAATCTTCGTCGGAAATACTTTGCAAAGCCTTTTTTGCTCCCGCAATATTTTCGTCATATCTTTTTAAAATATCTCCGATTGTAGTGTTACTGTATTTTTCCCAGGTCGCAAAATTTATTTCTCCTTTTTCAATACAAACTGTAATCCACTTTGGTACGTCTGCCACAAGGAGAGTCAAATATCCCATCAGCATCGACTTTTCGTGTGGTTTAAACTGAAAAGTCTCGTCGGTAATTCGCTCCAAACATTTTCGGGTAGATTTTTCTTCAGCTTCTAATTCTCTTAAAAATTGTTGTGTAAGTATTTTTGTCATAGAGCTCTATTATAACAAATCGCCTTATTTTATTTCCTCTCTTATCTTCATCCAAATTTTTCCAATATGGTTTAATCCTTTGCCGTCTTCTCCATCATCCCAAAATCCATCTCCGGGTGGATAGGTTACAATGTGTTTTACGATTTCCAAATCTTTTGAGTCTAAAAGTGCCTTTTTAATCTCCTCGTGCTGCAAAGCTTTCAATTTCATAAGTTTATACATAACTTCGAGCTTATGTTCTTCTTTTTTAAATTCAGGAATTTGTAAATGCTTATATTTTGTAGATACTTCCCAAGCTTTTACTGGACTTCTAGCATTTATAATTTCCGCAATAATTTTTTTGTCAGTATACCTCGCGCATTGATATGCATGTTCTACTGTTGGATATACAACTCCGTCTATTTCTATCGCGTGAGCGGTATAAGGAGAAAAGTATATATAAAAAATCTCAAGTGGAAGTTTTTTCATTTATTTAAATTCGAATAATACTTTATTAAAATTTTTTATTTTGTCTTTTTCGATCTCAATTCCCTCTTTTTTGTATAAAGCCAGCCTTTTAGCTTTGTGCCGAGGACTGGTCCAAACTTTTCCGTCGGCGTACACGATCCTATGCCAAGGGATTTTCTTGTTTCCCGCAAGCCAAGCCTTGTACAAAATACTAGTAATACTTTGGGAAGCCATTGGCCCTGCTCCAGCCGCTCGTGCAATTCTGCCATATGTCGAAACCCTTCCTTTTGGAATCGAAAGTGCTAACTTTAAAACTCGCTCTGAAAAAGTTTGCATGTTATTTAATTTTACTTAAATCTTTGTCTATAACCACTGGATTCATGCCTACTAATTCATCGTAAAGAATACCTGTGGGAACTGGATTATAAAAAAATATTTTTTTACCTAATTCCCAAGCTTTGAATACTTCCAAGAAAGTTGCGCCCCCAATATAATTTTCATAACCATTTTTATCAAAATTGAGCACAAGAATAGCGTCGTTAGCTGCGACCCTTTCTCCTTGTTCTCTTAATTTTTCAGACTTAAACTCTATATAAACTTCTTTTTCCAATTTTTGAACTTCATGTTCTCTAAACGGATCGGAAAATCCGGATGGAACAGTAATAATATGACCAGCATCTTCAAGACTCTTTTTTATCGGAGGAATTTTCTCAAAAGCGTATTTACTTCCAACAATAAAAATTTTCATTTTATTTCTCAAATTCGGAAAGTATTAAAAGTAGCGCATCTATCTGTTTATTCATCATTTTAACCGTGTCGGAGGCTTTCTTTTCTCCCAGTTTATACTCTTCGGACAACTCAAAGAGGTCTAAATTCATCCGCATCACTGAAAGTGGCGTCTTCAAATCGTGAATAAACTTCCGGAAAGCCTCTTCGGATGGTATTTGGGTCTTTGACATTGTCTGTATACTACACCTTTTTAGGAATTTACAAAAATTATCTCTGGTGTATTATTTGGGCAGATTAGTAATTGCACTTTGAAGAACACGATGTTGAGGTAATTGCAATGAAACAAAAGCAAAAGCTAACCCAAGAGATTCGGGGTGAGCTTTCGCTTACACCTGAACCGACACTCGACCTCGCCCTAAAAGTCCGGAGCGATATCCGCGATTATTGGAACGCAAAGATCATGGATCGAATCGTTCCTACGGAAGTAAAAAGGCTCGGCCCAGTCGACATGGAAGCGCATGAAAGTGCGTTGAGGAAACTCGCCGTCGAGCAAGCTGGTTTGATTGAAATGCTTTTTGCGGGACCATGGAAAGCTAAGGAGGCAGACCCGATCTTCGAGCTCCACTACTTCGGTGTGGGTACTGGTGAGGCTCTCAAACTTATCGCGAAAATAGCAAATCGCAACAAGCACACTGTTGTGGCTTGGGATACTTCTGACGTAGGGTATGCGAATGCTGCTGTTATTTTCGATAAGCTGCGAAGTCCTCTGCCGAATATGATTTATTTGGCAGACATCGAAGATGCTTGCAACCTCCAGTTCTTGAGGCCGGAAAGAGCAAGAAAACTGGTCATCGCAAGAGTCCTAGATGTTTTGGATAAAGAGGACGAGGGCTGGGAGAAGATTCCTTATCACGAAAGAAAGATGGCGAGGACGGCCAGAGAAATCGGCGCCATGCTTACCTACCTCGAAGTTTTCCTTCTTCATCCTTCCTTGGAAGATAACCTAGGGGCGATTTGGGGAGATACGACCCCGCACCCTCTAGAAGAAGTCGTAGGTTTCATGCAAGAAGGATGCGAAGTCCAAATCGAGGCGACGAAGCTCGGAAAGATTGACCACTACGGTCACATCTATACCGCAGTTCGGATAGCGAAAGTGCAAGTTTGAAGAGGAGGATGTTTCGTCCTCCTCTTTTCATTAATATTTCATTAGCGACCTGTTTAGATTAACTCATTCCTCCCATGACCGATAAAAAACTCACTACAATAAACCAAAGTACCCTTGAGGCTTTGGAAGAGATAGACGCGACAAAAATAATAGAGCGATTTACAAATACAGCGAAAGAAATTCTTTCGGCTGATTTCGGTTTTATGTTTTGGAAATTAGAGAACCAAGACAAATATCAAATCGCGTATGTTAGCCCAGAGACTCCCTACAAACCCAAATTGCCACGAAAAAAAGGCTACAACTACAAGGCGTCAGTCGGTCGAATTCCCTATTTCATTAGCAATCCAAAGCGCGACTTGTTGCCTTTTATGAAGTCTTTAGTGATCATTCCTATTTTTTACAAAAATCATCAATACGGCAATATTGTCATTTGTTACAAAGAAAAAAGGGTTTTTACCGAAGCAGAAAGATCTTTAACTATGGCTTTAGGTAACTCGGCAGCGCAAGTTTTAACCATTCATCGAAGCCACAAAAAAGCCGAGCGGGATTACGTCAAACTCATAAAACAAAAAGATGAATTTTTTAACATCGCTTCTCACGAACTCAAAACTCCCGTTACAACCATAAAAGGCTTTACCCAAATTTTGGGAGAAATTATCGGCAAAGACGTAAATAAAGCAAAATATTATCTGGAAAAAATAAACAGACAGTCAGACAAACTTTCGCGGCTTATTTCCGATCTTTTGGATATTTCCAGAATTGAAAATGGTAAATTAATCTTTGAAAAGAAAACTTTTGAGCTAGAAGAACTTATCGAGCACACGGTGGAAGGTTTGCGTGTGGCTATTGGCGCTCACCCTCTTTCCTTTAAAAGCGACGCAAAGTTTTGGGTTCGAGGCGATAGTCACAGGGTGGAGGAAGTTTTGATAAACCTTATCACAAACGCCGCTAAATATTCCCCACCAAAGACAAAAATCGTCGTCGCGCTTTATAAAAAAGACAATATGGCCGTGGTGGAGGTCGAAGACTTTGGCTATGGAATTTCCGAAAAAGATAAACAAAAAGTTTTCAATCGCTTTTTCCAAAGTAAAAACGAGCACACTAAAAACCTCTCCGGTCTTGGCTTGGGTCTTTACATCGCAAACTCTATTGTAAAACACCACGGTGGTACACTAAACTTTACGACTAAAACGGAATCTTCCGGAACGATTTTTTATTTTACTCTGCCATATTTTAAGTGCAAAATTAACAAGAGAACTCTTCAAAAATAAAATATGAGAAAAAGTATTTTTATAATCGAAGACGATCCCGACATTTCCGAGCTAATGCAGATCGTGATAGAAAACGAGGGCTTTTTGGTTAAAAACTTTTTAAACGCAGAAAAAGCAGTAGACAAAATCGTCGAAGAAAAGCCTAGCTTAGTTATTATGGACCTCCACGTCGGAAAAATTGACGGCGCAATACTGGTAAAAAAATTAAAATATAAAAAAGAAACCGCCAAAATTCCCGTAATCATTGTTTCCGCCAAAAATTCTTTAGAAGAAATCTCCCGAGAATGTGAAGCCGATGGCTATTTAAAAAAACCTTTCAATATAAGCGACCTAACGCAGCTAATAGATAGATTAATATAAAAGACAAACCGCTCGCGATGGCCTTAGGCCTTCGCGAGCGGGTGAGCGAGTTCAATCGTGTCGTTCTCGATCGACTCCACGATTCTATGGAATCTCTCGATGAGCTCCGGAGTCCGACCACGGTCGGAGATAATTCCATCTCCGATAGGCCGCAGATCCTCCAGAACCTCATCCTTCAAAGATAGGCCGATCTGGTATTGGATGACTGTCTGTTCAAGCGCCAGCTTCAACCGTTCGATCGGGGTTGCCTCACGTACTTGGTTCATCATGGACTGCTCGCGTTTGAGCCATTCCTGATAAGCCGCTTTGACCTTCTTATCACCTTTCGGCAACAATTTGGCCATGACCATTAGAGCTTTTCTGTCGGTCATATTGCACCTTCCTTCTGCTACAAGTATATCACAAGTACCCTAAAAAGTCAAGTAAACTTTAATAACAGAAAATCGCCCGAAAGCTCGGCGACTTTCTGGGCGATTAGTACATTTCGTCTCGAATAGTTTTTAACTTAGAAATAACTTCAGGATCAGTGATTTTCTTGAAACGTGGAACGTTCTCTCCTTCCAATTTCACTTGACTCATCCACATTTCCAATGGCCTAGCATCCAGACAAGGAATACCAAGTTCGGAGGAAGCTTTGTAAACGAAAGCGTTGTATAGCGGTCGATAAATAAGAAAATGTTCCTCTCCCGCACGTGGATTTGATTCTGTGTGAAAACCAACTCCTATCACTTCATAAGCATAGTTGTTTACTTCATGAGTTGGATCATGCTTGTAGTGGTAGTAAAAACCAGGCTCCGGAACTCGTAGGGGTAATGGTAGTGACATGTTTTTCCTTTCTTAAATTAATGTAACTGAATTATACAATAAATACAATAGAAAGCCTTACATAAAAAGTAAATTTCGGTCGAGGTCGTCGCTGTCGGTGCCCGAGACTTTTCGCTTTATGGCTTTGTGGGTGGAAGCCAAGTAGACAGTTCGCTTGCCAAATTTTTCGTCTAGCCTGTCGATTTGTTTATGAATCTCCCCTAGTTTGTTCTCCCCGCTTACTAAACCAAAAAGGTCGGTTTGAACTAACCCGTCTCTTAGAAGTTCGTGTAAAATTACTCCGGTAGAACGATAAAGCTCACCTTTTCGCCAAATCCTAGTAAAATTTCTAGATATTTCTCCTAAAATAATCTCCGGCGAAGAAGACGAGTTGGGCAAAGTAAAAGTATAAGTAAAATATCTAAAGTCTTTATTTTTGAGAAAAAAAGAAACTTTTGGTGTACTCAAATTGTAATACCTAGCTTTTTTGCACGCGTCCTCGGTGTGTTTAGAAAGTTGGGATAGAAGAAAATCTTTGTCGTCCGTCGCGGGCCGAAACGTGCGCGTTTTTTGGATTGATTTGTAAGTAGTTTTCGGATTTGGATCAATACTTAAAATTTGGATTCCGTTTAACTCGAGCCAAAGTGTTTGATACGGAAGCGACAAATATTCTTTAACCCAAGAAAGTGGCTTTTCTACAAAGTCCTGCGCGGTCAAAATTCCTTTGCCTTGTAAAAAGCCGCTCGTCCTCCGGCCAATCCCCCAGATTTTCTCGATCGGAGTTTTGTCTAAAAATTCTCGCGCGTTGTTTTTGGTAATAATAGTTAGGCCATTTGGCTTTTGCCATTTGGAGGCGACTTTAGCTAAAACTTTTGTCGGGCCAAGCCCTACGGAAATCGAGAGACCGTAATTTTCCGTAACTTCTTTTTTTATTTTTTCTGCAATTTCGCGATAAGTCATGTAGAGCGGTTTGTCGTGTCCAGTTAAATCTGCAAAACATTCGTCGATGCTGTATTCCTCTACAACGTCGATGTATTTTCGCACCACATCAAACATTTTTTGTGAATATTCTACATAAGACTCGTAATCTCCCGGCAAAACCAAAACTTGCGGGAATTTTTTCCGCAGCTGAAAAATAGGTAGACCTCTCACGATGCCCAGCGCTTTTGCTTCGTAGGAAAGCGCCGAAACAATCCCGCGCTCTTCGCCCGTCACAACCGGTAAACCTTTTAGCTTCGGATTTTTTGCTATTTCGCAGGCGACGAAAAAAGCATCTCCATCCAAATGGAAAATAACTTTCTCGCCCGGAACTCTCGTTTCGTTTTTGTCCACCTAGATATTATAGGTGAACTAGAGTTCACTTAGCAACTAGTCCAAATTTAGATTCATTTGAGCTTTGTAGTGCTCGATAACTTCTGGGTGTTTGCCTTCTTTACACTCAGCGACAAATTTATCTGCTTCTCCCCCGTTTGGAAAGGTCATGTAGGTCAGAGCGTTTTCACAAACCACATTTATATTTAAGCGCACGTCTAAGTCTGGGTTATTTTTCGCAAAAGGATTTACAAAAAGCAAAACCGCAAAAAGAAGTCCGAAGCAAGCAAAAATGCCCACAGTCTTCGCGAAAAAAGTTATCGCGTCTTGTTTTCGATTTTCAGAAAGCAAGTAAAGTGGTTCAGACAAAAACAAGTACCCCATTGTCGCCGCGGACAAAACAAAAAGCGAAAGCATAACCATCGGAATAATTATCGTATCTTGCTTCCCACTTAAAGCATGTCCGAAAAATTGAATAAGAAGTACAATGAGCACAATATATACCGCTCCTCCTAATGCACGTAAAAATGGTTTTTTCATGGTTTATCTTAATTATCTTTTAATCCAAACTTAATATAGGTCTAGTATACTAACAATAAATATTTATTGCAAATCGATATATGATATGCTAGAGTATTATCTATTACCTTTAATGTATAAACAATGAACAAGCGTGGAGCAACTTTACTTCAAATATTTATAGTAATTATTGGTCTAGGCGTCTTGAGCTTTCTTTTGTGGGAACCAACTGTAGAAGGTGTAAATGTCGGAGCTTCTCTATCTCAAATATATTTCCACGATCCGTTTTTAGCATACGTATATTTAGGTTCGGTTCCTTTTTTCATTGCGCTTTATAAAAGTTTCAAAGTTTTAGGACTTGTTAAAGAAAATAAAACTTTCTCTCTTGCGACTTTGACCGCTTTGCGCACTATAAAATACTGCGCCCAAACTGTGGTGGCGTTTATTATCGGCGCTGAAATTTTTATCGTTACATTTAACCATGGTAAAGACGACGTTACTGGCGGGGTGTTTATGGGACTTTTAGCTATTGTAGGGGCCGGGACTATTGCTATCTTAGCTGCAAGATTTGAAAAAGTTTTGCAAAGAATAGTAATATAAAAATATATGAAAAACAGCACGACATTTGTATTAAAAGGAGTTTTGCTCACTTTAGGCGCAGCGGTTTTAGCTGGATGTGGTTTTTTGCTTTACATTTTAGTTGCAAAAGGCGCGGGTGATTATTCTCCAGTTTTTATCGGTATGTTTATTGCCTCTCTTCCCTTTTATTTAGGACTTGCGAAAGCTTGGAAACTTCTTACAAATATCGACAAGGACGAAGCTTTTTCGGAGAGTTCTATTATTGCCCTGAAATACATAAAATACAGTGCGGGGACTATTAGTTGCTTGTATGTTTTGCTTTCTCCTTTTATTTTTATCGCTGCGGATCGAGACGACGCGCCAGGAGTGATCCTTATTGGACTTATTATTATTTTCGCTTCTTTTGTTGTTTCTGTTTTTGCGGCAGTTTTAGAAAAGCTTTTGCAAAAAGGTATGGAAATAAAATCAGAAAATGACCTTACGGTTTAACTTATATTTACCTTATCCAACTAAATTATGGCAATCATAACAAACATCGACATAATGCTGGCAAAACGAAAAATGAGCGTGACCGAGCTTTCAGAGAAAGTTGGTATTACTATGGCCAATATTTCGATTTTAAAAAATGGCAAAGCAAAAGCGATACGATTTGAAACTCTAGAAGCAATCTGCAAAGCTCTCGACTGCCAACCTGGCGACATTTTGGAATATAAAAAATAAAAGAGCCGCCCTCTTGAAAGATTTCGTCCTTTCCAGCACATTGGGATCCTAAGCTTAGAATTCCACGTGGACAAGTTGTCGCG